>Ga0182738_1000778_pt1 | contig 42685 bp, 36 predicted proteins | sample eDN5th30CBELigMG_FD_128876 | JGI IMG/M metagenome (GOLD analysis project Ga0182738, IMG submission 128876) | Enriched Miracle-Growth compost microbial communities from Emeryville, California, USA - eDNA 5th pass 30_C BE-Lig MG (version 2)... ...
AAATCCGGCAAGGGAGGTGAGCTTGCCGGCATCCTGCTCGAGGCCGCCGAGGCCAACCGCGCTTTCGATGGCTGCCTTCAATACGAGGTACACCAGTCCGTGTTCGATCCGGACACCGTCTGGGTGACCGAGGCCTGGGTCGACCAGGACGCGGTCAAGGCCTCGCTCGAGGACGAAGGAAACAAGGAGCTGATCGCCCGTTCCCGGCCCCTGATCGAGGACATCGAGGTGATCGAGCTGATCCCGCTCGGCGGGGTCGAAGCCCGGCTCGCCGACCCTCGCACCGCCACGCCGAACCCTGGCTACAAGCTGGTCAAGGTCGAGGAGATCGAGGATTCAGCGCAGGCCCACGGGCTCGATGAGATCCAGGAAGCCCGCTTCGCCACGGGCGACCTCGAGGCCAACCAGGTCGGGGTGAGTCTCTTCCGCATGAGGCCAAATCAGCGTCAGCCCTTCGGTCACCATCACGTCAAGGCCGAGGAGGTGTACTTCGTGGTCTCCGGTTCCGGTCGGGTCAAGCTCGACGATGAGATCGTCGACCTGACCGAAGGGCACCTGCTGCGGGTGTCACCGGAGCTGACCCGCTGCTTCGAAGCTGGGCCGGAAGGAATGGTCTATTACGCGGCCGGCCAGCACATGTCGGGCGACGGAGAGATCGAGCCCGGCTGGTGGACCGACTGAGCGGCAGCTCAGACCACGCCAAAGGCGAGCATCGCGTCGGCGACCCTGACGAATCCGGCGTTGTTGGCACCGACGATGTAGTCCCCCGGTACCCCGGCCTGCTCGGCCATCTCGTAACAGGAATCATGGATGTCGCGCATGATCTCGACCAGGCGAGCCTCGGTGTGATCGAAGGTCCACGAGTCACGCGAAGCGTTCTGCTGCATCTCCAGGGCGCTGGTCGCTACGCCTCCCGCGTTGGCGGCCTTGCCCGGGCCAAAGAGGACACCGCCTGCTCGCAGCACGCTGATCGCGCCGGCCGTGCAGGGCATGTTCGCCCCCTCAGCCACCACCAGGGCCCCGCTTTCGACCAGCTTGCGGGCGTCTTCTTCGTCTAGTTCGTTCTGGGTGGCGCAGGGCAGGGCGACCTCCGCGGCTAGCTCCCAGACCCGAGCGCCGGGCACATGCCGGGCTCCCGGACGCTCCTCGGCGTAGCGGTCGAGCCGCGCCCTTTCGACCTCCTTGACCTGCTTGAGCAGGGCCAGGTCAATGCCGTCCGGGTCATGCACGTAACCGCCGGAGTCGGAGCAGCCGATAACCGTTCCGCCGAGCTGCTGCACCTTCTCGATCGCGTAGATCGCAACGTTGCCGGAACCGGAGACGGTGACCGTCCGATCGCAGATCGAGGAGCCTTTGGCCCGCAGCATCTCCTGGGCGAAATATGCGGTGCCGTATCCGGTGGCCTCGCGTCGCACGCGCGCCCCGCCCCAGCCGAGACCCTTGCCGGTCAGCACCCCGGACTCGTAGCGGTTGGTGATCCGCCGGTACTGGCCGAACAGATAGCCGATCTCCCGCTCGCCGACCCCGATGTCACCGGCCGGCACGTCGGTGTATTCGCCGATGTGCCGGCAAAGTTCGGTCATGAAGGACTGGCAGAACCTCATGATCTCGTTCTCGGAGCGTCCCTTGGGATCGAAGTCGGAGCCACCCTTGCCGCCGCCGAGTGGCAGCCCGGTCAGCGCATTCTTGAAGACCTGCTCGAAGCCGAGGAACTTGACGATGCTCGAGTTGACCGACGGGTCGAAGCGCAGCCCGCCCTTGAAAGGTCCGAGCGCTCCGTTGAACTGGACGCGGTAGCCCCGGTTGACCTGAACCCGGCCCTCGTCGTCGATCCACGGCACCCGGAAGATCACCTGCCGCTCGGGCTCGCAGATCCGCTCGACCAGCTTCGCCTCGAGGTACTCGGGCCGCCTTTCGATCACCGGACCGATCGTCCGCAGCACCCGTTCGACCGCTTCGTGGAACTCCGGCTCGGCCGGGTTCCGGCGCCTCACGGTTTCGAGCACCGGCACCAGCCGGGGGTCGATCTCCATTGAAACCTGGGGCGTTTCGATCTCGTCGCTCACGAAAGCAACGATAGTCATCCGGGGGCGCCGGACCGTCCCGGGTTCGGTCAGTCGACCATCACGCCATCGTTGGCGAAACTGAGGGCGAGGAGGATGCCGATCACGACGAGAACCGCGACCGCCAGCAACACGAGCCCGGCCGCGATGCCCCCGAGAATCGCGCCGAGTTGGGCCTCGAACAGACGCTGGTCGGTGATTCCGCGACGCACGTCGATCCATCCGATCGATCCGAGGAACGCGGCGATCAGACCGGCGGTCAATCCGAAGAAAGGAAGGAGCAACCAGAGACCGCCGCTGTCGTCCAGTGTTTCGACGCTCAAGGCCATGAACACCGCCAAGGCGACGACGTTGGCCATCGCGAAGGCCCCGAGGATCAGAGCAGCCACAGCTTTGCCGTTCGCATGCCCCCTCTCCGGACCGACGATCGGATGCTCAAGCGTCGCCATGGTGAAACCCTAGAACGAATCACCACTTTTCGTACTCATGGAACGAAAAGTGGCGGTTCGACCTTCCCGGCGGGCTAGTAGGGAGGAAGGTCGTCGTGCCAGCGGCCGAGGGTGCGGAAGGCTCGCCAGAAGCGGCGCTTGGCGGTTTCCTCGTCGAGGGCGCCGTCGATGTCCGGGGTAAAGAGGGCGTCGCAAGCCGGAGTGAAGGCTTGGATCTCGCCTTCGCGAGGCTCGAGGACTCGGGCCAGCGGCAAGGCGAGGTCGTTGATCGTCTCCAGGGCCCGATCGCCCATCACGACGACGATACGGGGCTGGACGATGTTGAACTCGTCGGCCAGCCGAGCAACGCATTCGGGATCGGCCTGGGTCGGATCCTCGACCGGGCATTTGGCGCAGACCGTGCCGTAGATCACGGTCGGGTCGATGGTCAGGCGCTTGAAGGATTTCATCAGCGCATTGCCGGCCCGCCCGTAGAAGGCGACACCTTCCTCCACCTCGGCGGTGGTCGGGGCGAACTTGACCAGCATGATGTCGGCCTGGGGATGGCCGGAGCCGAGCACCGGCATCACCTTGGTGCTCAAACAGGCTTCACAGCCCTGCAGATCCCGGCTGAGCTGGTTCAGCTCCCGGATCGCACGTTCCAGATACTTCTCTTTGATCTCGTTCTCGGTCGCAGGCATCGCTGATGCTTTATTAGACGCTTCCGGCGACGCTCCTGCCGGATCCCGGTGATCGCCGGGCCCGTGCATCAGCTCTTGCCTGCTGCAGGTTTCGACCCACGGGCTCGGCGGCCGTTCCGGGCCTGCCTCGGCGCCCTGGACTTGCGACGGCCGCCCTTGACGGCCCGGGGATCATCGACTTCCCGCTTGGCCGCCTTGGGCCGGCCGGTGGTCTGGATGAACTTGAGGGCCTGGACGTAGACCAGATTCTTGTGGCGGCGCGTGATCTCCGCCTCCCGCATCGATTCGAGGAACTCCTCGGGCCCCTCGAAATCATGCAGCCTGTTTCGCACCGCGCCCAGCCCCTGTGCGACGTGACTGTCGGAGCCGGCCGCCGGGATGATGTTGTACTTGCGGGCGAAACGCTCGGCCTCTTCGTTGAACGAGGAGATCGCGACCCGCGGGTTGAAGACCTCCATCAGATCGATGTCCTCGACGATCTCCAGCAGGTTCTCGTAGTCGGGGACCGAGTGCAGGCGGTCGAACGGATGCGGCACGTAGACCAATCCCCCCTGCCGCTTGATCTCGTCGATCGCCTCTCGCATGGTGACCCCCTTCGGGATCTTCTCCTTGAGAAAGAGACCGATCACCTCACCGGCGTCGCCGGTCATCACCTCTTCGGCGACGATGATCTTGAAGCCGTTCATCTCGGCGACGATCTCGGCTGCTTCCTGCGCGCCGGAGACCTCGTTGTGGTCGGTCACCGCGATCGCCCCGAAACCCCGGTCGCGGGCGGTCTCGATCAGCACCTTGACCGGCGTCGCACAGTCGCTGGAATGGTCGGTGTGCATGTGCAGGTCGACGTCGATCAGCGGTCGCTCGCGGAGCTTCTTGCGCAGCGCCTCGTTGCCGGTCGGGTCTTGCCGCCGGGCAACCAGCCGCTCGTAGATCGCCTCGAACCTCTCAGCGACCTCGGGCCAGGTCTCGACCTCGAACCCGCGGCCTTCGCCGCGTAGACGGTCCCGCAACTCCCGATCATCGCCGAGGCGCTGGATCTGGCCGGCCAGGGTCACCGGGTCACCGGCCGGGAAGAGCAACCCGCGCTGGCCGTCGCCCATCAGCTCCACGTAGCGGCCGATCGTGGTGGTCACCGGCACGGCCCCGGAGACGATCGCCTGGCGCACCGCCGCCTGGTCGGGGCGCGGCCCGTTGGATGCGGCGACGAAGACGTCGGAATGCGAAAGCAGATCGGCCAGCGAGGCCTGGTCGGGACCGATCACCTTGATCCGCTCGCGGATTTGCTGAGCGACCCGGAAGTGGACTTCACCGGGCTCGTCGGCGTAGATCGTCGCCGTCCATTCCAGGTCGGTTGGCAGGCGTCTGAGCGCTCGAAGGAAGAGTCGCAACGCCCCTGGTTCTTCCCGCTCGGAGAAGGCGATCTTGAGCGGGAGCTCATCGGACTGGGCGGCTGCGACCGGGTCGACGCCCGGATGGGTGATCTCGTAAGAACCGGGGAAGTACCGGTTGAGCAGCTTGGCCGAGGTGCGCGAAGAGGCGGTGCGGGCGTCGAGCCGGCCGAAGAAGATTTCCAGCAAGGGGCGCGCGAACTGGGTCGCGAAGGGCCGCTCCTCGGTTTCGTGGAAGGTGCCGACGTTGAGCGAGAAGGAATGCCTCAGCGCGGTCGAGGAGAAACCGGGCACGAAGGGGTCGTGAACATGGACGATGTCGAAGCGACCGGAGCCGAGCAGCGCCTCGACCCGGTTGCCCATGTCGACCGAAACCGGTGCCTGGCGCTTGCCGGCGCGGGGGATCTTCACCCCGCCGCCCATCGAGAGCACCCGAGGCTCCTCGCCCGGACGGAAGAGCGCGTCGGGATCGTCGGCCAGTTCGGCCAGAACCGACTTCGTCTCGGCGACCTCGCCTCGCCCACCGGACGGGGCGGCGATCACCACCGAATGACCGCGCCGGGCCAGCTCGTCGCTGGCCCGGCGCGTGTACTCGTTTAGCCCACCCCGTTCAGAGACCGGGAACGGGGTGAACTGGACTACCGAAAGGGGAGAACCCGTGGGAGCCAATCAGGCTTCGGACTTGGAGTCCTCGGCCGTCTCGGCCACCGGCTTGGTGCCGGAGAGCGGGGACTTGCCGCGGGCGTACTCGCTGATGAAGTCCTCGGTTTGCTGGCGAGCATCGGCGTCAGGCCGCTGGTTGTGCGGGGACTTCATGAGGTACGAGGACGGACCGTCGAGCTGACCCGCGATGCCGTTGTTGAGCGCCAGCTTGATCAGACGCACGGCGTCGATCACGACACCGGCCGAGTTCGGCGAATCCCAGACCTCGAGCTTGAGCTCGACGTTGAGCGGCACGTCGCCGAAGGACTTGCCCTCGAGCCGGATGTGAGCCCACTTGCGGTCGGTCAGCCACGGCACGTAGTCGGAGGGGCCGACGTGGACGTCCCGGTCCTCGAGTTCGAGCCCCATGATCGAGGTGACTGCGTTGGTCTTCGAGATCTTCTTCGAGTCGAGGCGTTCCCGCTCGAGCATGTTGAAGAAGTCCATGTTGCCGCCGACGTTGAGCTGCGAGGTGTGCTGCATCTCGACGCCACGCTCGTGGAAGAGACGGGCGAGCTGGCGGTGGACGATGGTCGCGCCGACCTGAGACTTGATGTCGTCACCGATGATCGGCAGACCGGCTTCCTTGAAGCGGCCATCCCAGTAGTCCTGGCTGGCGATGAAGACCGGCAGGCAGTTGACGAAGCCGACGCCGGCGGCGAGCGCCTGCTCGACGTACCACTTGACGGCGTCTTCGGAGCCGACCGGCAGGTAGCAGACCAGGACGTCGGTCTTGGTGTCCTTGAGGATCTGCACGATGTCGGCGGTCGGGCCGGGGGCCTTGGTGATGACCTGCTTGAGGTACTTGCCGAGGCCGTCGAGAGTCATGCCGCGCTCGACGGTGACCCCGAGGTTGGGCACGTCGGCGAACTTGATCGTGTCGTTCTGGCCGGACCACATCGCTTCGGAAAGGTCCTTGCCGACTTTCTCCTGATCGATGTCGAAGGCCGCAACGAACTCGATGTCGTTGACGTGGTAGCCGCCGAGATCGACGTGCATCAGGCCCGGGACCTGGTCCGACGGGTCGGCATCCTTGTAGTACTGGACCCCCTGGATGAACGAGTTTGCGCAGTTGCCGACGCCGACGATGGCTACGCGAACCTTGTCGTCTCCGCCACGGCTGGTGCCGTTGGCGTTTCCGTTGGTCGAAAGTCCGTTATCAGTCATGGGTAAGCGAAGTCTCCTGTGGGTGGGTGGCATCTCTAGCCGAATGGGGCTCCGGAACCGGGCGAGGAAGAAGGGCTCTCTCTGGGCACGCCTCAACTGGGCACGGGGCCGGATCGACCCCTAATGACACCACAAATCGGGTTCGGTTACAGAACTCCGGCCATATTTAGTCGCCGGCGGCCGCGGCGTCGAGCTTCTTCAGCTCGGTCCGAACGTGCCAGACTCGCTGCAGCGTGGTGATCGCTGTCAGTGCCGCCATCACGTAGATCGCGATCGGAAGCAGGTCGAAACCGGAGATCACCTCTTCGCCGCCGAGGACCAGGCCGGCCGAGAGCAGGACCACTCTGACCGGGCGGGTCGCGATCCCGACCTTGCACTCGACTCCTAGCGCTTCCGCCCGGGCTCGGGTGTAGCTGACCATCAAGGACCCGAGCACGACCAAAACGCACATCGCCGCGGCCACGCTTTCACCGCCGTCGGCGAACTGCCAGGCCACCGCGGCGAGCACCACGCCCTCCTCGATCCGATCGAGGGTCGAGTCGAGGAAGGCGCCGAACAGCGTCCCCTTGCCCGACATCCGCGAGTAGCGGCCATCCAGCGTGTCCATGACCGAGCCGACGATGAAAGCGAGGCCGGCGAAGAAGAAATCCCCGTGCAGCACCAGACCGGCGGCGATCAGGTTGCCGACCAGACCCATCATCGAAATCGCGTTCGGGGTCAGCCGTGACTGGATCAGGGCGTTGCGGGCCTGTTCCCGGAATTCCTGGGCGGACCGGCGCTGGCCGTTCTGACCACCTTCCGGCTGGCCGGACGAAGACTCCATGCCGGGCAGGTTATTCCCTCACCGCTCGGGACGACAGTCGCGGTCGGAGCCGAACCGCGCCCCGGGGCTGAAATCGGCTGCGACCTTGAGCGGGCCCGGCCGGTCGAGGGTCACCCTGGTCCAATCGCCCTGTCCCGGTTCGACGCAGCCGAATCCGCCCTTGACCCGCCAGTAAGGGGTCGAGCGGATCCTGACTTCGAAAGAGCCGGCGATCGGTGCGGCGACCGTGAACCCGTCGGTGTCGAGCTCGGTCAGGCGAGCGGGACGGGAAACCATCGGCCGGGCGCCGAGCACCTTGAACAACCGCCACTGTCCGCCGACCGAGATTTCCTTGAGATACGGCAGGCCACCCTGGATCAAGAGTGCTTCCTTCTCACCGGCGTAGTCGAGCTTGGTGTTGGGCAGGGCGACGTAGCCGACCGCGAGGCGGTCGAGCCATTTCCGGTACCGGTTGGGACCGAGCCGGTCCGCGTAGAAGAGTGGGTTCAGGTTGCGGTCGGTCTGCCGCTCCCAGCCCCGGGCGAGCGGGAACTCGGGTGCGGCCCGGGCGGATTCCCAATGCGAGGCCACCGGCACGACCTCGACCCGGGCCGGCTCCCGGGCCAATCGAGGCTCGAGCGCATCAGCCAGAGGCTTGTAGAAAGCCTGACTCACCGCGGGTTCATCTTCGACCAGTTCGAGGTCGCGAACCACGGGTCCGGTCTGCCACCAGACGATCGTCGGCAAGAGCAGGACCAGCACCCCCCGCCGCCAGAGCTTCGGCGTGAGCGGCTCGGCCGCGAGCGCGCAAAGCAGGACCGGTCCGAGCAGCAGGGCTCCAAGCCGGTTGGCGTTGCCGCCCATCGGGGTCTCGAGCACGAACGAGGCCAGCAGGGCGCCGGCATAGACGAGCAGGCCGACCCGGACCAGCCGCTGGCCCGGGGGGACCATCGCTGCGCTGACCAGGGTCAGCGTGATCGCGGGGATGAAACTGGAACTCACATATGGCTCATCGCCGCCGCCCGGGAAGAGCAGGGCGACCACGCCAGCGACCAGGAACGAGATCGCCGCCAGCTCGAGTCCTCGGCGATCGGGACGTTCGGCAAGGAAATGGGCAAAGCCGACGCAGGCCAAAAACAGGGCGGCAACTGGGCTGGCCAGACCGACCGAGCCGGCCAGGATCAGCGCGGGGATGCGCTGTCCGCGCTGGGAGGCGAAGACCGCCGCCATCGCCAGCAGAACGCCGAGAGCGAAGGTGAGCCGCCCGGAGAAGAGGCTGATCGTGGCAGCGAAGGCGAACCAGATCGCCCCGGCCTGAGCCCGCTCGCCCCATTCGCGCCGCACGATCAGGGTGAAGAGAACCACCGTGCCGACCACGGCCAGGGAACCCATGACCCGGAACCCGAGCCAGGCCCCGAGCGGTGGCGAGAGCAGCGAATAGGTGGGCAGGTAGTGCCCGGCGAACCAGTAGTTGTTCCAGACGGTCGGCCCGGATAGCTCGAAGAGCTCGGTGCGGAAGGTCTGGGCGGCGTGGTCGGCGCTGTGGGGCGCCATGACCAGATAGACGATCGCCAGACCGACCACCACCAAAAGGGGTGCCGCTAGGAATCCCCAGGAAGCGGGACTGGTAAGGGAACGGAGCTTCAAGGCGCCGCCCTAGGCCTCGGCCCGTTGCCGCTCCGCTTCGCGGCTCCAGGCCCAGGTTTCGGGTTTGATCTCGGCCAGCACCCGGGAGGCGATCAGGAAGGAGAGTCCGGCCACGCCCCAGCCGAGCACCGCGTCGAGCCAGTAGTGGTTGGCGGTAACCACGGTCACCCAGGCGACCAGCAGCGGCCAGCCGGCCCAGAACGCTCGGGCGAACCAGTTCTTGCAGACCATGAAACCGGTCCCGCCGATCATCAGCGCCACCGCGCAATGCATCGAGGGCACCGCCGCGAAGGGATTGATGAAGAGCTTGGCGAGGGCGGAGTCGTGGTTGACGCTGGACTGCGCGTTGACCGTATCGATGAAGCCGTACTCGGGGTACATCCGCGGCGGCGCGGTCGGGAAGCCGATGTAGCCGACCAGGGCGATGCCCATCGAGACGAAGAGCATGTTGCGGAAGAAGTAGTAGTAATCGTTGCGGAAGAGATACATCCAGATCAGGAAGCTCAGCGCGACCGTGAACTGGCTGTTCAGGTAGATCGTGTTGGCGAAATCGATCAACCAGTCGAAACTGTGCAGGGTGCTCTGGAGGCTCGGCTCGAAGAAGAGGCCGAGCGTTCGTTCGGTGTCGATCACCCGTTCGCCGTTGGCGAATGCGACGTTGGCGCGTCCGTCCGCGAGTCCACGCGCCAACTCGTAAACCGTGTCGGCGAGTACGTAGAGCAAAAGCTGACGGAAGAGATCCGGCCAGCCGCGGGGGAGCCAATTCCCGATCCGGACAATCAGCGTGGGCATGACAGCCCAGTCTAATGCTGTGCACAGATTTCTCTCAGCGAGGCTGGGATAGGCTCCGGCTTCCCAGCGATGGAGCCCGTACGGCAACCCCAGCAACCCTCCAGCGACGGGCGTCCGATCGCCTGTCTCGGCGAGGCGATCGTCGACCTGATCTGCGAGCGGAATCTGGCCGAGGGAGAGACGCCCGAATCTTTCACCCCCTGGGCCGGTGGCGCGCTGGCCAACGTCGCCGTCAGCATTGCCCGGTCCGGCTCGCCGGCCGCTCTGGTCGGAGGGGTCGGGGGCGACGGCTGGGGCGACTGGTTGGCCCGGACACTTGAGGAGGAGGGGGTTTCGACCGAGTGGCTGGCCGTGCTCGACGGGGCCGACACGCCGGTGGCACTGGTCGAGTTCGGGCCCGACAACGAGCCTTCCTTCCAGGTCTACGGCGAACACATCGGGCCGACCATGGCCGCCACCTCGGGTTTTCTCGAAAAGGCGGTCGCCGGTTCCCAGGCGCTGGTGGTCGGCTCGAACACGATGGTCGGCGAGACTGAGCGGGAAGTGACCCGGCGGGCGATCGAGCTGGCCCGGGGGGCTGGCCTGCCGGTTCTGCTCGACCCGAACCACCGCCCGAACCGGTGGCGGAGCGAAGAGCCGGCCCGCGAGCTCTCGCGCGAACTTGCGGCAGCCGCCACCGTGGTCAAGCTCAACCGGGCCGAAGCCGAACTGATCACCGGGATCCCTGAGCCGCTCGACGCTGCCCGGGAACTGGTTGCCCTGGGGCCGCGGTTGGTGGTCGTCACCGATGGCAAAGGCAAGGTCGTGAGTGCCGGCGCGGCCGAGGCATGCCATCGGCCACAGGTGGTCGAAGCGGTTAGCCCGCTGGGGGCCGGCGACGCCTTCATGGGCGGGTTGGCCGCCGGGCTCGCCCGATTGGACTGGGATCTCTCACGGGCGGGCGAGGTGCTGCCGGAGGCGGCCGCGATTGCGGCCTCGGTCTGTGGCCGCTGGGGAGCGCAGTAGGAAGTGGCCGCTGCCTGGCAGCCGAAAGTGGCCAAGACCGATTGGAAAAGGCCGACCCGGACCCGGGTCCGGGCGATCCGGGATCGCCTGCGGGAGATGTACGGCCGGCCGGTCAACCTGCCGCACCGCCAGCCAATCGATGAACTGGTCCGCACCATCCTCTCCCAGGCGACCTCCGACGCCAACCGCGACCGGGCCTTCGCCGGGTTGAAGGAGAGGTTCGAAGACTGGGAAGCGGTGCGGGACGCACCGGAGAGCGATGTCGAGGAAGCGATCCGGCCCGGTGGGCTGAGCCGCCAGAAAGCCCCGCGGATCCAGGCTGTCCTGCGGGAGATCGAGGATCTCGACCTGGGTTGGCTCGAGCATGCCGACCGGATCGAGGCGATGGAGTTCTTGACCGGGCTGCCCGGGGTCGGCCGCAAGACCGCTGCCTGTGTGCAGGTCTTCACCTGGAACCGGCCCGAGATCCCGGTCGACGTCCACGTTTTTCGGATCGGCGGACGGCTCGGGCTGTTCCGGCCCAACGCATCCTTCGAGGAAGCCCACGACGAGGTACTGGCCCTGGTCGACCCGGAGGACTCCTACGAGTTTCACATGAACCTGATCCGCCACGGGCGCACCCTGTGCCGCCCGAAACCGCTCTGTGGGCAGTGCGCGCTGCGCCGGATGTGCCCCTACGGACGCCGACCGGCCTCGGACAAGTAATATTCCCGCCGTCCGGCGCACCGTCCTTTTTTGCGCCGCTATGCCATGAACAAGAAGCCTTTCGTCATATTCGGTCTCGTCCTCGTCCTGCTGGTCGTCGTGATCCCGTTCTGGGCCTTCCATCGCGATGGCGATGTCGCCGACAACGAGGGCATTCCCCCCCAGAACACCCCGGGCAAACAGCTCTTCCAGACCAACTGCGGCAACTGCCACACGCTTTACGCCGCCGGTACCGACGGTGACTACGGGCCGAACCTGGACCAGAAGCTCTCGCCGGCCGGCCCGCCCGCCGACAAGACCGCGGTCGATGGAATCAAGGCGACGGTCATGGCCGCGCTCGAAAACGGCGCCGACAGTCCGGACGTGCCGGGCCGCATGCCGCCCGGGATCGTCACCGGCACGGTCGCCGAGGAGATCGCCAACTTCGTCGCGCACTACGCCGGCGAAGGTTGAGCCTCTGACTCATCCGGTCTCCTCCGGATGAGCACAAAAACCGTCCGGACCCCCTTGAGCCATTGATGGCTGGGCGGGCGCTGGTTGCCGGCGATTCCGCACCTACCGGCGTTTAGTCGGGTTTATCCTTCCGACAGCGGTCGGGGATCCCAGATGACGCGTTGCCGCGTCACGCCCGGGCCAAAAGGAGAGAACTTGATGTCGAGATCGAAGAACCGCGTGGTTTTCGCCCTGCTGGCGATCTTCGCGCTTACCGCCACGATGGCCGGGCCTGCTCAGGCCAAACGGAAGCACAAGCCGAAACCCAACACGGTCAAGGTGATGACCCGGAATCTTTACCTCGGTGCCGACCTGACCCCCGCGATCAACGCGGTCGGCCCGGTTGACTTCATCAGCAAGAACGGCCAGATCCTGCGGGATGTTGACACCAACAACTTCGCCGCCCGTTCAAAAGGCCTGGCCAAGGAAATCAAGAAGGTCAGTCCCGATCTGGTCGGTCTGCAGGAAGTTGCGCTCTGGCGCACCGGCCCGGCCAGCCTCGCTGCCCCTCAGACCGGTGTTTACACGGCGTCGACCGTTCACGCGGATTACCTCGCCGACCTGATGGGCCGGCTCAACAAAGGCAAGAAGCGCTACCGGGTGGTCAAGGTCCAGAACGAGTTCGACTTCGAAGCGCCCGCCGATTACGACAACGATCCGGCCACCGGCGCGGCCACGCTCGGTGGTGAGATCAACGGGCGGTTGACCATGCGGGACGTGATCCTGGCCAAGGTCGGCGCCGGCGTCAGGACCAAGAACGCCAAGTCCGGCAACTACAAGAACATCTACCAGCCGGTCATCTCCGGCATCACGGTAAATGTGAAGCGCGGCTGGCTCTCAACCGACGTCAAGGTAAAGAAGAGCAAGTGGTTCCGTTTCGTCGACACCCACTTCGAGGCGTTCGGCGAGCCGCAGATCCGCGAAGCCCAGGCCAAGGAGCTGCTGGCCAAGGGAGGCCCCCTCCGCAGCGGCAAGCTGCCTGCGGTCCTGGTCGGCGACCTGAACTCTGATGACAAGACCGTCACCCCCGATGACGCACTCGCCTATAACGCGCTGAAGAAGGGCGGGATGGTCGAGCGCGGGGTCGGACCCAAGACCATGACCTGGGGCGTCACCGCCGGCATCATCACCGCCGGTGCCCCGACCGACTGGAGCCAGCGCATCGACCACGTGATGACCAACCGGCCGAAGTCGGTCAAGAAGCTCGCCGCCGGGATCACCGGAACCAAACCGGCCAACGGCCTGTGGGATTCCGATCACCGCGGTGTCTGGTCGAAGCTGAAGATGCCCTAGAAAGCAGCCGGGCCGGTACCAAGCCGCCCGAACCCGACTCCTCCAAATCCGGGGGCGATCACCCACCGATTCCGTGGGTGATCGCCCCGGTTTTCGTTTTAGAGGGCGAAAACCGCTGGAGAATGAGGCGATTGACGTTTTCGATCGCGAGGCAATCCATCGTTTCCCGCCGCCCCGACGGAAGTCGTATGGAACCCAAGTTGATTAAGCCGAAGAAATCTGACACAATCCCACTTAGATTTCTGGATATCGGCCTTACCCCGATGATCATGGTGGGGCCACGAAACACCCAAACAGGAGAAACACAGTGGGAAAAACGATTGGCATTGACCTCGGCACGACGAACTCGTGCGTAGCGGTTCTCGAAGGCGGCGAACCGACCGTACTCGAGAACTCCGAGGGCGGGCGCACCACCCCGTCGGTGGTCGCCTTCAACGACAAGGACGAGCGCCTCGTCGGCACCGTGGCCAAGCGCCAGGCGGTGATGAACCCGGAAAACACGATCTTCTCGATCAAGCGCTTCATGGGCCGAAAGGAAGCCGAAGTCAAGGAAGAGGAGACGATGATCCCGTACAAGGTCGAAGCGGGCCCGAACGGGGATGTCCGCGTCGACGTGCGCGGCAAGCAGTACTCGCCGCCGGAGATCAGCGCGATGATCCTCGGCAAGCTCAAGGCCGACGCCGAGGCGAAGCTCGGCGAAACGGTCGACTCCGCCGTGATCACCGTTCCGGCCTACTTCAACGACGATCAGCGACAGGCGACCAAGGACGCCGGCAAGATCGCCGGGCTCGACGTCAAGCGCATCATCAACGAGCCGACCGCGGCCTCGCTGGCCTACGGGCTCGACAAGGAAGACACGGACCAGACGATCCTGGTCTTCGATCTCGGTGGCGGCACCTTCGACGTGTCGGTACTCGAAATCGGCGACGGCGTCTTCGACGTCAAGTCGACAGCCGGCGACAACCACCTCGGTGGCGACAACTTCGACAAGGCGATCGTCGACTGGCTGGTCGCAGAGTTCAAGAAGGACCAAGGGGTCGACCTCGCCGCTGACAAGAACTCACTCCAGCGGCTCTACGAAGCCGCCGAGAAGGCGAAGATCGAGCTCTCCTCCGCCCAGGAGACCCAGATCAACATTCCTTTCATCACCGCGGTCGAGGGTCAGCCCAAGCATCTCGACATCAAGCTGACCCGCTCGAAGCTGAACGAGTTGACCTCGGACCTGCTCGACCGCGTGGTCGGGCCGGTCAAGCAGGCCCTCAGCGATGCCGACGCCTCGGTTGACCACGTCGTGCTGGTCGGCGGCATGACCCGCATGCCGGCCGTTCGCGACAAGGTGACCGAGCTGACCGGCAAGGAACCGCATCAGGGCGTGAACCCGGATGAGGCCGTCGCGGTCGGCGCCGCGATCCAGGCGGGCGTGCTGGCGGGCGACGTCAAGGACGTGCTGCTGCTGGACGTCACCCCGCTCACCCTCGGCATCGAGACCAAGGGCGGCGTGATGACCAAGCTGATCGAGCGCAACACGACGATCCCGTCGCGTAAGTCGGAGGTCTTCTCGACCGCCGAGGACAACCAGCCCTCGGTCGAGATCCATGTCCTCCAAGGCGAGCGCGAGATGGCCGCTTACAACAAGAGCCTCGGCAAGTTCCAACTGACCGGCATCCCGCCGGCGCCGCGGGGCATGCCGCAGATCGAGGTCACCTTCGACATCGACGCGAACGGCATCATCAACGTGACCGCAAAGGATCTGGGCACCGGCAAGGAGCAGAAGATCGAGATCAAATCCGGCTCCGGGCTTTCGGACGACGAGATCAACAGCATGGTCTCGGACGCCGAAGCACACGCCGACGAGGACAGGAAGCAGCGCGAGCTGGCCGAGGCGAAGAACATCGGCGAGAACGCGGCTTACACCTCGGAGAAGCAGGTCAACGAGCTCGGGGACAAGATCGACGAGTCCAGCAAGAAGGAGATCGAGGACCTGATCAAGAACCTCCGCGACTCCCTGGAAAGCGACGACGCCGAGAAGATCAAGGGCATGACCGAGAAGCTCCAAGAGGCCTTCCACAAGGTTTCCGAGCAGGTCTACCAGGCCGCTCAGGCCGAGCAAGCCGCCGGCGCCGAAGGCGCTGCTGACACCGGTGCTTCCGCCGATGACGAGGAAGTGATCGACGCGGAAGTGGTTGACGAGGACGAAGGCAAGTGACCGAGGAGCCGGAAGAGCAGGCGGTCCAGCCCGAAGCGGAGGAGGTCGTCGACGCCGAAGTGGTGTCGGCGGCCGACCCGGCTCCGGAAGTGACCGACGAAGCGGATACCGCCGAAGGTGGTGAAGCGGCCGGGGCGACCGTCGAGGGCGATCTCGCCGCGCTGGTCGACGAGGCTCGCAGCCAGCGGGACGAGTATCTGCAGCTGGCCCAGCGGACAAAGGCCGATTTCGACAACTACCGCAAGCGGATGGCAGCCGAAAGCCAGGCCCAGGTCGAGCGGGGCCGGTTGGAAGTCATCTCCGGGTTGATCGAGGCGATCGACAACCTCGAGCGGGTGCTGGAAGCCGCGGGCATCGAGGAGTCCGACGCCCTCGAGGGCGAGATTCCCTCTGATGCCCCGGTGACCACCCAAGGCGTGATCGTCAGCTACCGCGACCTCAACGCCGTGTTGAAGAAGTCCGGAGTCGAGGCGTTCAGCTCGAAAGGCGAGAAGTTCGACCCGAACCTCCACGAGGCGCTGCAGGCGCTGCCGGCCGAAGAGGTCGACTCAGGCGTTGTGATCGAAGAGATGCAGAAGGGCTACCGGGCCGGCGAGACCGTGATCCGCCACGCGCGTGTAGTGGTCAGTCAATGACGGTCAATCCATGACCGGCCGGCCCACAAACCCCGAATCGTTCGGGGAGGTGAAATGAGATGGCGAAGGACCTTTATGAAGTGCTCGGTGTCAGCAAGAAGGCATCCCAGGAAGAGATAAAGAAAGCGCACCGCAAGCTGGTGCGGCAGTACCACCCGGACCGCAACCCGGACGACAAACAGGCCGAGGACAAGTTCAAGGAGATCCAGGCCGCCTACGACGTGCTCGGCGACGAGGAAAAGCGCAAGGAGTACGACGCCGGCGGTGGCATGTTCGGCGGCTTCGGCCAAGGTGACAATCCGTTCGGTCAGGGCGGCACCCAGGGCAACCCATTCGGTCAGGGAGCGCAGGGCGGCTTCGGTGACCTCTTCTCGACGATCTTCAGCCGTGGTGGCGGTGAGGCAGCCGGCCCGGAAAGGGGCCGCGACCTCGAGACCGACACCCGCATCTCCTTTGACGATGCGATGAACGGGACCCAGCTCACCGTCACGATCCCGAAATCCGAACGCTGCCCGACCTGCTCCGGTTCCGGCGCCGAGCCGGGCACCAGCCCCGAGACTTGCCCTCGCTGCGGCGGGCGCGGCGTCGAGGCGCAGGGACAGGGCTTTTTCTCGATCAGCCAACCCTGCCCGCAGTGTCAGGGCACCGGTCAGATCATTCCCAACCCCTGCCACACCTGTGGTGGTTCGGGCTTGACCCATCAGACGAAGCGTTACAAGGTGAACATCCCGGCCGGAGTCAAAGACGGCACCCGGATCCGGGTCGCCGGCAAGGGCGAGGCCGGAGTCCGAGGCGCCCCTTCGGGTGATCTGTTCGTGACCATCCAGGTCGCGCCCTCGCCGGTATTCAAGCGACTGGAAGACGGCAATCTCGAGGTCGAGGTCCCGATCTCGGTGACCGAGGCGATGCGCGGCGGCACGATCGAGGTACCGACTCTCTCGGGGACCAAGCGAATCCGGGTCCAGCCCGGCACTCAGAACGGCGCGATCCAGCGACTGCGCGGCGAGGGACCGCCGAAAACCGGGGGCAAATCGCGTGGCGACATCCGCTACCGCTTGAATGTGGCGATCCCGAAAGAACTGACAGATGACCAGAGGCGCGCCGTCGACCAGCTTGCCGAATCGATGAACGGTGAGGATCCGCGGGCCGAGCTGCTGCGGCGGGCCAAGGCGAAGGCAGGATCGTGATGGCCGGTCGGCGCGAACGAAAGGTCGAGAGGAGCCGGGTCGAGGTCACGGTCGACGAGGACCGTGGTGTCTTCATGATCTCGGTCGCCGCCGAGCTGGCTGAGATGCACCCGCAGACCTTGCGGATCTACGAAGCCCGCGGACTGATCACACCGAAACGTTCTCCCAAGAACACCCGGCTCTACTCCCAGCGGGACGTCGAGCGGCTCAAGCGGATCCAGCACATGACCAACGAGGAGGGCCTCAATCTGGCCGGGGTCGAGACCGTTCTCGAGATGGAAGCCCGGGTCGAGCAGATGCGAACCGAGCTCGAAGCGATGCGCCAGCGCACCCGCGAGCTCGAAGCCCAGTTGAACGACGAAATGGCCCGGGTCCACGAACGCCTCCACACCGAGATCGTCCCCTACGGCGCCTACGAGCCCGAACCCCCGACCAAGATCCCGGTCCGCCGCCCGGACAGCCGCTGATCCGAAACCGATCGAGCTTGGGATCGGCTCGCGGAGCCAAATTAAGACCTGAGTGCATCAGACTTAGATTTCTTGACATTCAGTGGTTGAGCGCGTACAATTTGTTACGTGCAACCGGACAGATTCACAGTTAAATCCCAGGAAGCGGTCCAGACCGCGCAGCGATTGGCTGCCGCTTCGAGAAACCCCGAGATCACACCTGCCCACCTGCTCGTCGCTTTGCTCGAACAGGAAGACGGCCTGGTGCCGGCCGTGCTGAACAAGCTCGGCGCCGACCTTGGGTCCATCAAGGGCCGCGCACGTCAGGCGGTGAGCGACCTGCCCACCCTGGGTGAAGGCGCCAACGCCGATCCCCGGCCCTCGACCGCCCTCTCGGAGGTGCTGCGCCGCTCCGAGGGAGAGATGGCCCAATTGGGCGACGAATATGTATCGACCGAGCACATGCTGCTCGCGATCGCCGATGAGAAGTCGTCGCTCGCCGACATCCTTCCGGACCGAGACTCCCTTGCCAAGGCAATCGAAGAGGTCCGCGGACCGCACAAGGTGACCTCCCCGAACCCGGAGGATCAGGTCCAGGCGCTGGAGAAATTCGGCCGCGACCTGACCGCCGACGCGGCCAGCGGCAAGCTCGACCCGGTGATCGGCCGGGACGAGGAGGTCCGCCGCGTGATCCAGGTCTTGTCCCGCCGGACCAAGAACAACCCGGTCCTGATCGGCGAGCCCGGAGTCGGCAAGACCGCGATCGTCGAGGGTCTCGCCCAGCGCATCGTCTCCGGAGACGTACCGGAGAGCCTGCGCGACCGTCGCGTGATCGCGCTCGACATCGGCGCGCTACTCGCCGGTTCCAAGTTCCGCGGCGAGTTCGAGGAACGACTCAAGGCCGTGCTGACCGAAGTCCAGGATGCGGAAGGCCAGATCGTGCTCTTCCTCGACGAGCTCCACACCATCGTCGGTGCGGGAGCAGCCGAAGGGGCGGTCGACGCAGCCAACTTGCTGAAGCCGATGCTGGCCCGCGGCGAACTGCGCGCGGTCGGTGCGACCACTCTCGACGAGTACCGCCAGCACATCGAGAAGGACGCTGCCCTCGAACGGCGCTTCCAGCCGGTCATGGTCGGCGAGCCCGACGTGCCCGACACGATTGCGATCCTGCGGGGGCTGAAGGAGCGCTACGAGGTGCACCACGGCGTGCGGATCGCCGACTCGGCGATCATCGCCGCCGCCACCCTCTCCGAGCGCTACATCGCGGACCGCTTCCTGCCCGACAAGGCGATCGACCTGATCGACGAGTCGGCCTCCCGCCTGAAGATCGAGATCGACTCGATGCCGACCGAGATCGACGAGGTCGAACGCCGGATCCAGCAGCTCGAGATCGAGCGCGAGGCGCTCAAGGCTGAGACCGACGAGGCCTCAGCCGGGCGCCGCGACACCCTCGAGGAAGAGCTGGCGGAGCTGAATGAGAAGTCTTCGGCGATGAAGGCCCGCTGGCAGACCGAGAAGGGCCTGATCGAATCGATCAAGGAAGCCAAGACCCGCCACGAAGAGGCGAGCCGCGAGGCCGAACGGGCCGAACGCGACGCCGACCTCGAACGAGCGGCGAGGCTGCGGTACTCGGAGATCCCCGAGCTCGAGAAGCAGGTCAAAGAAGCCGAGACGAAACTGACCGAGCTGCAGGCCGAAGGCGGCACGATGCTGACCGAGGAGGTCACCGAGCAAGACGTGGCCGAGGTCGTCGCCAAGTGGACCGGGATCCCGGTCACCCGCCTGATGGAAGGCGAAGTCGAGAAGCTGGTTCACATGGAGGAGCGCCTCCACGACCGGGTGATCGGCCAGGACGAGGCGGTTTCCGCGGTCGCCAACGCGCTGCGTCGCTCCCGGGCCGGACTGTCCGACCCGGACCGACCGATCGGCTCCTTCCTCTTCCTCGGACCGACCGGCGTCGGCAAGACCGAGCTGGCCAAGTCGCTGGCCGAGTTCATGTTCGACACCGAGCAGGCGATCGTGCGACTCGACATGTCCGAGTACATGGAGAAGCACACCGTTGCCCGGCTGATCGGAGCCCCGCCCGGGTACGTCGGCTACGAAGAGGGCGGCCAGCTGACCGAGGCGGTGCGCCGCCGACCGTACGCCGTGGTGCTGCTCGACGAGATCGAGAAGGCTCATCCCGATGTCTTCAACACGCTGCTTCAGCTGATGGACGACGGTCGCCTGACCGATGGTCAAGGCCGCACGGTCAGCTTCGCCAACACGGTGTTGATCATGACATCGAACGTCGGCTCGCAGGAGATCGCCGGCGAGAACGTCGACGAACGGATCCGCGAGCGCGTGACCGAGGTCTTGGAGACCACCTTCAAACCCGAGTTCCTGAACCGGATCGACGACACGGTCATCTTCCACCGTCTCTCCAAGGACGACATCGGGAAGATCGTCGAGATCCAGGTCGAGAGCCTGACCCGGCGGGTCGCGGAGCGTGATATCGAGATCGAGCTGACCGACGACGCGCGGGCCTTGCTCGGCAACCTCGGCTACGACCCGACCTACGGTGCGAGGCCGCTCAAGCGGGTGGTCCAGAAACAGCTGGTCGACAAGCTGGCGCTGAAGATCCTCGAGGGTGAGTTCACCGAAGGCGACTCGGTCCGGATCGACGCTGCCGACGGCGAACTCACCTTCGCAAAGCGCTGACCATCAACCGGTCCTTTACTTCGTCTTTCGGGTTCCCGTATTACCCTGTAACGCCCGCGAGGGCTCCACGGAGACCCGCTTCGGAAGCGGGAAACCGGCTTACGACTCGATGCATCAGGAACCAAACGACAACTGGCAGGACCACCCGAAGCCTCCGAGCAGGCTTTTCTGGCCGATCAAGCGGCTGGGTTGGTTTCTGGAGAAACACGTTCTCTGGCCGATCGCCGACTCCTTCCGGCGGTTCACAAATGCCTTCCGTTACCGGAGCCCCTTCGCCTATATCGGCGCCACCCTGATGGTCACCGTGACCGCCGGCGCGGTCGCCGCCGCGGTCTACTTCTACAACCAGTCCGGAGACAAGGGCGACACCCCGGTTATCGCCAACACGGCAATCCCAGCCGAGACGATCGCGCCGTCTGTCCCGACCCCGACCCAGACCCCGACCACGGTCGAAGACACCACGCCGAACTCCGGCAATGGCGACAAGACGCTGCAAGGAGTCGTTCCCAACTTCACCACCACCGCCAAGAAGAACGGCAAGAAGAAGACGGGAGACGGCAATCGGAAACTGCCTGCCACCGTGGTCCGTCCGGCCCCGACCCCGAAATCGCCGCCCCTGCGGGTCGCCCACCGGTTCGCCACCACCTTTGTCGGCTATGAAGTCGGCGAGAAGGGCCAGGCCGATGACTTCAGGAAGACCGCGACCCCGAAGCTGGCGAAAGAACTGAAGAAGGATCCGCCGAAGCTGCCCTCGTCCGGGCAGGTCCCCAAGGCCACCGTGGTCAACGTGGTTCGCGGTAAGAAGAGTGGCGACAGACTCCAAGTCAGCGTTTCCCTGATGCGGACCGGTGCCGCGTCGGAGCTTCGACTCACCCTGACCAAGCAGAAGGGCAAGGGCTGGCTGGTGAGCGAGGTTCGGGGGTAACCAGGCCGTGGGGAGGTTCAGGACAGCCCTGGCGACGATCTCGGTCGGCACCCTGCTCGCTACCGGCCACGCGGCCGGTGCCGACGCCGCGACGCCGCTCACCGACGAGCCGGCGACGACGGCCGGCACCTCGCCGATCGGGCCGACGGGCAACAGCGGTTCGACTGGTTCGACCGGATCGACCGGCACCACCGGGAACACCGGCACGACCGGCACCGGGACCGGTGGCACCAACAAGGGCACCTCCGGCAACGGCGGCAAAAAGAACCAGAACACCGGGAAGAATCCGGGCCGAAAGACCGGCAAGAAGCCGGGTGGCAACTCGACTCAGACCGTCGACCCGTCCCGGGGCGGTTCAGGAAGAGCCGAGGAGATCGTCCCCGACTCCGACTCGCCGCTTTCGGCCGAGATCACAACCGATCCGACCTTTGGGCTGTCAGGCGACTCGACTCCGGTCGCGGCCTGCGACGGTAGCGCCGGCCCGCCCCGCAATCTGATCCCGATCTACGTCCAGGCCGCCAAGAAGTACGGCCTGGGAGAACGCGGACCGCAGATCCTGGCCGCGATCAACTCGATCGAAACCGACTTCGGCCGGCTCAACCAGGTCACGTCATCGGCGGGCGCGATCGGCTGGATGCAGTTCATGCCCTCAACCTGGGACATGTACGCGACCGACGGCGACGGGGACGGCAAGACCGACCCCTACAACCCCCACGACGCGATCTACGCGGCGGCCCGTTATCTGCAGGCGGCCGGCGCGCCGGGTGACTGGTACGACGCGATCTGGGCTTACAACCACGCCGACTGGTATGTGCAGGACGTGCTCGACCGGGCCGCCTGTTACGGGGCGCTGGAAGACACGACCCAGGCCGAAGAGGAACTCAAAACCTACGTCTGCAAGGCCTCCGACGCGCGGGTGCTCGAGATCCCGAACTACTACATGCGCGGGTTCGAAGACGCCGCCTCACGCTACGGGCTCGGCAAGCGCGGGATCTGGGTGCTCGCGGCAGTGGCCCGGCTCGAATCGGATTACGGCCGTGGCATGAGCCCCAAGCAACTAAGGGAAACCGGGCCGATGGGACTCTCGCGGGAGGAATGGAAGAAGTACGGGGTCGACGGTGACGGTGACGGTTTCGTCGAACGCGACGAACCCTGGGACGGCATCGCAACCTTCGCTCGCATGCTCTGGTCGGAGCCGACCCTCGAAGCGGGACTCTTCGAGCACAACCACGCAACCTGGTACGTCCAGGCCGCGGTCGACGATGCCAGCCGGATCGCCGGGGACTGCGACACGAACAAGACCGAATGGAACATCGCCTACCCGATCACCACCAACTCGACCGAGATCAACTGGGACAACCTCCAAGTCCTCAACTCGGCCGCCCAGAGTGACATCCAGAACGGGCTGATTGATCAGCGGGTGGTCAATTTGCTCGCGATCCTGACCCAGAAGTACAGCCTGCTGCTCAGCGCCCTGCGCTCGGACCACAGCATGATGACCGCTTCCGGCAACGTCTCCAACCACTACGAAGGCCGGGCGATGGATATCGCCGCGGTCAACGGCGTGCCCTGCACCGACCAGTCCGAGAGCAGCCCCTGCACCGAGGTGATCAGGCTGCTCGCCTCGCTACCCGACGGGGTCAAGCCGACCGAGCTGATCTACGGCTGGGACATCGATGGCCCCGGCCCCGCCTTCGCGCTGGCCGACCACAACAACCACATCCACGCCGGTTTCGGCCCCTAGCGGGCCGTCCGAATCCGGCTTCTCGCCAGCGCCGCCCTGGAGGCCCCGGAGAAGCACCCGCACCTGAAAGCGACCGTGGTTGCGTCGCTTGTTTTTGTTTGGAATAGGATTTTTCTCAGTCAAACGGGGAGGTTTTGAGTGAGTGAGAAGATTTCGCGTCGTCGCCTGGTTCAGGCGGGGGCGGTGGCAGCGGCAGGGGCGGCTCTTCCCGCGGCGAGTGCCGAGGCGAAGAACAAGCGCAAGAGGAAACCGGTCCAGGACGTGGTCGTGGTCGGAGCGGGGCTGGCTGGGCTGATGGCTGCCAGGAAACTGGTGGCCAAGGGCAAGAAGGTCAAGGTGCTGGAGGCCCGGGGCAGGGTCGGCGGCCGGACCTACAGCCCGAAGCATGCCGGGGTCGCCCTCGACGTCGGCGGCCAGTGGCTCGGACCGACCCAGGACAAGGTTGCGGCCCTCGCCGCCAAGCTCGGGGTCAAGACCTTCAAGTCCTACTGGGAGGGCCAGGCCGTCTACCAGCGGCAGGGCAGCCGGACGCTGTTCAACGTCACCTCCCCGATTCCGCCCGATCCCGACGCGGCCGAGACACTGGGCCTCGTGGTGCAGCTCGAAAACATGGCCAAGGGAATCTCGCGTTCAGCTCCGTGGACCGACCCGAACGCGGACCTCTATGACGGCCAGACCTTCGAGACCTTCAAGCTGGCCAACACCACCGGCGAAGGGGCCCGATTTCTCACCGACCTCGCGACCAACGCGGTATGGGCCTGCGAACCGCGCGACATCTCTCTGCTGCACCTCCTCTTCTACATCTCGTCGGCCGGCAACGAGACCACGCCCGGCAGCTTCATCCGCCTGACCTCGACCACCGGCGGCGCTCAGGAGTCGCGCTTCGTGGGAGGCTCACAGCAACTGTCGATCCGAATGGCCAAGAAGCTCGGTTCGCGCGTTCACCTGAACGCCCCGGTCAGGCAGATCCGCCAGGAGAAGGGGCTCTGCCATGTGGTCAGCGACAAGGGCACCTGGCGCGCCAAGCGAGTGATCGTCGCCGTACCGCCAGCGGTCAGCGCCTTCATCGACTACGACCCGATCCTGCCGGCCGATCGTGCCCAGCTGCTCCAGCGCTTCCCCCAGGGCAACGCGATCAAGGTCCAGGCCGTCTACGACAAACCATTCTGGCGGGAGGATGGACTCTCCGGTTACGTCAACTCAGACGAGGGCCCGGTCAAGCTGATGTACGACAACTCGCCCCACGACGGATCCGCGGGGGTCTTGCTCGGCTTCATCGAGGGCCAGGAGGCGCGGCTCGCCGGCCGCATGAAGCCGGCCGCCCGCAGGGCCGCGGTGCTCGCCAACTTCAAGAAGACGATCGGCAAGGCGGCCGGGTCACCCAGGGCCTACGTGGAGAAGAACTGGGCCTCGGAGGAGTGGACTCGCGGCTGCTACGGCGGCTTCCTGCCGCCCGGCGTCCTGACCGGGTTCGGTCCCGCGCTGCGCAAGCCGCATGGCCGCATCCACTGGGCCGGAACCGAGCACGCGGAGATCTGGAACGGCTACATGGACGGCGCCCTGCGCTCCGGCGAAGACGCCGCCAAGGCCGCCCTCAAGAAGCTCTGAGGGTTTTTTCCTGAAGCCTGCGGCAGGCTTCGAGAGCGTCCCAGCCTTCGCCTCCCGAGGTGAGCTTGGACGGTTCACCGAGGACCGCTCCGGCCGCGACCTCTGACCGGAGGTTGCGGCCGACCATGGCCGATGCCGCCTCGACGCCCCCCGCCATCGCGCCGACGATGCCGTGTCCGCGACGGCTGGAGACGCCACCCAGGACGAGTCCCTCGATCGGGGTCTTGTACTCGAGCCGGAGGGGGCCGAACTGGTCGGTGGCCAGCTCGATGCCATAGGAAGAGCCACCGGTCGAAAGTGTGTAGCGGGTCTGGGTCACCGGGGTCGCCGCCTCCCGCCAGATCACATGTGAGCGCAGTTCGCCGAGCTGCTCCTCGGCCCGTTCGATCAGTTGCTCGGTGATCCGCTCCTTGGTCTTCCGGTAATCCGCCTGGCGGCTGTACTTCGGGGCGTCTTCACTTTCGTCGACGCCCCAGGCCGCCGGGTCCGGCGTGGCCCAGGTCATCAGTTCGATCGTCGAACAGCCGGGCGGCGCGTGCCCCTCGTGCCCCGGGTCCTTGGCGCTGGCCGAGGAAACGTAAACCGGTGGGTCGCTGTCGAATTCGCCGGCCGCGATCGGGTCGTAGTACGCCTCCTGGTCGTACCGGCTGTGCAGCCAAAAGTTGGTCGCGGACATGCGCTCGGTGATGTCGAAGTCGAGTCCGAGATAGACCGTGAACAGCGGGGTGGCCATCCGGTAGTTCTCGACCTGGCTCCGGACTTCGTTCGGCACCGCCTCCGCGTCCAGCAGATCGAGAAAGAGGTGCTTGATGTCCCCGGTGGCGACCACGTTTCCCGCCTTGATTGCTTCGCCACCGGCCAACTCGATGCCGGTCACCCGGTGGCCGTCACCATCTCTTTCGGTCAGGATCCGCTCGACCTCGGCGTGGGTCCGCACCCGGCCCCCGTAGGCGTGGATCAGGTCGACCAGGTGCCCGGCCAGTTCCTGGCCACCGCCGTGCACGTAGAAGGCGCCCTCGTGCAGGTAGTGGTCGACCACCCCGGCGTGGAGTGATACGGGCGTGCGCGAAGGCGGAGTCGCGTAATCCCCCGCCTGACCGAGCAGCACCGCTCGCGAGCGTTCACTCAGGTAATGCTCGTCGAAGAGCTCGCTAATCGGGCGCATCCCCCAAGCCACGATGGTCGGCGCCCTTTCGACGTACGCAGCCAGATCGGTCGTGCTGTCGGGGATTCCCGCCTCTCGCAGTTCGTCGATCACGTCGCGCATCACGTCGGTCACGGCCCGCAGCCCTTCCTCCTCGTCGGGGAACGTCTCGACCAGGCGACCGACGTAGTTGTCCCAACCCTTCGGCACCCTGAACTCGAGATCGGGAAACACGAACGTGTCGAAACCGTCCGGATCGAGTTCGGGGAAGTCGATCCGGTCCAGCAGACCGAGGCCACCAAGGACGCGAGCGATCTCACCGGTCCTTACCCCGCCTATGTAGTGCAGGCCGACGTCGAACTGCCACTGGTTCTTGCGCCGAAAGGTTTGGCTGCAGCCGCCGGCTACGTCGTACTGCTCGAGGACGAGGACCGTCTCTCCAATCGCCGCGAGGTAGGCCGCGGCGGTGAGGCCGGAGAGCCCGGAGCCGATCACGACTACATCGGGGTTCGCAGGAACCGGGGGAACTACCCGCCGCCAGACTTCGTCACTCACCGTCTTCCACCTTTTCTATACTCAAAAGAGTGATTACTCAATTTGTTGAGTATATGCGGGCCGGGATGAAAGCGCCAGAAAAGTGGCGCTGAAGCATGCGGTCTTGGCCGCTCTGAGCAGCGAGGAGGGTTCGGGCTATGAGCTCTCGAAGCGCTTCGACGTTTCCGTCGCGAACTTCTGGCCGGCTTCCCAGCAGCAGGTCTACCGTGAGCTCGACGCGCTCGAGCAGGCGGGGCTGGTCAAGGCCCGGGCCGTCCGCCAGGAGAAACGCCCCGACAAGCGGGTGTTCCGCATCACGCCGGCGGGCCGCCGCGAGTTGGCCGCGTTCATCGGCTCGGCGACCAAACCGACCGTGATCCGGGACGACCTCCTGGTCAAGGTGGCCTGCGTCGATGATTCGAACGCGCAGCAGGTCGCTTCGGCGGTGCGCGGCCGGCTCGAGATGTGCCGCGAAAAGCTCGCCATGTACGAGCAGCTGCGGCTGGCCATTCTCAACGGAGAGACGGAGCATGACTTCCTCGCCGCGGGGCCGGGACGAGCCGACTTCGGACCCTTCCTGGCCCTTCGTCGCGGGATCGCCTTCGAGAAGGGCAACGTACGCTGGGCCCGCGAGGTACTTTCGGCTCTTGAGTAGGGACGGTCGCACGGGCTCCTGCCGAGTCTGCTCGCATATGCTGGCGGCAGACCGGGTACCGGTCGAAGCAAGTCAGTCAAGACCCAAGGAGAGGACACCGATGCCGACTTTCGTGATGCTGACCAACCTGACTTCCGATGGCGTCAAGACGCTGAAGGGAAACCCCGGCCGCGTGACCGAGGTGAATCGCGAGGTCGAGGCGCTAGGCGCCCGCGTGGTGGCCCAGTACGCGACCTTGGGCCAATACGACTTCATCTCGGTCATCGAGGCTCCCTCCGATGAGGTGATGGCCAAGGTCTCGGTTGAGATGGGCTCGCGCGGCACGATGACCAGCCAGACCCTTTCCGCCCTCCCCGCCGAGCGGCTCGTCGAGGTTCTTTGAGCGCCCGCATCCTCGTCCTCGGCGGCGGCGGCCGTGAGCACGCCATCGTCAAGGCGCTCGCCCGCTCGCCCCAGTCGCCAGAGCTTTTCTGCGCGCCCGGCAATCCCGGCATCGCGGCCGACGCGACCTGCCTGGCGGACCTCGATCCGGTCGATCCCGCCGCGGTCACGGCGAAGGCGGTCGAGCTCGGGATCGACCTGGTCGCAGTCGGCCCCGAGGCGCCGCTGGTGGCGGGAGTTGTCGATGCCCTGTCCGAAGCGGGAATCGCCGCCTTCGGGCCGAGCGGTGCCGCCGCGCAGCTCGAAGGGTCCAAATCATTCGCCAAGAAGGCGATGGAAGAGGCCGGAGTGCCGACCGCCGGCTACGGGGTCGTGACCGACCGCGAGAGCGCCCTCGCGAAGGTAGCCGAGACCGGCTGCCCGGTGGTACTCAAGGCCGATGGCCTGGCGGCAGGCAAGGGCGTGCTGATCTGTCTCGATGAGACAGAGGCGCACGAGGCGATCGAGGTCTTCTTCACCGAGCAGCGCTTCGGCCAGACCGAGGTCGTGGTCGAGGAATTTCTGGAAGGCGAGGAGCTCTCGCTGCTCGCGATCTGCGACGGCGAAAGAGCGATACCGCTGGCGCCGGCCCAGGATTACAAGCGGATCGGCGAAGGCGACACCGGCCCCAACACCGGCGGCATGGGCAGCTACTCGCCGGTCCAGACGGTCTCTTCCGACCAACTGGAGGAGCTTTCGGCGACCGTGCATCAGCCGATCGTCGACCTGATGGCGAGGCGCGGTCACCCCTTCCACGGCGTTCTCTACGCCGGGCTGATGATGACGGCCGACGGACCCAAGGTGCTCGAGTACAACACGCGGTTCGGCGACCCGGAGACCCAGGCCGTGCTGCCTCGCCTCCAGTCGGACCTGGTCGACCTCTTCTTCGCGGCGACCAAGCCGGGCGGCCTGGCCGACCTAGAGGTGAGTTTTGCCGATCAGTTCGCGGTGACCGTGGTGCTGGCTTCGGCCGGTTATCCGGCATCTTCTTCCAAGGGCGACGTGATCACCGGCCTGGAGGAAGCGGCCCGGCTGGCCGAGGTGGTCCACGCGGGAACCGCGGAGGCAAATGGTGAGATCGTCACCGCCGGTGGCCGGGTGCTGAACCTGACCGGTCTCGGCCCCGATGCAGCAACGGCGCGTGATCGCGCTTACGATGCGGCAGACGCAGTCAATTTCGATGGCAAACAGATGCGACGTGACATCGCCGAAAGGGCGGTCCGGCGCGAGAGAGACCAGGACCCAAAATGAGCGAAAACCCCCAGCAGCCGTCTCCCCTCACCTCGGTCGAGGAACTCTTCCAGGAGATTGACGTCGAAGAACCCAAGGTCGGGATCATCATGGGTTCGAAGAACGACAAGCCCAAGATGCAGCCTGCCGGCCAGGCACTCGAAGACGCCGGTATCGCCTATGAGGTACGGGTGATGTCCGCCCATCGCGATCCCGAACTCGTGGTCGATTACTGCACCAATGCGAAACTGCGCGGCCTGAAGGTGATCATCGCCGGGGCCGGCATGTCTGCCGCCCTGCCCGGGGTCGCCGCCGCCCATACGGATCTCCCGGTGATCGGCGTGCCGATCCTCGGCAAGTCACTCGGGGGCCTCGACGCACTGCTCTCGGCGGTCCAGATGCCGCCCGGCGTGCCGGTGGCCTGTGTGGCGATCGACGGCGCCAAGAACGCGGGCGTGCTCGCCGCCCGCATCATCAACATCGGTGCCTGATCCCGCATGATCGAGCGCTACACCCGCCCCGAGATAGGGGCTGTCTGGACCCAGCAGGCCAAGTTCCAGTCCTGGTTGGATGTCGAGCTCGCTGCCACCGACGCCTGGGCGGCCGAAGGCGTGGTCCCGGCCGAAGCGGCCGCGATCTGCCGCGAGAAGGGCACTTTCACGGTCGAAGAGGTCAACGCGCGGGAGGAGATCACCAACCATGACGTCGCCGCGTTCGTCGACGTGGTCGCCGCGTCGATCGGCGAGGAAGGCCGATGGATCCACTTCGGTTTGACCTCCTCGGACGTGCTCGACACAGCGCTCGCCGTCCAGCTGACAAAGGCCGGGGAGATCCTGGTCGCCGGGGCCAAGACCTACCGTGACGCGCTGATCGACCGGGCCTTCGAGTTCAAGGACACGCTCGCGATGGGCCGCACTCACGGGGTGCATGCCGAGCCGACCACCTTCGGCCTGCGGCTGGCCGGTTTCGCCTTCGAGGCCGACCGCAACTGGAAGCGGCTCCAGCAGGCCACCGCCCAAGCGGCCCGGGGCAAGCTCTCCGGCGCGGTCGGCACCTACGCGTCGGTGCCACCGGCGATCGAGCGTCGGGTGATGGAGTCGCTCGGCCTCGAGCGTGAGGAGATCGCGACCCAGGTCGTGCCCAGGGATCGTCACGCCGAGCTGCTCAGCGCGATCGCGCTGGCGGGGGCTGGGATCGAGCGCTTCGCGACCGAAATCCGGCACCTGCAGCGGACCGAGGTCAGGGAAGCCGAGGAGCCTTTCGCGACCGGTCAGCAGAAGGGCTCGTCGGCGATGCCGCACAAGCGCAACCCGATCCGCACCGAACGCCTGACCGGGCTCGCCCGTCTGCTCCGGGGCTACGCCCAGGCCGGTCTCGAAAATGTCGCCCTCTGGCACGAGCGGGACATCTCCCACTCGGGGGCCGAGCGGGTGATCCTGCCCGATGCGACGATCGGCCTGGATTACATGCATTACATCGCCACTCAGGTGGCAACCGGTCTGGTCGTCCATGTCGACCGACTGCAGTCGAACCTCGAGCTGACCAACGGCGCCTTGTTCAGTCAGCGGGCGCTGACCGCTCTGGTCGAGTCGGGCATGACCCGGGATGACGCCTACCGGACGGTCCAGGCGGCCGCCCACGAGGCCTTCGACGGCGGACCGCATTTCCGCGAATTGATCGGCGAGGCCGCCCCGGAATTGGATCTCGACGAGATCTTCGACTACGGCGCCTACCTAACCCACCTCCCCGAGGTCTTCGAACGCTTAGAGGCAATCCGCTAGCCCGCAGCACCTGCAACTCGGGCGGGGAGTAGGGCCACAGATGGAGCCCGCCCATCCATCTGCAGTTTCTGTGGGCGCGCGGGTGTGACTCGGAGGGCGGGTCGGGCCCGCCCGACTTGCAGCTGGATTCGGACCCCGCCCGCTTGCAACTAGGCAATCGCGGCCAGGAAGGGCGCGATCTGCGGTGAGTCGTTGTCTCGGTGGCGGACCGCGAGGATGGTCGTGTTCGGCGAGGGGTCGAGCGGGACGTAGCTGACCTCGGTGAAGGCCAGACCTTCGACCGAGGCGGGCAGCAGAGCGATGCCGAGTCCGGCGGAGACCAGGCCGAGGATTGCGAGGATGCTGGTCGCCTGCTGGGAGATGTTGAGGTGCCCGCCGTGGTCCCGGATCAGGGCGATCGTTTCGTCGTAGAGGCCGGGCAGTACCCGGCGGTCGACCATGACCAGCGGCTCGTCGACCACCTTCGAGGGAGCGATCTTGCGGCGGCCGGCCAGCGGGTGATTGGACGGCAGCGCCGCCACGAATCGCTCTTCGATCGTCCGTTCCACGACGAGGTCATCCGAACCGTGCCCGGTCCGGAGAAAGCCGATGTCGAGCGTGCCCCGTGCCAGCTGCTCAACCTGCGCCGGAACCGCGAGCTCGCGAAGCTCGAGCGTCACCCGGGGATGGGAGATGCCGAACTTCCGCGTCGCCGCCGGCACGATCGAGATCGCGGCGGCTTCCACGAACCCCACCGAGAGACGACCGATCGTTCCCTTCGCTGCGTCGCGGCTCGCGGTGACGGCCGAGTCGACCTCGGCGAAGATGCGGTGAGTGTGCTCGAAGAGCGCCGATCCGGCTGGCGTCAATGAGATCGAGCGGGCAGAGCGGTCGAAGAGCTCGGCCCCGATAGCGCGTTCGAGCTTGCGGATCTGCTGGCTGAGTGACGGCTGGGCGATGTGCAGGCGCTCGGCGGCCCGGCCGAAATGAAGCTCCTCGGCCACGGCGGAAAAGTACCTCAGGTGTCGGAGCTCGATCTCCATAGGTCAAGCCTATGAAATAGGCCACTAACAGATATTAGACATAATAAGTGTCTTTGGCCTAGCCTGAGGTGCCCATGGAGGGCACCATCACAACCGAACCCGCGGCGTCCCGTGGTCACCTACCGATCGCCCGGACCGCGATCGGGACCATCGTGGGCGCCGCGATCGGATTCGCCCTGGTGATCGGATTCCGCGCGATCGCCGGCCTCGACCTCCTCCAGACCGAACAGACCGGATACCCACATGTCGTCGTGCCGCTGGTCACCGCCCCCTTCGGATTTCTCTGGGGCATCGGCTGCTTCGACTACTGGCTGAAGTGGGCCTTCGGCGCGAAGGAACTACCCGACGAACACGGCGAGCACGGCGCCCGCGAATGGCGCGACTACTTCCGCTTCAACACCGACCACAAAGTGATCGGGATCCAGTACGTCGTCACCACAATCATCTTCTTCCTGATCGGCGGCCTCCTCGCGATGCTGGTCCGGGCCGAGCTCGCCCAGCCCGGAAGCCAGATCGTCGCCGCGAACACCTACAACGGGCTGTTCTCCACCCACGCCACGATCATGATCTTCATGTTCATCATCCCGGCCTTCGCCGGGCTGGCGAACTACGTGCTGCCCCTGATGATCGGCGCGCCGGACATGGCGTTCCCCAGACTCAACGCCTTGAGTTTCTGGCTGCTGCCGATCGCAGGGGTGATCTTCGTGGCCAGTTTCCTCGCCCCAGGCGGCGCCTTCGATGCCGGTTGGACCGGCTACGCACCTCTCTCGACGGGAGCGCCACTGGGGCAATCTTTCTTCAATATAGGGGTCCAGTTCGCCGGTTTCTCCTCGATCTTCGCCGCGGTGAACTTCCTGGTCACGATCATCTCGATGCGGGCGCCCGGCATGACCGTCTGGCGGATGCCGCTGCTGGGCTGGGCCAACCTCGCCACCTCCCTGCTGATCATCGGGGCTACCCCGTTCATCGCCGGCGTTCAGCTGATGGTCCTGCTCTCCCGCCTCATGGAGATGAACTTCTTCAACTTCCTCGAGGGCGGTGACGTCGTCTCCTACCAGCACATCTTCTGGTTCTACTCGCACCCCGCCGTCTACATCATGATGCTGCCGGGTTTCGGGATCGTCAGCGAGGTGATCGCGACCCACGCCCGCAAACCGATCTTCGGTTACCGGCTGATGGCCCTCTCACTGATCGGGATCGTCATGCTCAGCTACTCGGTCTGGGCCCACCACATGTTCGTCTCCGGCATGTTCTCCTGGCTCAGGGTGCCGATGATGATCACCTCCACCCTCATCGCCGTGCCGACCGGGATCAAGATCTTCTCCTGGCTGGCCACTCTCTTCTACGGCAAGATCCACACCAACCGAACCGCGATGCTGTTCGCGCTCGGCTTCATAGTCAGCTTCATCATCGGTGGCATCAGCGGGGTGATGATCGCCCTGATCCCGATCGACATCCACGTCACCGACACCTACTTCATCGTCGCTCACATCCACTTCGTGCTGTTCGCCGGCTCGGTCTTCACGATCTTCGCCGGGATCTACCACTGGTTCCCGAAGATGACCGGGCGCATGTATGACGAGCGCCTCGGGCGGATCCACTTCTGGCTGACCCTGGCCGGCACCTGGCTCACCTTCGCACCCATGCACTGGATCGGCATGGACGGGATGCCTCGCCGGGTGGCCGACTACGCCAGCCAGTACGGTGACTGGAACCTGCTGATCTCGGTCGCCTCGTTCATGCTCGGCGCCGCTCAACTGGTCTTCGTCTACAACATGATCGTCAGTTGGCGCTTCGGGCCGAAGGCCGGCGACAACCCTTGGCGAGCCCACTCGATCGAATGGCAGGTCAGCTCACCACCCCCGATCTACAACTTCGAGCGAATCCCGCGCGTGGTCGGCAGCCCCTACGAGTTCGGCGTCCCCGGCTTCCGTCACGCGATCATGAACGACGAGCAGGAAAAAGAAGCGCTCGAGCGAGCCCGAAGAGTCAAAGCGACCGCCTGACCAGGCGGTCGCGACTCGGTCGCAGCCAGCCCGGTCGGCCCCCACCCGGCTTGCCGTTAAGCTGGCGCCATGAAGCTTTACGTCTGCGGGGTAGGCACAAGTGGTCCGGGCGCGATGCATCCCTGCGCCAAGGCCGGCAAGGCACTCGACGAGGCCGGCTACGAGTATGAGCTGAAGAAGGTGCGGGGCTACCGGATGATGCCGTGGACCTGGAGGAGCCGGGCCGAGGACCGCCGGGAGGTCAAGGAGCTTTCGGGTACGAACGAGGTCCCGATCCTGGTCCTCGACGACGGCGAGGTGATCAGCGACTCGGCCGCGATCGCCAAGTGGGCCAAGGAGAACCCTGCCCGGAAGTCCTGAACTGATCGGTCGGGCCACGGCAAAGCCGGCCGCCGACGCGGTGGCCCGCGGCTTTCAAGACAACGAAATGTGGATCTGGCTCTTGCCCGACGACCGGGTCCGGGCCAGAGTCGAGAAGCGCCAGTACCGCTCGGTGGTCAGGCACATCTTCATGCCCCGCGGGTCCGGCTGGGTCTCCCGACGACCGGACGGCGAAGCGGCCGGCGCGGCGCTCTGGTACCCGCCGGGGACCAAGCGGCACAACCTCCGCGAGACTCTCGCCGAGAGCCTCCCTTTCCTGCCGGCCGGCCTGCCGCGACTCGGCAAGGCAGCCCGGCTCCAGCGGCTGATCGTCTCGCACTGGCCCCGGGAGCCACATTGGTACCTGTCGGTCCTCTCGATCTCGCCCGAATCACAGCGCCAGGGGCACGGCAGCGCCCTGCTGCAGCCGGGCCTCGAGCGAGCCGACCGCGACGGGGTCGGCTGCTGGCTGGAAACCCAGCGGGAAAGCAACCTTCCCTTCTATGGGCGTTTCGGCTTCGAGCTGGTCAGGAAGATGGAGGTCGAACCGGATGTGCCGCTCTGGGCGATGTGGCGACCGGCTCAGCAGAGCTAATCCTGCCGCACCCCGTTCGAGCGGACCGAGCGGAACCAGATCGCATTGGGGAAGACAGACCCGGGGAAGTGCGAGCCGGTCAGCTTGCCGTGGAAGGCGGGGTCCGACCGGCCCTCCGTGAGACGCCCACCACCCGACCGAAGCGACTGGCGGTCGGGGTGCCTCGGTTTGAAGGAGCCACGAGGTCAGGGCGTTGTAGAGTCGGAGCCAATGAGCTCCTCGATTGAAGACCTGAAACTCGTCAATTCCGGCAAGGTCCGTGAGATCTACGAGATCGAGGACGATCTCCTGCTGGTCGCCTCGGATCGGATCTCGATCTATGACGTGATCATGCCGACCGAGATCCCCGACAAGGGGAAGGTTCTGACCCAGATGTCGAACTTCTGGTTCGAGAACACGACCGACATCGTGCCCAACCACTTCATCTCGAATGACGTGCCCGAGGAAGTCGCCGGACGGGCGGTGCGGGTGCGCAAACTCGAGATGTACCCGGTCGAATGCGTGGTCCGGGGCTACCTCTCCGGGTCCGGCTGGAAGGAGTACCAGGCGTCCGGTTCGGTCTGCGGGGTGGGCCTCCCGGAAGGCCTCAAGGAGTCCGACAAGCTGCCGCGGCCGATCTTCACGCCGGCGACCAAGGCCGAGCTCGGCGACCACGACGAGAACGTCGACTTCGAGCGGGCGGCCGAGATCGTCGGTGACCGCCATCTGATGGAAGAGCTCCGCCGCATCTCGATCGACCTCTACGAGTACGGAGCCGCCCACGCCGCCGAGAAGGGCATCATCCTCGCCGACACCAAGTTCGAGTTCGGCAGCTACGCCGGGGCCGAGATCGTGCTCGGCGACGAGGTCCTCACCCCGGACTCTTCCCGTTACTGGCCCGCCGATCAGTACGAGCCGGGAAAGACGCAGCCCTCCTTCGACAAGCAGTACGTGAGGGACTGGGCGAACGCCGCCGGCTGGGACCACAACCCGCCGGCGCCGGAGTTGCCCGAGGACGTGGTCGCCCAGACCCAGGCCAAGTACCGTGAGGCCTACGAGCGCATCACCGGGAGGCAGCTTTGATCCAGGCGCGGGTTCTGATCCGCCCCAAGGAGGGCATCCTCGACGCTCAGGGCAAAGCGGTTGAAGGCGCCCTGCCGGCGCTCGGCTTCGACGGGATCGAGCACGTCCGGGTCGGCCGGATCGTCGAACTCCAGGCCGAGAGCGCGGACCGGCTCGAGGAGCTTTGCGAGAAGCTGCTCGCCAATCCGCTGATCGAGGACTTCGAGATCGAGACCGTAGACGAATGATCTGGGGCGTACTGCAGTTTCCCGGTTCCTGTGACGAGCGCGACGCCCTCAACGCGTGCCAGATCGCAGACCCGACCTCGGAGTCGCGGCTGGTGTGGCACGAAGAGACGGATCTTTCGGGAATCGACGGGATCGTGGTCCCGGGGGGGTTCTCCTACGGCGATTACCTCCGGGCCGGCGCGATCGCGCAGTTTTCCCCGGCGATGACCGCGGTGGCCGAGTTCGCCGCAGCCGGTGGCCCCGTACTCGGGATCTGCAACGGATTCCAGGTGCTCTGCGAGAGCGGGTTGCTACCGGGCGCGCTGCTCACGAACGAGAGCACGCGGTTCATCTGCCGTCAGGGTGACCTGGTCGTCGCCGAAGCGGATTCCCCCTTCCTCGCCGCCTTCGAACCAGGCCAGACGATTTCGATCCCGTTCAAACACCAGTCCGGCCGTTTCTTTGCCCCACCCGACTTGCTGGAACAGATCGAGGCGAATAACCAGGTCGCTTTCCGCTACGCGAAGGGCCAGAACCCGAATGGCTCCTTGAACGACATCGCCGGGGTCACCAATGAAACGGGGAACGTTCTCGGCTTGATGCCTCATCCCGAGCACGCGGTGGAGCCTTTCGGCGGATCGATGGACGGAGTCGGCATCTTCCGCGGGCCCGCGCTCGCGGGAGCAGGCGCATGAGCGACCAAAGCCCCCACCGCGAGCTCGGTCTGACCGATCACGAATTCGAGCTGATCTGCCAGAAGATGGGCCGCGAACCCAACGGGGTCGAACTCGCCATGTTCTCGCTGCTCTGGTCCGAGCATTGTGCCTACAAGCACTCGCGCAAGCTGCTGAAGAACCTGCCGACCGAGGGTCCACGCGTGGTCATGGGCCCCGGTGAGAACGCCGGTGCGGTGGACATCGGCAATGGCTTCTCGATCGCGTTCAAGGTCGAATCGCACAACCACCCTTCCGCGGTCGAGCCCTTCCAAGGCGCGGCGACCGGAGTCGGCGGGATCCTGCGCGACGTGATCGCGCTCGGTGCCCGGCCGATCGCGATCCTCGATTCGCTCCGCTTCGGTGAGCCCGACACGGAACGCACCCATTACCTGGTCGACGGCGTGGTCCGCGGGATCGGTCATTACGGCAACTCGATGGGGATCCCCACGGTCGGTGGTGAGATCTACTTCGAGCCGCCCTACGAGCAGAATCCGCTGGTCAACGCGATGTGCGTCGGCCTGGCCCGCACCGACGAGATGGTCCGGGCGGCCGCGGCCGGGGCCGGCAACAAGGTCGTGCTCTTCGGCTCGCTGACCGGCCGGGACGGCATCGGTGGGGCCTCGGTGCTGGCCTCGGCCGAACTCGACGAGGGCGACGATGCCAAGCGCCCGACCGTGCAGATCGGGGACCCGTTCGAGGAATCGAAGCTGCTCGAGTGCTGCCAGGAGCTGCTGGCCGAGGATCTGCTGGTATCGCTGCAGGATCTCGGCGCCGCTGGGCTCACCTCGTCGGCCGGCGAGATGGCTTCGGCCGGAGGAACCGGCATCGACATCGACGTCGGTCTCGTTCCCCTCCGCGAACCGGACATGGAGCCCTTCGAGATCATGGTCTCCGAGTCGCAGGAACGGATGCTGGCGGTGGTCGAACCGGGCAAGGTAGATCAGGTTCTCGCCTTCTGCACGAAGTGGCAGACCGCCTCGGCGGTGATCGGTGAGGTGACCGACTCCGGCACTTTCCGGATCCTCAAGCACGGCGAGACGGTTGGCGAGATCCGGGTCGAGGACCTGGTCGACGGCTGCCCGCTCTACGACCTCGACCCGGAAGAGCCCGCCGAGTGGACTTACGTCAACCGCGAGACGATCGAGGCCGACGCCGCACCGAGCGACATCGCGCTCAGCCTGCTCGCATCGCCCTCGATCGCCTCGAAGCGCTGGGCCTTCGACCAGTACGACTCGATCGTCGGCTCGCGCACCGTCCATCGAGCAGGAGCAGCCGACGCCGCGGTACTCAACATCCCCGAGTCCAACCGGGCGATTGCGATCGCGATCGACGGCAACGGGCGCCGGGTCGCCTGCGACCCCTTCCAGGGTACGGTCGAGGCCACCCTCGAGTGTGCCGCCAACCTGGCGGTCGTCGGCGCCGAGCCGCTCGGAGTCACCAACTGCCTCAACTTCGGCAACCCCGAAAAGCCCGGCGTCGCCTGGCAGCTCTCCCGGGCGGTCGAGGGCCTGGCCGCGGCATGCACCGCCCTCGAAGCCCCCGTCGTGGGCGGAAACGTATCCCTCTACAACGAGACCCCCCAGGGCCCGATCTACCCGACCCCGGTGGTCGGCATGGTCGGCGAACTGCCCGATCCCGCGAATGTGGCGGGCGAAAACTGGCGTGCCGGTGACGCGATCGCTCTGATCGGCCCGTTCGATCCGTCGCTGGCCGGCTCCGAGCTGGAGAAGCAGCGCGGCCAGCTCGGCAAGGGACTTCCCGACGTCGAGATCGCCCCGGTCAAGGCGGCGATCGAACTGGTCCGCGAAGCGGTCCGCTCAGGTGCCGTCCGTACCGCCACGGATGTCTCCGACGGGGGGATCGCCACCGCCCTGGCGGAACTGGCGATCGGTTCCGAGATCGGCTGTGAAACCGACCTCCACCCGGTCCTGGCGCGACGCTCGGACAACCCCGAGGACGCCCTCTTCGGTGAGGGACCGGGTGGCTTCATCCTGGCCGGCGAGAAAGCCGAGCTTGAGAAGCTGGGCGGCCAAGGTGTCGACTTCGAGCTGATCGGCGAGGTCAACGGCAACGAGGTGATCGTCACCGCCGGTGAGAGCAGGGTCGAGATCCTGGTCGAAGAGGCCGCCGCTGCCTTCGACTCACTCGAGGACCGAATCGAATCTGATCAAGCCGGCCTGACTCACTAGCTGCATTTCATCCGGTCTTCCCGGGGTGAGCACCGACAGCGGCCGACCCACTTGACCCAAGAATGGTTGGACCGTCTCCACTGGCCGGCCATACCGACTCCTGCTGGATCCCACAGGCTGTTGAGCCTGTAGTTTCTTTCGGGAGTTGGCACAGGCACGAAACGATCCCGATACCACCGAGAGCAGACGTGACCTTGCGGCCCAGGTGGCGAAGCCGATGCGCCAGTTCCTGGCGACCGAGTCCGGCAGCGCCGGCCTGCTCCTGTTTGCCGCGGTCGCGGCCCTGATCTGGTCGAACTCGCCGGTCAGCGACTCCTACGACAGCTTCTGGGGCACAAGCCTGTCGATCAACATCGGGGACCTCTCGATCGCCCATGACCTGCGCTTCTGGATCGACGAGGCGCTGATGGCGATGTTCTTCTTCGTGATCGGGATGGAGGTCCGGCGCGAGATGGCGATGGGAGAGTTGACCGACCGCAAGCGGGTCATGATCGCGACCCTAGGCGGGATCGGCGGCATGATCCTGCCGGCCCTGATCTACCTGCTGATCAACTCCGGTAGCGGCCACGAGCACGGCTGGGGGATCGTGATCGCTACCGACACGGCATTCGTCCTTGGCGCCCTGGCGCTGGTCGGTCCGAAGTTCCCGACCCAGCTGCGGGTCTTCCTCCTGACCGTCGCGATCGTCGATGACATCGTCGCGATCACCGTGATCGGGTTCTTCTACTCGGAGTCGCTCGACTACACGGCGATCGCGATCTGCGCGGCCGCGCTGTTTACGATCTGGCTGTTTCCGCGGATCAAGGTCTGGCGATCCGGAGCCTATTTCGCGGCCGGGATGATCGCCGTGGTCGCGGCGATGGAATCGGGTTTCCACGCCACACTGGCCGGGATGATCGCCGGCCTCCTGGTCGCCGCCTACCCGCCACAACCGAAAAGGGTCGAGAAGGCCGCTAGCCGAGCACGGGCATTTCGCCAGTCGCCGCTGCCCGAGGTCGCCCGCTCGGCCAACCTCAGCGTGCAACAGGCGCTCTCGCCGAACGAGCGCTTCCAGACCGTGCTCCATCCCTTCACGAGTTATCTGGTCGTGCCCCTGTTCGCCCTGGCCAACGCCGGGGTCGATCTGCGAGGCGGAGTGCTTGGCGACGCCCTCGGCTCCACCCTCACCTGGGGGGTCGTGGCCGGCCTCGTGCTCGGCAAGTGCCTCGGCATCACCACCGGTGTGGTCGCCGCCATCAAGACCCGTATCGGCGAGATGCCACCCGGGATCGGCAAAGGCCAGACGGTCGGCGGTGCGGCCCTTTCCGGGATCGGCTTCACCGTCTCGCTGCTGATCGCCCGCCTCGCGTTCGATGACATCGAGACCCAGGACCACGCGGTGGTCGGCATCTTCGTGGCCTCGATTATCGCGGTCGGCCTCGCGTGGACGATTTTCAAGCTGGCCGCAGTCTTCCGCGGCGAGGTCAGCGCCGAGCTTCCCCGAAAGCTGGCTCTGCCCTTCGATCCGGACCGGGACCACTACCTCGGCAACCTCGATGCTCCCTATGTGCTGGTCGAGTACGGCGACTACGAGTGCCCGTTCTGTGGCCGCGCGACAGGGATGGTCCGCGAGTTGCGCGACCGGCTCGGCGACCAACTGCTCTATGTCTACCGCCACCTCGCCCTGGTCGATGTCCACCCCCATGCCGAGCTCGCGGCCGAAGCGGCCGAGGCGGCCGGGCAACAAGGCAAGTTCTGGGAGATGCACGTCGAGCTCTACGACCACCAGGGCGATCTAGACATCGAGGACCTGATCGGTTACGCGGCCAAGCTCGACCTCGACGTCGACCGCTTCGTCGAGGACGTCCAAGCCGGCCGCAACGCCCGGCGAGTGCAAGAGGACGCCGCTTCGGGCGACGCCAGCGGCGCTCACGGAACCCCGACCTTTTTCGTCAACGGGACCCGCCACACCGGTGCCTATGACGCGGTCAGCCTGGCCGACGAGCTCCGCGCGGCAGATCCTCTGACCGCCTGAATCACTGGCCGCGCGAGCGCTTATGTGTTAGTCCTAGAAGGTCGGGATGGCCCGACCGGATCGGAGGGCAGAGCGCATGGCTTCAAGGCTTCGTTTCATATTGTTGATCCCGTTGGCGTCGGTCGCGATTGCCGGGGGCCTCACGGGGTCGGCTTCGGCAGCGCCGGCCAACGACAACTTCGCGTCGAGCCAGACGCTGACCGGCGCCCTGCCGATCACTGTCGCCGGCAATGACTTCGGCGCCACGGCCGAAGCGGGGGAACCGATGGTCAACTCGATCCCGCCGATGAGGTCGGTCTGGTTCAGCTGGACCGCGCCCGACACCAAGGCCTATGTGCTGGATACCTGCCATGACAATTTCACCGGGAGTGACTCCACCGACCCGGTGATGGGGATCTACACCGGGAGCACTCTCGGGTCATTGGTCCAGATCACCGGCGTAAACGGACGCTGCGCACTCCGTTTCGGGGCGGCGAATGGCACGACCTACCACTTTCAGGTCGACTATTACGAGAACGAGGGGAATTTCAACCTGACCATCCGGAACTTCGCGCCGCCGGTCAACGACAACTTCGCCACCCCGACCGTGATCGGCCCCGGCCTGCCGACAACCGTCAACGGGACCACGGTCGATTCGACCTGGGAGGCGGGCGAGCCAGCCTCCCTGGGTGGCGTGAGCCAGTCGCGGTCGGTCTGGTTCAGCTGGACCGCGCCCGCCACCGAACGCGTGCGCCTGAGTCTTTGCGAAAAGAACTATGTCGACGGTCCGCTGAACGACACCACGATCGTCTACACCGGTGCCACGCTCGCCACGCTTGCTCCGATCGCCGCGCTAACTTCGAATGACTGCAACATGGACCTCCCGGTCACTGCCGGCACCAACTACCGGATCGCGGTCAGCGGCAGCAACATCGGTGAATTCACGTTCATCCTCACCCTGAAGTCGGCTCCGCCACCGGCCAACGACAACTTCACCGACGCCAAGGTGGTCGGGCCGGCCCTGCCGGTCAACACCACCGGCAACAACGATTTCGCCACCGAGGAGACCGGTGAACCCGACCACGGGGACTACCCGGATACGAGCCGCTCGGTCTGGTACAGCTGGACCGCCCCGGTCAGCGGGCCGATCCGCGTGAAGGCCTGCAATCCGGATCTGCAGCTCTTCATCAGCGTCTATACGGGAACTCTGTTGACCGCTTTGGCCGACGTCAGCGAACAGCGCTACTGGGCTTCCTGCAGCAGGTACTTTGACGCCGTGGCCGGGACGACCTACAAGATCGCGGTCGCCGGGGCGCCGTTCGAGCGTACCCACGGTCCCTTCAGCCTCAACCTCCACAGGGTCGTGATCCCGGCCAACGACGCGTTCGCGGCTGCCACCGATCTCGGTTCCACGCTCGACACGAGCGTCAATGGAACGAGCGTCGACGCGACCTGGGAAGAAAACGAGCCCGGTCACACCGAGGGCTACATGGGAAGCTACGGCGGTTCGGTCTGGTACCGGTGGCTCGCTCCGAACGACAATCCCGTTGTCCTCTCGGCCTGCTCGTCGGCCTCAGCGAACCGGATCGCGGTTTTCACGCCGAATCCCGAAGCCGATCACCCCGGAAAGATCGACGGACTGAGATTGATCGACAGCGACGCCGAGGGCTGCCGTAACGGAACGAAGGGAGGCCGTCTGGCGATCGCACCGGTCAAGGGCGATCGTTACTTCATCGGGGTGACCTCGGCCGAACAGGACTATGAGTCCCCGTTCACGCTGGAACTGAAGGGCACCAAGATCCCCACGATCAGCAAGCACCCCGGTCTCAACCTGAAGAAGGCGATCGCCAAATGCCGGAAGATCAAAGGCAAGGGCAGGAAGGCAAAGCGCAAGCGCGCCGCATGCATCAGAAAGGCCCGGCTCAAGGCCGCGATCAAGAAGTGCAAGAAGATCAAGAAGGCGGGCAAACAGGCCAAATGCATCAAAAAGGCCCGCAGGCGCTTCAAGTGATTGACTGAACTTCCGCCCGGGTACGTCCCCCGCATGAGAGGAAGCAGACAGGCACGCCTGGCTTCGCTTGCTTGCGCCGCGGTTCTGGGTGCGGGAATCCTCTCCGGTTGCGGGGGCGATGGCGGTGG
>Ga0182738_1000779_pt1 | contig 42652 bp, 23 predicted proteins | sample eDN5th30CBELigMG_FD_128876 | JGI IMG/M metagenome (GOLD analysis project Ga0182738, IMG submission 128876) | Enriched Miracle-Growth compost microbial communities from Emeryville, California, USA - eDNA 5th pass 30_C BE-Lig MG (version 2)... ...
CTCTCTCTCTCTCTCTCTCTCTCTCTCTCTCTCTCTCTCTCTCTCTCTCTCTCTCTCTTAAAAGACTCAAGCCATGTTTGATTTTCTGAGGAAGGATAAAAATCGAGGGGATGAACATCCAAAAAATTGACAAAAAAGTAATATCTCATCATCTCATTATTTTATGAGGAAGAATGAAATGAAACAAAAAAACTTTTCTTGAGAATTTTGTTGAAAAAATTCTTTGGGAGAAATTTTGACAAAAAATCTTCTCATAGAACTCTTTTCACCATTTGAAGGATTCCTTTGCCAAATCATTTCTCTCGTCAGGTCATTTAGAGTTATTGAATCGTAGTAAAAAAATACTGAGATTTAACAAAGCTTCTTCATAAGATAAGTTGTGCCGAGTTTCTTTGAAAAGAAATCCGCCAAAGTCTAGAGTTCTGGAGAAAGATTGGGAAGCCCTAAAATTGATAATCCCTCAGTGACAGTTCTTTTTTAATTGTCTCGAGAAAAGAGCAAACCGGAAAAATCCGCCTATGAAAACAGCAATGTCTCTTTCAAAAAATAAATTAACCGATTCTTCATCTTTTTCAAAGTGATTTTCTTCAAGGTAAAAAAACCTTAATTTCATATTAATTAATAAAATTTTGTAAAAGTTTCTGATCTTTCAAAGTTTCAGTTCAATTAAAAATATTGAAATTTCGTTCTCGAATTTTGCTTTCAAAGAAATAAAATTTTTCTCTCATTGAGAGTGAAAATTTGAGACAAAAAAAAAAGAAGTCCAAAAAAATTCGGAAAAAGCGATTTTTCAAAAATCACATAAAAATTTAATTGAGCTCGTGTTTGATTTTTTTGGAGCAGAATTCACACAAAGTTGCACAAAAAAGGAGAAATACATTTTTTTCAAGTTTTCTTTCATAAAATTCTCGAGAAAAGTCTCTTTTTATCCGCACTCTGAATCATCTCAGAGCAAATTCATGAATTGACAATGTTAACTTGATGATTTTCAACAATAATATAAAGGTAAATAATATACATTCATTTATATTTACAGAAAATGAATGAGAATCAAGACTTCAATCCTCATCTCTGGTTCTCATAATTAATAGTAAGTTGGTCCACCTTCTTGATCGATGACTGCTTGAATTCGATCTTTCATGCTATCATATAATTTTCTAACAGTCTCCACAGGTATTTGCTTCCATGCCTCCATAATATCCTTTTCCAAATCCTTCCGGCTCTCGTAGGAGCTCTTCAATTTAGCTTTCAGATCTGCCCACACTGTCTCAATCAAATTAAGATCTGGGGATTTCGGTGGCCAAGGAAGTACTTCAATCCCCTTTGCATCAAAGTACTCTTTCACTTCCACGGTTCTGTGAAATGGTGCTCCATCTTGTTGAAAAATGAGCTGTTTTGCGTTTCTCCCTTTCACATTCTTTGGATTTAACGTCGGCAAATTCCTCAACAATCTTCGCTTCAGAACGTCCACATATTTCCCTGAATTGGCATGTCCATCTATAATCTCCAAAATACAAGTCCCATCCCACGTGATACAACCCCAGACCAACACTGATCCTTGCCACCGATCAACTGTTGTGAACGGAACTTGCGTTTTATTGTGAACCCAGTATCGTTTTCTCTGAGTATTTCTTTGAATTATCGATTCATCACTAAATACTACCCGATGCCAAAATTCATCAGGCATATCTTTATACTTCTCAGCCCATTGCACCCTCTTAGCTTTTTGTTCTTTATTTAAACACCATTTGCGCTGAGAAGTCATGCTTCTGAATCCATTGTTCTCTAGAACTCTCCATGCGGACGTCTTACAGATATTCACTTGCGTCTCTTCAATCAGTTGGTTCAAACTGAACTCAGGATGGGCTGTAATCTTTTCTATAAGCGTGTTTTCTATTTTTGATGTGATTTCTTTGGGCCGGCCGGAGCGAGGACGATCAGCAACGTCTCCAGTTTTTTTCCATTTTGCATAAATTTCATTGCAGGTGGATTTAGAGCGACCGACCAAGAGACTGACTTGTTGGCCGCTGAGGCCGCTGCTTCGTTTGATAACAATATCCCAGCGAGCTGGAATGGGAACCTTAATATTTCGAGGAGGATGTGGTTCAATCTCAATGTCCATAATAAATTAATTTATTTATTTAATGTAGAGATATAGATTAGTAAATTTAGCTGGATTCTTAAGGGGGTTTGATGAGAAAACGTTGAGGATAAAATAAGCAATTCTATAAAAAATTCTTCTGAAAAGTGAAATTGCATAATTTTTAGAAAATTTTTGTACAATAAATTCTTGAGAAATCCTCGAAATCTTCTTTCAAAAAATTTTCACTACCCATCTCAGAGGTCTGATTTTTCTGCTTGGCATGATATTTCTCCCGATATGATGAGATCGAACTCGAACTGAAAATTCAATTGATGTTGGCTGATCTTCTTCCAATCGAATATTTTCATGGCTCCCTCTTCAACTAGATTTCAAAAAATCGCTTAAACCACCACCATTCTCAGAAATTAGAGGAAAGGATTTTTGGGGAGCCTTGGATTGAAATTGCTGTCTTTATTTCATCTTGAGGCTTCATATATCGATTCTTTCTCGTTTTATTTTTTGTGAAGCAAAGATTATTGATACAAAATATTTTGCAATTTTATCTTTCCTCCAGTTGCATCCTTCCACCAAAGACAACAAACTAAGAATTTCACGAAATTTAGTAATCAATCAACCAGTTTTTCTCACGGATCAGACATAAAAAACAAGCTGAATGGTAAACTCGAATTAAAAATTTTATTGCACGATGTAAATTATCTTACTGGGATCCAGTCTTAAGAGAATCAAATGATCAGATGACATGAGAAAATGGAGTCCTTCTGATTTGTTTTTTCAAAATAGCAACTCAATAATTTGATAATTTTTTCCTTGCCCACTACGATGACCAAGTTTTCCGAAAATTTCAACTCGATAAATTAACCTTTTCCTACTTTTTCGGAGGGGTCTTTCTCAATTTTTTCAGAAATTCTTTGATTAAGAAAATTAAAAAATTTTACTTCTTTCAATGACCTTATCTCTTTGGTTCTTAGGAAAATAGTCTCGAAACTTTTTGGTTTTTCCCGGTATGATGCGAATTGAAGAAATGGAAACTCAAAAAAAAAAGCAAAAAAACTTCCAAAATTTTGGGATCTTTTTTATCAAACTCATTTTCCAAAAACAAAAGATCAGCAAAGCAAATATTTCTCTTTTTGACTTTGGGAATAATGTCTAGAAATGAAAGATTTGATTAATGGGGACGAGAAACGAGCAGGAGTTTTATTTGACCGATGCGCGAATGCAGACTTTCCAGAAACTGTCAATGCTTTATATTCAGTCTAAACTATTATCTCAAGAAAAACACTTTGCTTTGCTGTTGAAAAAATTGGTGATCATAGACCTTTCAATACATTGATTTCTCACCTTCATGACGTCTTTTGTTTGATCGAATATGACTTTGGAGGTTTTGGAAACTGAATTTTGTAATCGGGAAATCTTTCAAATAACAATTTTCCCGAAATCAATTATTTTGGCTAAAAGAATTTCCCCTTTCAATTTCTATTTTCTAATTTAATGGATTCCCTAATCCCCGAATCGAGCTGGTACTTTAAAATTCAACCAAATTGATCACTATCAGAATGAAAAAAAGTTTGTGGAATTTCAAAAGTGAAAGATTTCTTGATATTCTTATCATTTCCTGAGATTTGAATGAGAAAGCCATTCTCAAGATCTTCCTTTGTAAGAACTTCAAGCAAAGATGGTAAATTTAAGAATCCAAAAAAAAAGATTTGAAGTTTCTTTTTTAATAAATTTGCTCAAAGATGAACCTGAGCGATTTTTGGGGAGAGGACTTTTCTAACTTGACTGAGGTGAAGAATTGAATTCTCCTTCAAATTTGTCAGGATTCAGAATTTTTGATTTTCAATTCGAGGTCCCGAGAAAAATTTTTGGAGGGTGAGAGACTTTTTTATTTGCGACTTCATTTCCCGAGTTTCCAAGTGATGAGATGAAATGCTCAGAAAAAGAAAATCTGGAACATTTAGAAGAAGGGGAGCTGTTGACCCAACCTAAATTTGAATTAAATTTTTATTGGAAAAAAAATTCCTTCCTTTTTTTTTTAAGAGAAATGCCTCATTTTGAAAATTTTCAGCAAAATTGCTTTTGAAAAAAGCAACGGGCAAAAAATGAACAAAACTTTCAGAAATCCGAACTGAAAACCTCGAGGATTCCGAACTCTGTTTGTTGTCAATTTTGGGATTTGCATTCTCAACATGAAGCTCAAGGCAAATTTTTTGAAAAAAAATCTCAAAGGTTTCTTTTTATTGAAAAATTTCCTTAAGATGAATTTTCCCAATGTAAGTTGATTTGCAAACTCTTATCAATACTAATGCATGAAAAACTCGCTATGAGGGATCTCGAGATTTTTCTTTTTTCGTGCTTTGTATGATTCAACCAGATTTTAAGCACACTGAATATGGTCCAATGAAAATAAACTTGCTGTGCTCAAAACTGAAGGAAGAATTTGCAACGAGCCACTGGGTACCCAATGGTTTCTTGCTAAGTTCCTCCCAAAGGGAAATGCTTGACTTTAGAGGCCACTACAGCCTCATGACCTTATTGATTATCCCGAAACGCTGAAAAACCAAATTAATGAAATTTAGCGAGACAAAATCATTCTTCATCCTATTATCCGCTTTCGGCTGGCTAACTGGCATAAAAATACAACTGCAAAGTTTACTTTTGACTTTTTTCGATTCAAATCTGCTTTCGTCCCTTGTTCTGTTTTGATAGTTTAGAAAAGCTTGCATTAGAACTCTCTGCCTAAAAAAGCTATTTTCATTCCCAAAACGTTGAATTATTTATGGAAAGGACTCATTTTTAAGAGATATTCTCCTCATATTTGAACCAAAATAGAGATCTTTTGAAAGAATTTCAAATCAGTCTGAAGATGAGACGAACCGGCCAACAAAAATAATCAATTGCTCTTAAACGACCTTCAAAATTTATGGAAAAAATTATCAGACGAAAACTTCCATGAAGGAGACAGCATTAATAAAAACTTTTTTCCCTCATCAACCGCTTGTTTGTAAATCCAACTGGAAAACATCCAAAAACACATCCCAAATGCTTGTCTGAATACATTGTCATAATCCCTCTTCAAACTTATCAAGTCGATAATTCAATAAAACCCAACTTGTAACGTCGGAAAGCAAGGTGAGAGAAAATGCCAAACCCCTTGATCCTCAAAAGTGTCTTCATAAAGTCCTCCAACTTCGTAGCCAAGCGAATTACTTGACTTTGAAGGCCATCAGGATCCTGTTATCTTGCTGGGCTAAATTAATTAAATTTAGTCTGAAAAAATCGTCCTTCATCTTATTTTCCGCCTTCTCCTAAAACATATGAGCTATAAAATTCAATTTTGACTTTCCAAATCAAACTTCAATTCTGTTCTTTTCCACTATGATCCTGAGTAAAGAGATTTCATTACCAAGTTTTGTATTTCCACGAAGTTGGAAAATTTGTTAAAAAATTTTATTGTTTGGAGAAATCTCCTTAACATGTCAGCAAAAATACAGAAGTCTTTAACAAGAATTGCAGATGCTTCCAAAGAGAATTCGAACCCGGCCACCCAAATTAATTAATTTGGTTATTTGTTTCCGCTCACTTTTGTTTTGTTGGACGAAAATCAAGACGAATTTTCCCGCAACTCAAGTCTCGTTTTTCTTTTTGATCTCACTCACCTTCACTGTGCCAAAAACCCGCTCCAATTCTCAACTTGCTTCCGGTAAACTCTTTCTTGAGAGGTATGTCAAACTCATATCTCCTTTTTCAACGCTTATTCAACTTCTTTATTTCTTTTCAGGCTGTTCTTCAAAGAAGTTGATTTCTCATTCCAGTAAATTCGTCTCACAAGAAGGCCTAATAAAACGCCAAGTTCACAATTCACTTAAAACCTTCCCAGGTTATTTATACACGACCACCCCTTCAAAATCTAAAATCATTTATTTACTAACTCATACATATCCATCCAACCATGAAACTCCTCTTATTATGCGCATCACTTGCAGTATTGCTTTCATTTGCAGACACAAGGGTCTATTCCACCATCAATGGAAGTCTCTTGCTGAACGATACCAGTCTTGATTACGCTAAATCCGACTGGAAATATCTTCTCGTCAACTTTGACAGAGCTTGCAAATGGTGTTTGATCTTCCATCCTTACTGCAAACAAGCTCGTCTTGATTTGAAGGCTGAGAATGCTGGTGTTGCTTTTGGTTGGCTCAACTTGAAAACTAACCCCAAATCTCAAGTTAAATACAACATTACCAACCATCCCACTCAACTCTTGTTTGTCAGAGGCTATAACAAATCTCCTCTCAAGTACACTGGTACCAAGAACACAAATGGACTGAAAACATGGGTCAAGCAAAAACTTGCGCAAGTGAAAGCTTTAGGCTATTAATTTCATAGTAAATCTCTCCTTTATACGAGGATTTGTTTATGAAAATTGAATATCATCAATTCATATTGTTTATACATGCTACGTGCGATTTTATAAACTTTTAAATATTATCTATCACAAGAAAAAAATTACAAAAATGATAAAAACTTACAATTTCAACAACAAAAATATTATTTCTTAGTTCTTTTAGTATTTGTAATTTTTCTTTTGACAGGGAAGGCTGGCATAATTACTTGATCTCGTCTAGAAATAATCACAGAATTAATCAGTTGATCCCTCGCACTATTCATCGATGCATCTATTATGTCGATTTCTGTCTCCCTTCGACCAGAACTCCTCCTTCGGGAATATTGGTTCCCCTCAAATATCGCCTTTTTCTTCAAATTATTCTCTCTACCTTTTGGTGGTTCAGGAGAAATCTTCAATCGCATCCTTTTTCTGACCTTTTGGGAAGCCTGGCCACCACCTCTCTTTCCTTTTATTAATTTCGTCAGCATTCTCACTAAACCTAGCAATACAACAACTTGCTGAACCACCGAGACCACCAATGAAGAAATAATTATCACGACAGCAAGACCAATCATGACCCATCCAATAGTCTTTCTTCCTTGGTCTGTAAACAAAACCTCTGTTTCATCAATACTCAACAACAAAATCAAAATATGAATCACTGTAAAGACAATCTCACTCCCCAGATTGACGATATTATTCCATTTACCTTCATGAGGAAGATACCAATAGATCATACAGCACCAAATAATACAACTCACGAGAAGCAAACTGACAGCTGCATTCGGGGAATCATACAAAAAGACCAGGATCATCCCCAAACAAAACCTTCGAATCAAAAAGAAAAGAGTGAAGTATTTGGGGATTTTATCACTCAAACGATATTCCTCCACAAGCGTAAAATATTTCGCCTTAAATATCCCAGGTTTCCAGTAGAACTTCCTGATCAAATCAAACACCACAATCGGACAAATTATGCTCAGAAGCAAAAAGACAATTGCGAAACCCGACGATAAAGAGAATAGCGTATTATTAAAATTCAAAGTTCTCAGTTGCAATAAAACGGCCATGTTAATTTGTGTGTAACTTGTTATTATTGTTCTCAAAGCCCCAGACCACTCGATATATCCAACGACTTTATAACAAAGAGCACTCCAAAATCTTGGCATATTTCTTGTGTAAACCACAAATAATTTTGCGACTAAATATAGCAAAATCACCACGACCCATATCAGCAACATATTTCCTGTATTTTGGAGAAAAACCCCGTCAACTTGATTTTCGGTGAACCTCTTGGGAGCAGGTAATGTTTCCTCGTCAATATCCGAGAAAAACCACCCTATCGGGTTCGGAATAAAACTGAAATTTCCAAGCTTAAATAATGCGAAAAATGCCTCCACATTTTCTGGATAGTTTACATTGATAAAAATCAAATAATAAAAGGCTTGTAGTAAACTGATCAAAGCCCACAAGAGCGCAGGATTCGCCCCAGCAAACATCATTGACCCTGAAACTCCCATCATAGTCTTTGCTGTTGTTTCTATCGTCTTCACAACTGCCTGAGTCGCTGTTGAAGCCTCCTCCTCCTTTATAGTACAAACATTCGTTTCTAAATCACAGTAAGGCTTCCCAGCAGTTGTACAGTGAGAATCTTGAGTGCATTCCACACAGCCTACAGAGGGATTGCAAGTTTTGTAATTCGCAATATGCGAGCACTCTGAGTTTGTAGAACACCTCGCGCAAGACCCGCTCCCAGAACATACAGAATAACCAGGTGTCGTACATTCTGAATTCAGACTACATCCAACGCAAAAATTCGATTCATATTGAATGTCGCAAACTGGTGCAGTATAAGGACATTCACTATCACTATAACACTCCACGCATTTATAATTCTCACAACGACCTTTTGCGCAAGAATTTCCTGGCCCGCAATTACTACAAACGCCAAATGTGTATCCAGAAGGGTCTGTGCCAGTCCTATCACAAGAACTGTAAGTTCCAGAACCATCAACACATTCTGAATCATCACCACATGAGCGGCAAGTACTGTCCATTGTGATATCGCATTGAGCTCTCATATTTTTACAATCTGCATGGGAAGTGCAGGAAACTATGCAGACATTGGAACTACAAAGGCCTGTCCCGCCTGGAGTGACGTGATTACAAAGAGAGTTTGTTGTGGTACAAGATTGACAGATGGAGGCTTGGCAAGAGGAGTATTTGTAGCTTGGACAGTCAGTATCAGAGGTACAGGAAGGAAAAAGATTGATGATGGTGGTATCAGTTGTGTTGAAGGTCGAGAGAGAAGCAAGAAGGAGGAGGATAATGGCAAGGATTTTGAAGGGCATTGTTGGATTAATTAAGGAGTTTTTTATTTTTTATAATTGATCAGGATTGAAGTTTTTAATTTATTAAAAGTGAGGCGTGAGTGGGAGTTGTGAAATAATTTGGATGAATCCTCCTCTCCTCGCGAGAGTAAACTTTTTGATTTGGAAAATGCGGGAATGGATCTGGCAGTTTATCGCCAGGCTTCTTCCCTCGGGGTAAAGAAAAAGTAAAAAAGTTATTGTCTTGACCTTAATGGAAATTGATGAAAATTCCTTTTTAAAATTTTTTATTTTTAATTGATTTTGAAAACAAAAACCACACTCCCAATTTTCTCTCAAATAAAAAATTCGAACTTGATCCTCAAGGCCTCTCTGGAGGTTCTGAATGATGCATTCTTTCTATAAAAGGCAGAAAACAGCCATATTTGCTTGAAGTGGGAACTTCTAAAATTGAGAAAAGATTTGATTTTGACCCCTTGAGCGCTGGAGACATCATTTAAACAGCATACTGAGCCAGTTTCACTAGCGAGATAGAGTTGATCTTTTAAGCTCGTTGAAGTTTCTGTCAATATAAAATTTTTATCAAGCAGTTTGATAAATTAAAATTGTCATCGAGAAATAAATTTTATTTCACTAAAATCAGACGGGGTTTATTTTGGCTTTTAAATATTCGATTTTGAGGTATTTTTGTTGAATCTGAAAGAAAATCTTCTCTTTAACCAATTAAGTGAAAGAAGAAGTCAGAATACAGGAGGTGTCAATGACTTCGCTCTTGTGTAAAGAAAAAATTTCTATTTTTCGAGAACTCTGAGATATCATCTTCCAAATTATCAAAGAAATTAATTTGAATTTTATTAATGCTTTCATTTGACTGATTTAAATTGTTTATTTTGCTTAATTTTCAAAGGCTTTTGATTATCTCTATCTTCTTAAACTCAAATTCGAAAGAGATTTCTTGAAGAGGAAAAGCAGTCGATTGCAAGAAGAGCCTCCTCTTAAAGTTTTGTTCAAATTGACTGTTGAATGAGACTTTTAGTGATTTAAATCCAGAAATGTAGCTTAAACGGCTTAAAATCGAGGTTTTAGCGATCGGGAACCTTTCTTGATTTCAATCTGCGGAATTTTAGTTCAATTAAAAACCGTGTGAAAGATTTAATTTATTCAAATAACGATCTCTTTCTCTCAATTGATGAAAATGGACAAAATAGGATAAAAAATTCAAAATGTTAAGAAAACCTTCTTTGACTCCTTTTCCGAAAAAGAAGTGTGTTTTTAAGAGAAAAATTTAATCATTCCTGGAATTAAAATGCAAATTTCCTAAACCCTTTCAGAAATTTATGAGCTTGCAATACAAAAATGTTTTAAAATTATTTGTTTTAAACAAATTTTAGATAAGGATTTAAAATAATGACTACAAAAAAAAATTACAGTCTTTTTCCCATTCTAAATCCAGCAGAAAGGCAAGCTATTTCCTCTTATAACACGTTTAAAATGAATTTCTTTGACTTTGTGAGTCTTTCTCATCATCATTCTCCGTCAAATATCGATGATGATTATGATGACCTGAAATGTAAAAATTAAGATTTCTTATTTTCCTTTTTGGGAAAATTTCTCTCTTCACATGACGTGAGTATCTTCCTCTTCCAGATAGTTGAACAACTATCGATTGATCTCCATTGCTCAAAAGCGAAGTGCTCATTTTATGACTTCCCGAGACATCATAAATTCCTCAATGTTGAGACGCTTCTGTTTGTTTATTTCTGCGATCTTGATGAAGTGAAATTTAAAAGCGGTCTTTTCTTCTCGTTGATACATCAGTAAGAGGGATTAAAATCATCTATTCCTTTTGAAAATTTCCGAAAACTTCATTTTTCATCTTGCGTGATTATTAAATCATGATGATTTGATTTGATTCGAGAAGCTTCAACCTTGATCTTCACTATTCTCCTTTCTTTATGAGACTGTCAGGCGTTCTCCTTCTGAGATTGGAAGGAGATGAGCTGAGTATTCTCGCAAGCAAAAAATTTGGAATGAAACTTTCACAATAAAGTTTTTTGGATTTTCTTTGTCCTGAAAGATTCGGAAGAAAAACTGAAAAGTTTTTTCCCCCCTCAAAAACGAAGAAATATTTTAGAGGGATTTTTGGATGCATGGAAAAAATGGGTCAATACGCAAAGCTACGCGTTTTTGCAGAGGGACTGAAAGCAATAGAACTAATGAATAAGGTAATATTATAGATTTTAACAGCTTTTGTCAAAAAAAAAACTCAAATTTTAAAACACCTGTCTGGCATTTCAACACTTTTCTTAGATCATCACATTTTCATGTAATTTTTAACATTCTAGATAAATCTCAACAGCTATTATCAATATCAACAATTTAAAATTTCTTAAGAAATTTCAACAATTTTGCGAGATCTCAACAATTTTCATTTATTTTAAATGCTCTTTTATCCTCATTGTTTTTCTCCTCCTTCTCCTCTTCCGCACTAGATTCTTGTGGATCTTTTTTATTTTGACCCTACATAGTCTCACATGCGACGTATACGCTTTCGAGATAGTTGTTGGTTTCTTATGAAATGCGACAATTATGTGTTTGATATATATTCTGGCTTTAATCAACAGATTTGGTTGACCACCACTCTAGTAACATGTTTATATACCAAGAAACACTTCTCATGAGAAGATTTACCACGAATGAGTATGGTAAGAGGAAGGCATTAAAAAAAAAAAAGAAGTCCAAAGAAAAATTAAAGGATGGGAAATAAAAGAAAGAAAACCAAATCAGAACAAACCTGAGGGGTTGAAAAATGAAAGAGAAAATAAGGAAAGAAAAACAATCAAACTTGCCTTCTCTATTTGAATCTGACATCAAATCACTATGATGTTATAATTATATTATGAGTATTGGTATCATCAGATAAATAATAAATACGCTATATTTGAATATTTTCCATACTTAATCTTGTACTGATTAGTGAGCGTGCCCTCACGATTCATAATAATAAGAAATCTCGCTTTAACTACTTTCATTGGTCCATTAGTTTCTTGAGAGAAGACTTATTGAGTTGGGGACCTCTTCCAATGATGAATAGGAGAGAATAAAGTGAGAAAAATGTTTTGTTGTAAAAAGAATCTTTCTGCAAATCGAATGTTAAAATTTCGATAATTTGTTGAGATATCAAGCAAATGTTGAAAATTTAAGAAAGTATTGAATTGGGATAAGGTTGTTGAAATATATGAAAAATGTTGAAACGTATCTAAACTGTTGAAATTTCAACAAAAAATGTTGTTTTTCTCCTCAAATGTTGAGAAATCCTGAAGTTGTTGAAATTTCTCACAAGTGTTCAAAATTCTTAATTTTTTGTTCAATTCCTTCAAAAGCGTTTCTTTATCGTACGCGTCCAATGAATAATTGAGTTTCATTCACCATTTGAGATTTGAATTATTTGTGTTTTTTTTTATGAGACAATATATGAGGCAGAATACTTTTTTTTTCAAAATGGAAAATTTCTATTGAATGAGGTGATCAAGAATCCAGCGTCAACAATTTTTTTTGCGAAAGCCAATTCTCCAAGGATGAAGCGGACCAAAAATCCGTTTTTAGGCACGAAAACTTATCAATTTTTGGCAACATTTTGAGTTCAGCCTACCGAGACTTGAAACCATCAAACACAAGGTATCCTTTTATTCCTCTTGTCGAGAGATGATGCATTCCTTCGAGGTTCTTCTCTTCCTTCTTCCAACCCTCTAAAAAACAAAAATGATTTTTTTTTTGCAGAGTCAAGGTTTTTATCTTCAAAGAACTTGGTTGAGACGCGAGACTTTAATTGAGGGAGGAAAGACGAGTCAAAAACAATCTAGACTGAAATCCAGAGAAAGAATTTCACGTTCAGAAGTTCTGGCAATTTGTCAACAATTTTTGCCCAAAAAAAGTTTTGAATTCAAGGAGAGAAATCATTCGAATTCAAACTTTTGAGATCAACTAAAATTTCGTCATTCTTTTTTCTTCCATCTCAACTTCTCAACTTTTTTCAAACAGGATACATTTGCCCATCCTTCTTTTTGCAAATTGTGTAAAAGTCAACAACTCCTTTTGAACACAAGTTCTGAGAGTTGTTTTTCGTCCACACAAATTTTTGGATAAAGCAATAATTTTCATATTTTCAAAAAAGAGACCCCATGAGTCAAAGCAAGATAATTCACTTTTCTCGGGTTAGAGTGAATGAGGCAAACATTGGGCTTTGACCCAAAAAGAAAATTTTTTCCAAACGTACAGCGGATGAAAACAAGCTTAATTCCACATCCTAAAAAAAGGATTCGCTTTCCTAAAAATAAAATTGGTCTTTGATGATACTGACCGATCAACGGAGGGGAGTACCACCTTCTGAACTTGAAAGTTTAGGCACAGAAAGCTCAATCGCGAGAAGTTCACACGATTTGGCTCATTCTTGACGAAATAAAACTCTGTTAAAACTCTCGAATTCAACTTTTCCTAAAGGAATTTTTTGTCCTCAAATTTCAAATTAAAGAGTTTCAAAAGACAGCGATTCATTCATTGAGCACTTCTTGGCATGTTGATCAAGAAAATTTCTCTTTCCTTCATCTCCAATCATGAAGACCACTCATAAATTTCTTGAAAAACTCTTTCATTCTCAAACCCTCATCCTTATTCTTTAAATCCTTCAAATTCTAAATTTAGTTCAACGCTGTTAATTTGCATACAAGCATTCATAACTTCTTGCAAAACATATCGCCTCATTGCCAGGTATCTCTCCCTCATCTGACCGCTTTCTCGATCGCTTTTCTTATGAGATATAAACGTCCAAAGTCACTCATTGATCCCCCAAGAAAAGTGACCTTATTGAATATATTTTTAGCTTTTAGACAAATCAAAATAGAATTCAAGGAATTTTTTGTATTTCAAAAGTCGCCCAAAATCTTGAATTGTGATTTAAATCCAATGAAAAACCACAATCTTTCTCGCGTAAAACTAAAATAGGGACCCTTTTATTAATCCGTTGAGCATTTTATTTCATTCCAATTTCCTCTTATATAATATTTAACTAAACATCTATTCAATAAAATGGCATCCCCACTCCCATTCATTCTCTTTACAATCATCCTCCCTCTGGCTCTTTCATCTGAATGTATTCCTTCACTTTGCCCGACAAAATGTTGTGCAACGAAAGATACATGTGCATCAAATCAAGCTCAATGTCATTATTGTGAAGCATCCGTTTGTGATACAGGCTGTTGTATCGATAACAGATGTGCTGTTTCTGCTTCAGATTGTATTCACTCAGGAAATAAAACATTACTGATTTGTTTGGTGGCCTCGATAGGCGCATTAATCATTCTTATCCTCGTCATGTCTAAGATAACCAGCAAATTTGCTGATCGAGCAAGAGCAAATCGAGAGATTGAAGCACAAGAAAAGATTTTGGTTGCTGGAAAGATTGCACCTATTGTAGAAGTCCAAATATCTCCAACCGAAATGGAGATAATCAAGGAAAAGAAAGAGAAATCTCTTCAAAGAGAAGAAATTGACAACAGCGTGTTTATAAAACATATGAAAAAGGAGAGACAAGCCCAAGAAGAGTTTCGAGAAGCGATTTATCATTATTATGAAGATCGTGGAGAGAAACCAAAGAAAGATGAAGATAATGGCGAAAACGAAGAAAAGAAAGAAGATGATTATCGTGAGATTATCCTTGTATATGCTTTTTAATTGATGTTGCTGTTTACAAAGAATGTTTGCGGAAAAGCAGAGGAACATTTTTTTTAGAGAATTGGTTGTGTGCAAGTTTCGAAAAAAAAGTATGTAAATCATTGATACGTCAGTATGTTCTTCTTTTCTCTTCTTTCTGTTCATAAATGATTTTTCTTGAAACGTCCTCTCATGAGGAAAAAGTCTTTGAATTTGTTTTTCTGAAAAGTTAAATCATTACAAAATTGAAAGAGATGCTTTTGTGAGAAGAGGAAAGAGAAAGAGGTGAAAATTTGAGAGTTTATGAGCGTCTTTTTTTGTTTTTGGGAGTGTGGAAAATCAAATGTTGAAAAGGTTTCCCGAAAGAGTTGTTCACTGTTTTTTTCTTGGAAATTTGAATTTGGTTTCAGTGGACCTGATAAAGCGGAATTTGTCTGAAATTATTCTGAAGAAAAAGACCGCTCTTTGACTTCTCTTCCTAATTTTAGGTTTCGGCCAATCTCCTGAAAATAACATTCGGAATTTCTCAATCTCAAGTCAAACTTCCCTTATTCAACTGTTTGAAACACTCGTTCGTCAGATTCACTCTTCACCTGAAAAAAAATCATTGTTTTGACTGGATACTTCACTGCTTGCTTTCTTTCTTTCAGGAACTGAAACAGCTGACGAGAATTTATTTTTGCTTTCTGTCCAAAAATTTTAGTTTCAATAATAAAAAGGTGTCATTTTTCAAACTTTTTTAATTGGCCCTCTCTTTCAAATTAGAATTCAAAGTCATCTCAAACTGAGACTCTCCAGAGTGTTGCTGTACCCTTCTTTATTTTTTGACACCCAATATCAATTTTCAGCAGGCAAAATTCCGAAAACGTTTTAATAGTTTTCGAGACGGTCATCATTTTTGACAAAAAAATTCCCAATATTTCGTGAATAAACCCATAGAAAAAGAGACGCTTACACAGCTTATTTGGAAAAAAATTCATGAAGAGAATAAAGAGTTTGGAAACTTGAATTCATCAGTCAGATCTTTTTATTCTGGCTTTTCACTTTTCGTCATTACTTGACAGACAAAGGGCATGTGGATTGAAGGGTGTTTGGGACTACAGAGCTTTCAAGGCTTTGTCAAAAATTCTAGTCGTCGAATTTTGTTGCTGTCGAAAAATAAACTCTGGTACAGTATTTGAGATGGTAGCATGTGAGAACTTTTGTGAAACGCCCAAGAATTCTTTCTCCACCCAAGTTTCTTCAAATTTTGGTTCACTCAGCGATCTTTTAACGTGAAGAAAAATGAGACTATCTCAAGAGATAAATGAGATGCGTTTTGTACAACATTCATTAGAGTGGCTGAGAGGAAATGTAAAGAAAATTTGTCGACGAGATTGAATTTACCTATGGAAAATTTTCATCTTTGAGAAATTTCTTGGTTTTCTCAATCTCTCATAAAATTTATGGCTTCAGAGAGGAAAATATTTTTTCTAATTTTTCTTTTTGACAAAAAGTTGTCTGGAACTTCTCATGAGAAGAATTTTTCGAAAAGCGGAGCTGAGAAAAATGAAATTTCTGAAGGGGAAGAAAGGGACCAAAAAGAAGATAAAATTCCAAGAAAAAAATTTTCCATCAAGTTAGACGAAGGAAATATTTTTTTGATATTTGTTTCTTTGAGAAAAGAATGATCACAGAATTTCAAAACTGATTTTTAAAGAAAAATAACTCTGCAAGAATCCAAAAACCTTTTTTACCTTCATTTTTATTATTCTTATTTTAATATTTCTCACAAAATCCCATCCTAAAAGATTTGGAGGTCTTAATTCGAAAGGTTATGAGAACTGAAAACAATAATTCTGCAAAATGAGAACCTGAAAGTACCTTTTGGTTTGAGCTCATAAAAATTTCTGAATCGCAGAGACAAAAAACCTTGAATTTTTTTCGGGATCTGCCCAAATTAATTCGCATCTCAAACAAATTCTCCACTCTCTTTATATATTTTCAACAAAATTTATCTTTCTGTCCAAATTATAAAAAAATTAATTCAAGAGAAACAATCAACCCAATTTGGACCTCAAATAAAAAAATCGGTAAATAAAACGTTCTTGATGTGGTAAGATCTTTGCTTCCTTCAAGTCAGAGACCCTTATTTTTGGGGATTCGAAAGAGAAAATTCAACAATTATTCGCAACAGTGTTCTCTATTTTTAGAGTTGGTTAATTCATGTATAAATTCTTTGAGATTGATCAAAATATATGCTGCAGAGGCCCAACTGAGATGAGGAGTTTTTGCTCACAATAAACTGAAAAATGCAAAACCTAAGCTCTCAGAACCTTGAGGGAAGTCTGTTGAGAGGAAGGTATTGTAAATGAAAGCAAAGTTCATGGTGATTCTAAAAAAAGATTTCATGTTCCTAAAAATAAAATTGCGAGAGATGGCTCATCAAACAACGAAAAGATGGGAAATCAACCAGATTTTACGATTTGGGCCGAGAGAATTCGAAACAGAGAGGAAAACGAACAATTTTTGAGCAAAATAAAACTGAGGTTAAAACTCTCGAATTCAACTTTTTCTTAAATTTATTTTTCGTATCTCAAAATTCCAAGAGAGCCACCACCATGCATGCATTTTTTTTTCTGTAAAATCAACCTTTTTGGAGGGAAATTGGTTTGCCGAAAAAGGAAATCATGACTGAGATTGATCCTAAAGAATGAATCTTCCCATGTTTTGTCTCTTTCAGACATGAGGATCCTAATCGTTATCCTTTAAATCTAATTTTAGTGGTTATCTTTCATAAGTTCTCATAGTTAATTTGCAGGCAAGCCTGAATCACTTCCCATAAATCATTTTCTGCTATTTTTATCAACTTCTCGTAAACTTTTACCACTCTGTCGCTTGCTTCGAGCATACTTGGAGGCCTTCTCTAGGCAGATACTGCTTCAGACAAAAGTGGTCTTCTTCTTTTCTCCTGTTCTTGCTTTGAAGCGAGTTGAATTAAAATTAAGTGATTTTAATTTTCTATTAAAAATCATTGCAAACGTCAGCAACAGCCCTTGAATTATGATTTAAATTCAATTAAATCAGCAATCTTATCCGCGTATAAATAAAAATAAGACCCCTTATTAATCCGTTGTGATCATTTCATTAATTGACTTCCAATTTTCTCTAAACATAATATCTCTAAATTTATTTAAAATATTTCTCTCTCATGAAGATCATGACGAGAAAATCATCACTGTCACTTTTTCTCCTTGTAACCATCATCATCTTCCCCTTTGCCACCTCATCTGAATGCATCCCTTCACTTTGCCCTTCAAAATGCTGTGCCACAAAAGATACATGCGCATCGGATCAGTCTCAATGCAACTATTGTAACGCTGAAACTTGCAGTACAGGCTGCTGTATCGACAACAAATGCGCTGCTTCTGCTAGGGAGTGTATCAGAACAGGAAATTTCTCGTTTCTGATTGGTTTGATGGTTTCTATTGCTGCATTTATTCTCATTACATCCCTCATCTTTTTCATTGCCAAGAAAGCTCTTGATCGAACAACAAGAACTCGAGATATTGAGTCGCAAGGCACAGTGATGACTGCTGGGAAGTGCGTCCCAATAGTTGAGATCCAAACATCTCCAAAATGTGAGACAGAAATGGAAATAAACAAGGAAAATGAAGAAAAGCCCACACAAGGAGAAGAGATAGATCACAGTGTGTTTATAAAGCACATCAAAGAAGACCGACAATCTCAAGAACAATACAGAGAAGCAATCTATCATTATTATGAAGACCATGGAGAGAAACCCAAGAAAAATGAAGGTAAAAGCAAAAAGAATGAGAAGGAGGAAGTGGAAGTGGAAGAAGCAGACTACCCTGCAATTCTCCTTATAAATGCTGTCTAACTGATGATATTGTTCAGAAATTCAAATCAAGGAAGGAATGCTCCAGATTTTTTCGAACAGCAGGGATGAGGAATTTTTTTTAAAAAGGCTTGATTGTAACAAAGTATTGTTATCGATACATGTCCATAAATATCTAATGCTTCTTCTTCTTCATTGTAAATTCGTACCATTAGTTTTGAATCAGAAAAAAAATCAAAGTTTCTGGATGAAACGTGTTCTTCATCTTCAAATAAATTTTTATTGATGATGATTAAATCATGACACTAAAGAGAGATTTTTGTTTTTGTCAAGAGAAGAATGACTTGGAGTTGAGAATTTGCTCATTTTTAGAGCCTGAATTCGTTCTTGAGAGTTTGTACGAGACTCGTTATCAAAGAAGATTGATCCAAGCCCTGTTTTCCTCTTCAATTCCTGAGTCCTGAGACCAAGTAGTTTCAACGCTTTAGACCAGTTGAAATCAGGTGTCAAGTTGATCCCAATGCACCCTCGGTCCTTCTCTGTTTTTAAAAAGTTTTTGTTATTCAGGATTTGAATTCGAGGATTACGTGGACCTTACAAAACAAAATTTCTAAAAAATTAATCCAAAAAGAAGGCGAGTTTCATAATTCAAATAAATAACAAATTTTCTGGTTTAAAATTGATCCAAGTCATCTCTTTCTTCCTAATTTTAGGTTTTCGGCCAGACTACTGAAAATCACATTAGAATTTCCCATATTTCTCAAATTCAAACGAATCTCCTCTCGCACAGCAGTTCTAGAGGCGAAGTCTTCAGATGCACCCAATCATTTGAAAAAGTTATTCAAACAGCTTTTATTATGTTTTGAATTCCTCACCTCTGAAAATTTTTCTTCATCCATTATTCTGCATTTCCCAGTTTTTCGTGCAGTGAAAAATCAAGCCTTTGCACCTGAGTCCTTTATTGACTTTCTTGAGCCATCTCAAGAACTGGCAACACCTTTTCTTGAAGACTTTGATTGGCTTCATAAATAAAGAAATAATTTTAAAATTTATTTCTTTTGTTGAACTGTTTCTCTTGATGATTAAAATGAGAGGTCAAACCGCGTCAAAAAAGGGTGGTTATTTGATATGGGATTTGTGAAAATTCAAGCCAGACAAGCCAAGAGCAAAGTTTTATCTTATCCGATCAAAAGCTTTCTGAAAGGATAGTCAAATGCGATTTGCCTCAGCAATCGACTTGTTCATGAAAGGAAAGAGAGAGAGAGAGAGAGGAATTCAATTTCGGAAAATAAACGCTGATTTTGGAGCCACCTGAGTTTTTGAATGAAATTTTAGTTTGAAATTTTGGTGAGCGATTGCATAATCTGAAGAGATTCAAAATAATATTTCTGTGAAATCACATTCTTCTTTCAAGGAAATCCAAAGTTGTTTCTCACTTAACTCCTTCACTCAACAGAATGTGATCATCAAATAATCAATCAATGTGTGATTTTCACACGAACTTCCTCCCTGTGAGAAAATTGAATTCCAATATGAGGGATTTAATTTCCGCAAAAACCTCTAAAAAGGTTTAAAGGTTACTTCAAAACATGAGAATGAAAAGGAGAAAATCAGCTTTCCACGTTAAAAATCTTAATCTCAACTCAATGTAATTTCTCTCTTTCTCGAAGAATGTAAAGAGAAAATTGAATATTCGAAAGAAGTAAAAACAAACTCTTTTCCTTTTGTTTTCTTTTGAAGAGCCCCTCTCCTTTCTTCAGAACTCAGAATGGTGAAATAAGTTTATTCAAAGAATTTGCCAAAAAACATTCTTCGTCTTGCCGTATTTCAACTATTTTCAAATGAGAGAGTCAGAAAGAAGCTTGGAATGAAAAATTTAATATTCTTTGAACAATTAATTCATCTATTTTTAAACTCTTTTGAAATTAATCAAATATATATTCTTCAGCAGAGATTCAAACGAGATGAACCATTTTCCCTCGGAATAAAGTTAAAAATGCACCACTTTAAACCCCGGAAAGTTAAAAGAAGACATTTCGGAACGTGTGACTTCTGAGTCCCAACCAAGTTAATTGTGTATTGGAAAAAATGATCTTTTTCCTGGAGCTCAAATTACAAGAGACACTTTTGATAGGCCAAGGAAAATGGAAAATCAGCCAGAAATGAAAGTTTAGGTTGAGAGGCGTCCAAGGGGAGAATTTAGCACAAAAAAAATGAGGCGCTTTCGAGCGAAATAAAACCGAGGTGAAAACTCTCGAATTCAACTTTTCCAAAATTAATTTTCTGTCCTTAAAATTCTTAGGAAAGTCATTTACTGTCTTTCTTGGACTAAAATAAATCTTTTTGGAGGAAAACTGGTTTGCTACTGAGGAGCCCAAAGACCACCATGGAGATGTTTTAAAAATCTCAGATTCTTGTTTGGAGGCGAACATTCATTCCTTCTCGTTCATCGCTTTCTCTTCTTCTCGTCAACTTGAGATCCAATTCACGATTTGCTTAGAGTCTTTTTCAATGTTTCTTTACAGCAGCAATCATTGATTCAAACAAAAATTGATCTTTTTTGTCTTCTTTCCTTTGTTTGAAGACAAGTTGAATAAATCAACAGACAAGGAATTCTCTTGAATTAAAAAATCGCCTAGAATTTTCGCAATAACCCTTGAATTCTTATTTCAATCCGATTCCAAGCACCCCTATATTTAATCCGTTGACTCATTAATTTATTTCCAATTTTCTCAAAAAATATCCCTCTTGAACATCAATCACCATGAGAACATCCACACTCTTGTTCATTCTCTTTACAATCATCCTCCCCTTTGCTCTTTCATCTGAATGTATCGCTTCACTCTGCCCTTCAAAATGCTGCGCTACAAAAGACACATGTGCATCAGATCAATCTCAATGTAATTATTGTAATGCCGATACTTGCGATACAGGCTGTTGTATCAATAATAGATGTGCTGCTAGCTCTCGAAGCTGCCTCAAATCAGGAAATTTTGCCATATTGGTGTATTTAATTGTTGCTATTGCTGCATTAATTCCAATCACCTTCTTGATGTATAAAGTTGGCAACAAATTTACTCATCAAACAAGATGGAATCGAAATACTGAACCAAAAGAAAAAGTGGTGATTGCTGCAACGATTGCACCAATCGTCGAAGTGCAAACATCGCCAAAATACGAAATAGAAATAGAAATCAGAAAGGAAAATGAAGAAAAATCTGTACAAGGAGAAGAGATGAATAACAGTGAGTTTATAAAGCATATCAAAGAAGATAGACAAGCTCAAGAGCAATTTAAGGAGGCCATATATCATTATTACGAAGTTCACGGAGAAAAACCTAAGGAAAATGAATGCAAAACAATTGATGTGTTCTCCTTATAAAGGTGAATTATATGAAAGGCAAGGACTGCTCAAGAATTATGTTTTGAGATTGAGAAGCTTTAAGGTATTGAATAACAAATTTTGATGTGTTCATAAGAAAAATTCTCATTTCTGCGTTTGTAGATATCCGCGTCTTATTTATTGTAAATCTCATCAATGTTTTTTATCCCCCAATGTATCATAAAAGAAAAATTATGATCCGTAGTTCTTGTTCAGAAAGGTTTTCCCCTTTGAGACCCAAATTTGTATTGTTCAAAGGGAGCTCACGATTGAATTTTGGGCTCAAAACTCATTTTCTCGTTTCTTCTAAACACTTGAAAGAAGATTCCTCGAAAAATTTCAAATCACTTTCACTTCGAAATTCGTTTTTTCTCATGATCTTTCGAGCAAAATTTGCTTAAAATTAATCTCAAAAAGGGTGAGTTGTTTTTTAATAGAAGCTAATTATAAATTCTGTCGCTTTAGATTGGTCCAAATATCCCTTTTCTTCCGAATTTTACATTTTCGATCGGACTGCAAAAAATCTCCTGAGAAATTCTCACTTTCCTCCGTTCCAACTCAATCTCCCACTGTTCAACTATTTGAGAGACGAGATTCACACGAGAAATCGGGAAAACACCTTCAAAAGTTTTTAATTTGAAAATTACTGTTCGGGCCTGAATACAAAATTGTATATTCATCTCGAAATTTTGGCAGTTAAAGTCAAGCGTTTCCACCTGAATCCTCTTATGACTGTCTTCGAACAATCGAAAAACTGAACCCAAGACTCTTCCATTTTCCTTTTTCAAATTTCATTCTCTCTCAGAAAGGCTTCGAATATTTGTTTCGAAAAATTGAATTGGTTCTCTCTTTCATTACACCACAATGGAGTGAATGAAAAACCTCCTTACTTTGTTTGTATCAAAAACATTTCAAGTTTCTCTGAGGAAGTTTGGGTCAAGTTTTTCTCCGATATTTTGTGATTCATACATACATAATGATCTCTCCAAATGCCCATTCTCGCAATGTGTTTTTGTTTGTAATTTTGTAACTTTTCGAAAGATGATGAAACGACACAGTTTGAAAGGAGAAAGAATTTTGCGGGTCAACTGTCGGCATTTTATAAATTAAAAATACGTGGGTCAGTACGAGCTGAATTTAAATTATTGCCCAAGTTTAATACGTAAACTTCTAAAGCCCAAATCGAAGTTTCTCTCTCTAAAATCAAACCAGTGCTTGCAACATCCAAACTCAAAATTCAAACTCACCCTTCCGAAAAATAAATACCTCAGGCCTTGAGAAATCCTGAATATACTCCAGACTGCAAAATAAAATCTAACTCCCCGCTTTTGATGAGTTGGTCAAATTAACAGATGTGATTGCTGATCCCATTAATACTCTTTCACATAATTCTTGATTTATCTTGTGCCCTTCTCACAGTCCAACCTCCATTTCACAATGAAGAAGAAAAAAAAGGCTAGCCTATTCAGTATTCTCGAGTTCTTGAATAAAACAGTTGTATTTTACAGATTCGGAATTCAGTAATTTCAGGAAGCTGGCAAATCCAAATAATTAAATCAGTCCATTCTTAATTTCTCTCTAACAGCCAAGCAAATCTTCTTTTATCCGTCCGATTTTCAAGACCAGTCAAATATTGATTTAGCAGTTCTTAAGCAGCCCAACTTTTAATTCAATTATTATTCAATTTTATCTTTATCTCCCGCAAATTATCGTTATTTCCACTTTAAACCCCCAAATGAGATCCCCATTTCCAATCCTCTTTTTCCTCTTAATAACTCTCCCTCCCATCATCTCTTCTCAATGTATCCCTTCTAATTGTGCTTCTGGATGCTGTGCTACCAAAGATACCTGTGCTTCTGACGTATCCCAATGCAATTACTGCAACCCTGAAGACTGCCTGTCAGGTTCTTGTGTAAACAATAGATGTGCTCCTCAGACTTCTCACCCAGGAAGTGTAATACTTCTTTTCGCCCTTGGAGCCTCCTTTTTTGGGATTCTTGTGCTCACTTGTTTGGTTTATCTCCGTTCTCGAAAATCGATAATCAGAGCAAGAAGATCAGGGGATGCTCAGGTTCAAGAAGGAGAGACAATGGCTGGAATGGCAGTTATACCAATTGTAGAAGTACAAACAGGTGAAAATGATATAGGAAAGGTGAAGGGAAAAGAAGGAGACGTCGTTGCTGGAGAAGAGATACATGATAGCGTGTTTTTGAGACATGTAAGAGAAGATAGACAGATGCAGGAACAATATAGAGAAGCAGTGTACCATTATTATGAAGATCATGGAGAGAATCCTGGCAAGAAGAAGATGGTGGAGAAGGATGAGGAGATTGTCCCAATTGATTCATTACGTTAAAACTGAGAAAAATAGATTTAATGCTGAATTTATTTGTGGGAGAATTTTCATACAAATATGAAAAAGTATATGGTTTTTTGTATTTTATTTTGGTGAGTATGATCAATGATAATATCAAAATATTTAAAGTTCATTTAGCCAAATATTGCTTACTCACTAACTAACGCTCTAAATGATTTATTTAGCTCGCCTTTCTTCGTTTAATAATGATAATAAAGACGAAAGAAGAACAGAGAAATTGGCTTGAAAATTTTTTGGAAAAATTTGATTTGTGAAATTGAAAAAAAAGCTAAAATTTTTCACCATTGTTGGCATGAAATCTCTCTTTTCACCGTAAAGAATGTTGCAAAAAATTCTGAAATTTATTGAGAACACTCTCCCAGGTCCGGGCCCTTAGAGGCCCTTGGAAAAAATATTTCATCGATTCAAATTGTCAAAAAATCAAGCTTTAAATTCTCAGGAAATGATTTTTGGAATAAATTCAAGAAAGCTTGAAATTTTTTCAAATGTCAAAACAGAAAGGGAGAGACGTGATTCTTCGAGGAACCGGGGATTTAAAATCTCAACCTTGATTCGGTAATTCATTAACTTGGACCCAGACCATGTTGAACAGAAAACAAAAAACTCAGATCTTGTTTTCTCTCTTCTTAAGCTGCAAGTCAGATTTCACAAATTTTTGTTTGAAATCTTGAAAAGAATTTCAAGTTAAGAATTCGAGAACAAAATTTTGAAGAGTCAAAGACCAAGAGAAACTGTGGTCGTTAAATACTTTTGATTTCTCGACTCCCAAATTTGTTATGGCAAAGAAAGCATGAAAATATTGCACTTTTTCAATTGTCAAAAATTATCTGCAGTTCAAAAATCTCATTTTAATAGGCTGATCTGGAATCCTGCAACAGGATCGAAAAAAATCTGCAATTTCATTGAATGATTAAATAACTTCGAATAAATAAGAATAATTGGTCATTTTCTGGCTTTTTGATTTTTTTCAACCTTGATTGCAGATAGACCTTTCTTTTTTCATTTCTCCTCATCTCTTTCCAATAAAATCATTTATCCTCGTGGGCTCCTAAAAAAAAAAACGCTCAATATCAATTGAATAATAAGTTAATAATAATCGGGGAACAGTGAGTAATTTATTCAGTGACAATTCAGCATAATTCAATTTCATCTTGAAAACTTTTTCTTTCACTGAATCCATACATACAAACTATTTTTTCTCTCTTATGAATTTTTCAAGGATTATTTTTTTCATTTGCCCTGTATTACTGGAATATTTTTCATAAAGATGACGGTGTCCATTCTCCGAACCTCTGAAGAGTTCTGTGAGCCTTGATTTGAGAAGAAAAAGGAAACGGGAAAAAATCATTTTGCGCTCAAATCAGAAAAACAAATTTTCTGAAAGTGGGAAATTCTTCCGATTGATTCAAAGTGATTTCGTTGTTGTTCTCCAGAGTTATTTTTCGTTGCAGATTTTCAAATCCTGCAATTCCATCGATCTTTCGTTGAGTTCAACTGGAACTTCAACCTCTCTCTTTTCGACAAAAATAAATTTATCATCTTTACAACTCTCAAAATCAATTGCAGACAGTTAAATTGGCTGAAAATTTTCCATTTTCTTTGCGGCTTCAAAGTGGAAAGGGATGATGAGATTATTGACTTTTTAACTTTCCGTGGTCTTCCCTGTGAAAGAGAGCTCCCAAAGTTTATTGTTCCCAAGTCCCTCCCCTCAAGGTGAGCTTTCCAGAGAACAGAACATCGTTTCAGCAGAGATATATTGAGGAAAAGCGCCGAAAAATGAAGCCATCCTGGAATCCATTCAATAAATAAATTCACAAAATCTTGGAAAAATTGCAAATTCTCGAAGAGTTTGATTTTCAGCAAATGGGAGAATGCATTGTGACATTTGCAAAAATTTGTTTCGGGAAAAAGGAAGATGACTTCAAAAGAGTTGAATTTTCAATCTCTGAATTTTGAGATAAAAGTCACTTTGAATTTTTAAACCTGGTCGACTCCCTCTAAATTAAAATGTCTTCAAGGAACGCGAGAAACAAAAAAATTAATAAGCTTGAAAACCCTTTAAAAATTTCGTTCTGAGACCAAAATGCTTTGATTTAAAATGAAATTGATTCCTTTTTAATGGATCAGAATCAAAATTTTTTTGTTCAATCCTCTGAGTTTGTTTTTGCTTAGCAAATTGAAGAAGATCTCATGGAGAGATGGAATCATGAGGATTGGCTTTCTCCTCATGGTGAATGAAGAGAGATTCGGTTTTCGCATTTCGTTAAACTTCCTCAAGGATCTAATCATTAAACCCAACTTTCTTCGTTAAAATTCATTAAGGTTGCCTTTAAATAATAATTAAATAAGCTTTTCTTCCTTAGCGAAACATTCTACAAGCCCAAATTTTCCACACAAACGTCCAACTCACTCCCCAAACTACACAATCCGATCCGCGAAATCCCTTGACAACTCAAAACTCTCCTCAAAGGGCATCATCATCCCAAATGATATTCCCACCTCTACCCATCATTTTTTTGCTCGCAGCGCTCCCTTTAGCCCTCACATCTCAATGTATTCCTTCAAGTTGTGCTTCTGGGTGCTGCGCCAGTATTACTACCTGTGCAGCTGACGAATTTGGGTGTAATTATTGTAATCCATCAACATGCGACTCAGGAACGTGTATAAATAACAGATGCGCAAGTAAATCTTTTTCAGGATCGACTGCAGATTCAGATAGTAATATTCTGCTGTTTGCTATTGGAGGTTCATTTCTTGCAATAATTGGAGTCATCTTGCTTGCAATAAGACATCGCCAAAAAAATGCTGCACTTGCGAGGGTCTTTGTTGAACCACTCCCAATAGAGAATATTGAATCTGCAGCTACAGTGTTTGTCCCAATAGTTGAAGCTGGAACGCCAAAGATGGCAACGGAAGCAGGAGCACTGATGGAAAATGAAGAAATATTTGCAAAAGAGGAGGAGATTCCTCATAATCAGGAAAATAGACAAGCTTCAGTTTATCATATAAATGAAGAAAATGAAGAGGAGGAGGAGAAGAAACTGGATGAAAAAGAAATTATTGAGAAGGTTGGATAATTTGCGTTATTCATATATCACTGGAATTTTCAACAAGTTTTTTCATGAAACATTTTTAAAGCTCGAAATATGTTTCAAAGTATTTGTATTTCTAATGGATTCAGTTGATGAACATTCATAAAAAGGAGATGAGAGCCTCTTTATATTTTCATATTCTTTTATTTTATAAAAGTCTATTTAAACGAGAGAATTTTAATTAAGCCATCTGGAAAAATAAGTTTCTTTTTATTAATTACAACTGACTTTTCGGGGTGCGTTGAAGTGAAATCAAATTAAGATCATCGTTCTCAACAAGGAGTTTCCGAAAAAAAACCTGTGAGAACGGGAAAGCAAGGCAAATTCTGTTTGTTGATCGAACTTTTTTCTTCAATTATTTCCATCTTCTTTCCAAAACTTCTCATCATTAGCTTTCTTTGAGGAGAACAAAAACTGATATTTCTTTTTGTTTGAGTCAGATGGGATTTGGAAAAAACAGCATTTGAGAGTTAAACTGGTTGAAAATTTTTCACAATTGAGATTCATTCAAAATTAAAAATTCATAAATTATTGACTTTTGAGCTTTAAACTTCCAAAATAGTCCTCCGATTTTGTTCTCAGCCCCCTTTCCTCAAAAGCAGGACTGACTTTTGAGCTTTACATGAAATGGAAAGCCGCTTGAAAAGGTACAAATTGAGGGAAAAAGCATATCGATGATGTTACGCAAAAATTCATTCAAGAAGCCTTTCATTTTTCCAAAATCAGAAAATTAATTAAAGTTACAAAATGAAAAGAGTTTAATTTTGAATTTCGTATATTTTATTCTAAAGTCACCCTTAAATATTCAACTTACAGCAACTGTAACTCTGAGAGTTTTGCCACAGAAACCCTCATCAAGGATCGTCTTTCAGCTCTGCATGCGAGGAACAAGAGATCAAAAGAAATTGTAAAAACTTGAGAACGAGGAAAATTTTGGATTAATTCATCCCTCCTTCTGAAGGTTCAGGATCATCAAAACTCCGCAAGCAAATCAACTTGCCTTTTCACTGTTCTCCTGGCCAAAGATTTTTTCTTGGCCCAAATGGCAACTGAAGGACCCTCAAAATTTCGGAAACTGGCCGTTTGGCTACATTTGTTGCCAACAAAATTTTGCTCAAAAATGAAGTTGGTCAAATGAATACAAGAAGAGCCAAACTAAAAATTTTCCTAAGCCTTGTATCTCCTCAATAAAAAGAGCTGGCGAGGTTTAGTTTTCACTATTAAAATGGAGTGAACATTCCTTGAATATGAAAGGAACGAGATGACCAAGTCTATTTTAGTGGTGATTTTTTTCCCAATTGGCCAGCTGAGAGAATCAATTTTATGGGTAAAATTTTAGCCATTTGGCCATTCTCAAAAAAAAAATCCTTTCTGGACATTAGATGCCTCATTTGGCCAGTCTCTTGCTTTACATGGTATTTAAGTTGCCACGGGCCATTAAGATGGCCAAAATTCGGTCAAACTTCTTTGGCTTGACGATCATCATGAATTAAAAATTCCGTCGTCTCTGAGTTCAGAATCATTTATTTTCTCTTTCAAAGAATCTAATTCTCACCTGCACCTTGACTCATGATAAGTCGTTGCTTTCAATTGGTTTTATTCTAATGATAAAAACGAAGTTTATCTTTGAGGTAGCAAAAGGAAGGCCAAGTTAAAGATAAACAGATTGATTTGCTCATTAATAGAAATTAAGTTTTGATTTAGTTCAACTGAATTTATATCGAAAGCACTTTCCGTAACGCACTTGAATCCTTGCAAATCATTATTCTGAGTTGTATCTATGAATCTTTTGCTTCTGAGAGAGAAAAAAAGAACATCAGTAAGTTGAAGAGAGCCTGGTGAAAATGAAGCTTGGATTGTTTTGGAGTGAAAAAATAAAGCGTCAAGCCTGACATAAAAATATCGATTTCTTCTTCTGCCTAATTAATAGAAATTCAGAACATTTCATACCCTAAAGATTCAATAATCCAACGTAATCTCAAGTCTTAAAAATCACTGCAGTTCTCCCATATGATTATAATTAAATAAGCTTTTCTTCCTGAGTGAGATATCCCACCCCCACGGCTCTTCCCCAAGCGTCCAACTTACTCTCCAAACAACACCTAATTTCCTCTTTACTATTAAATCCCACCACCCAAATGATATCCCCATTTCTGCCACTCATTTTTTTCCTCATCATCCTTCCCTCAGCCCTTTCGTCTCAATGCATTCCTTCAAATTGTGCTTCTGGATGCTGTGCAAGCAAATATACCTGTGCAGCTGACCAATTTAGATGTAATTATTGTAATCCATCAACATGCACTTCAGGAACGTGTATAAATAACAGGTGTTCAAGTGAATCTTCAGGGTCTACGACAAGTTCAGATAGTAATATTCTGCTGTTTGCTATGGTCGGTTCATTTCTTGCAATGATTGGAGTCATCTTGCTTGCAATTCGAAATAGGCAAAAAAATGCAGCGCATGCAAGAGTTTTTATTGAAGCACTGTCAATAGAAAAAGCCGAAACTGCGGCTAAAGTGATTGTCCCAATTATTGAAGTGGCAACGCCAAAGTTGGCAACAGAAACAGGAGAATTAATGGAAAATGAAGACAGATTTGGAAAAGGAGAAGAAATTCCTCACAGTATGTTTATAAAACATTTGAAAGAAAATAGAGGAGAACACTTTAGAGTTGAAGTATATCATTTAGATGAAGATAAATTGGATGAACAAGGAATTATTGAGAAGGTTGAATAATTTACTTGTTTATTGTAAACCTTATTTATCACTGAATTTCTTTCTTTTCACGAGTGATATTTTCAACCGAGAATAGGTTCTTCAAAGGGTTTTTATTTCTGACGATTCAATAGAAGATGAGAGTATCTTGTACTTTTGTATTCTCTTATGATAAACTTTTTGCTAAAAATCATTAATTGGCAAACTCATTTCGAGATGATAAAGTTATAGGAAAAGTTTTGAAATCAAAGATGTTCTTTTTTCAAGCCTAGTTTTTAAGAGATCAAATTAAAGTTGTCACAAAACAAAAAATTATCTTTTGAAACAATTTTGATTTGGCAGTTGAAATTCACTCAGAGCCTTGAAAGTTAGGTTTTAAACTGTTCTTTGGAGAAGGAAACTCACTTCCCACGAGTTTTTCAGGGAAAGAGAAAATTCCTTCAAATTTCTTTTCAAACCGACCTTCAGACTGAAAATTTTTTGTCCAATTTTACTGGATCAAAAAAAGAGATTTTTGAATCAGGTTCTTCGAACTGAGATTTGAAGCTTTGGAAAAAAATTTTTTTTCTCTTTTCTGATTCCTATTTTTTGAGAAAATGGTGAACTCAAAGCATTTTTTTTCAAATCTTAATGCTGTTTATCTCAAAATCATCAGAATAAATTTTTCACAGTTTAACATGCCAAAAATTGATAGTTTGATGAATCTTTTGAATTTACAAATCTATTTCTCATGTTATTTCAGTAAAAATTGAACTTCAAAGGGCTCCTTTTCATTCTGGCATCCCAGCTCTGAATCCAAGGGCTCTTTTAGGAAGAATAAACACCGAAAATCCCTCATGATAACTGTTTTATTTCGAAACTCGCCTGATAACCAGTCAGGATCAATTTAAAACATTAGCTTTTTTCTTTAATCAACCTTTCAAATAATCAAAATAGAAATTTCCATGTCAAATTCATTCAACCGCCTTCTTCTGAAATTTTGACCTGAGAAAACAGAGGTTGAATCAAACCAGACTTTATGAGTTGTTTTTCTCAGCATAAAGTTCAGTGAAAGAGAAGAGCTTTTCCCGAACCAAAAAGCAAGAAAAATGAAATCGCTCTCAAGTTTCGGCTCTTCCAATTCAATAATTTGATTAATAATAAAAATTCATTAATTGCCTCTTTTTCTCCCATTATAAAAATTAATCGGCTCCTTTCTTTATTTTTAATATCTCACAAGACCAAATTTATTGCCAAACTTTTTTACATTAATCAAACCCATTCCCCTAACAAGACAAAAAATATCTCTGCGCAATTTTGTCTTCTAAAATTTTACCGTTAATTTGGCTCCTTTTCAACATCTTCCCTTATGATACCGCTACTCCTCCTCATCACTTCTCTTCCTTTCACCCTGTCCTCACAATGTATTCCTTACCTTTGTGATTCAGGATGCTGTGCCACAGAAGACACTTGTGCCTCTGATCAATCGGGATGTAAATATTGTAATCCCATTACTTGCATGACAGGATGCTGTGTAAATAACCGATGCGCAAGCAAAGTCTCAGATTGTGGAACTCCAGATAATCTGGTGCTTATTTTCGCTTTAGTGGCTTCTTTTCTTGCAATTGTGGGGATAATTCTGCTTGCATGTAAATGCAGCAAACAGAAAGTTGATCGTGCCAGAGTAGCAACAGAAGAACAAGCAAGAGAAAAGGCCGAGCCCGGGGCTGTGGTGGTTGTCCCGATTGTTGAAGTTGAAACGATTCCAAATCTGCCTACAGAGACAGGAGAATTGAAGGAGAATGAAGACAAATCAGTCAAAGGAGAAGAGATTAATAATAGCATGTTTATGAAGCACATGAAAGAAGACAGACAAGCTCAGGAGCAAATTCGAACTGAAGTCTATCATCAATATGAAGAACATGGTGAAAAACCAAGAAAATTGGAGACAAAAGAGTTTATTGATAAACTCGACCCTGCAGAATAATTCCGAAGAATTGTCTCGTTGTATATTTATTTAACGCAGTATTTATAATTTGTTCAATATCCTATGACCATGACTCTCTTTTTCCGCTTCAAAATACAGTCTCATTCTCAAGAAGGATAAAACTTTAGGACCGAGGATCCTGTTGAGTTATTCAAGCAATTGACAAAAAACGAACTTGCCAGACTCTAGTTTATCGCATTAATTAATAAACGCTAGAATCAGCGCCATAATTCCACATCACATCAAATTTTTTTCTTGCCTGATTCTTCATCTCTTTCAGACGTTTCAAATATTTTGAGCTCCCTCCCTCAAATAATCAATACCCATAAACCCTCGCCATTCAAGGTTTCAGAAATCCCGCCCTTGAGACCAGCGGGACTTTTTTGAATACATACACGCATGTAAACATTTTAATCTAAGAGAGTCGGATACTTTTGAATTAAAATATATATCATGCATGCATTGGATGCTCTTGTGAGTTTTTTAAATAATCAAGATTTTTTCCATTAATAACTGCACTGCAATTTCTTTTTTCCTCAACACAACTACCAGCTTTCCATCAATGTCCCATCTTGACGACAACCAAAATCACCATCTCTCTCTTATCTCCAAAAAAAGCGTCCTATCCTTCTCTGAAGTTCACTCTCTTCTGTTATCATATCTAAATATCCCAAGGCATTGGTTGAAGCAGGAAATGAACATAAATTTCAGAAACGCCTTATCTATCTGTTTGCTTTGCAAAGAATAAGTATTGGTTTCTTATTCACGGTGTTTCCTTTCCTGTTTCGACAGCCAGAATTCCAATGCAGAGCATTAGATCAAGAAGAATTCTTCTCTTGCGAACCGACTCCAGACAATTGCCAACTTGAAATCCAGCCTTTATCTACTTTCTCCCATACATTGGTCGCACAATTTGGACTTTATTGTGATCGGGAAATCGATGCTACGATGGCCAAAACTTACTTCACTATTGCTGGAACAATTGGAACTCTCTTTATCACTCCTCTGGCTGACCTTGTTGGAAGAAGACCTGGCTTGATTTTAAGCTATGCTGTCGGAACTGCTAGTCTGTTTATTTTGCCCTTCACTTGGAATTGGAAACTCTTTTGTATTCTATTAACTATCTCTGGCCTCTGTTTCAGCCCTTTTACTACTTCGAGTATGCTCCTTGTGAATGAAGTCTCAGGTAATACGAATGGAGGATTTCCATCTCAATAATAATTTCAAGGTGTAAAAACGAGAGCATATGGAAGTGTGATGATAAACATATTCTGGACTTTAGGGCAAATTGTGGTGGGAGTATTGGCATATTTATTCAATAATAACTGGAGGCTCTTGCTTTTCTTTGGACTGAGTCTTCCTTTGGTGGCACTTGGCAGACCATTGATCAGATATGCCAGAGAATCTCCCATGTATCTTGTATCAAAGAAAAAGTTCAACAGAGCTAAAGAAGGATTACGAGTTATAGCACAAGTCAACGATAAAAACTTGCCAGAGTTTGATTTCAAAGAAGAAAATACAAAGGGATATGGAGAATCCAACAAGAAGAGAAAATATAATGTCTTGGATCTCTTTAGAATAGAGTCCTTGAGAAAAGCCACTTTCTTTGCCTCATGTCTCAGCTTCACCATCTATTTCAATTATTATGGCGTCATTTTTGCTCTCTCGAGTATCAAAGTCAACTCTTATATCCTCGCTCTCTGTCTTGCTACCATCGAAATCTTTGCTTATTCTCTCCTTGGTATTGTTATGTTCGGAGAATATTTCAGCTAAATTTTTATAAGGCATATTTATCAGAAAAGCATCAAGGAGAAAAGCTTTTGCAACTCTCATGTTGATTTCTTCAGCCACTAATCTCTTGTTTTTGTTCTTCCCTGTTCCAGAACGTTGTAGTATCACCACTGAGACTTGTACTCAAGTCTATGTCCAGCTTGGCCTGTCGATGGCAAATCGATTTTCGACTGCATTGGTGATGTCACTTTCAAGTATGTATGTGAGCGAGATTTTCCCGACTCCTGTCAGAGCTATTGGCTCTGGCCTCACTATTTTTGTTGGAAGACTTGGTATCTCAAAATGAAATTTTCAAACGAATTAATTTCTGATAGGATCATTTTTCGCGACTTTGGCTGTGGCGTTCTGCCTTGATTTTAATCTGAATCCGATTATATTGTTTGGTTTGGCATGTTTACCAGCAGCGTTTATGTCAAAAAGAGCGAAAGAAACAAAGGGATTGCCGTTACCAGAAGTTGTGGATGAAGATAGAGAAAATAATGAAAAGAATGTGGAGTTTGAAAGGTTCCCTGATGAGCCTTCGACGGGAGATAATAGTCTTCATAAAGAAGGCCCTGATATGGAAGAACAAAGCTTGATGGATCATGAAAATAAGAAAGAATTGGAGCAAGATGAGAAAAGGATCGAAATTGAAGCATAGGTCAGATAATAATTTTTTGTTCTCCTTATATAAAAATGGAATTTTCATAATATGAAAAAGAGTTGTTGTTTTTTGTTTGGGTTGATTTAATATTGATTCAAAGAGATTAATACAAGCAAGGCTTAAGCAATATATTCATCTTATTCCTGAAGCCTGGAATTTCTGTTAAAAAATATAAAATTACATAGAATTATCATGTAATAATCATAACTACACAGAAGAAAATCAAAGATTTCTTTCAAAAAAATCGTATCAATTTCCAAAAGCCAGGAAACAGCATTTTTAGCGCGTTTTCACACACTCCTGCAACCATTTCCTTCGCTAGACAATATAAGCGATTCTATAACCAGTGACAGGTTGTTGATCAAAGGGGCATTTTTGCGTATTATCAAATATTTTTATAGCACAAGGTTCACAAGAGCCAACGTGGCCACACGGTTCCAATAACACTTCACATTTTCTCATAAAACATATTTTACAAGGAATATCATTTTCATTCTCCAATGGTTTCCCCACTTCCTTCAATCTTTCAGTCATGTACATTCTCATTCTTTCTTCTTTTAACGCTATTGATCTCTTTTTCTTTTGTCTGAGTGCTTCTGTTTCTTGGTCTTCTTCATCCTCTTCAGGTCTGATGATTTCGTGCCGAAGAATTCTGTTATTCACTCCTTCATTCAGATGATTCATTGTTTGATTCTGACTGGTTGTACCAGCAGGTAAAGGGCCACGAGCAGCGTGGATTATTGCAGAGAGATCCTCGCTGGAAGAAGGACCACGTCGTCTGAAAGTAAATATCCAAGGGCCAAATCCGATAGGACCAGAGTATCGTGCACGAGATCTTTGCATGACTTTGTAACGGTGATAACCCATACAAGCAAAAGTACAAGTTCCAAGGATCGCAATGCAGAAAAGGATGGCAAAAATTAGGATAACAGATTGGGCGCTTATGTTGTTATCATCGTTAGAGCTATTATCTGAGGAATGAGCTGAAGATGTAGAATTTGTTGTCATATGGAAATTGCTGATTTTAAAAAAGTTGGGATTAATTAAAGTGTCGAAAAGAGACAAAAATATAGGATCCTCAAATTGATATATTGGCCTCTTGCTCATTAAAAATTCAGTCAGTGCTTTTGTATCACTGTATCAAGAAGATTTTAGCGGAATCGAGGGAAGGAAGTTTCTTGGTGGGAGGAGAAAGAATTGTTGGAATAGGGAAAAGTTTTTTGATGCTCAAGAAAGCCTTTTTGAGATTTTTATAAGGCCCTTTTTTTTGTTGAAGTTGAGAATTGAAAATTATAAAGTGATAAAAAGGTATTGCTTGTCGAAGGAGGAAGTTTTTTCAATGTGTTTCAAAGAGTTTTCTCCTGAGAGGAATTTTTGGACGAATTTTCAGAGAGGCTTGTAAGAAAATATTTTCCCAGGAAAATTTGAAGACAAATCCCAAAAAAAAAATCAGGATGATATCATTTTCCGATCTTCAAATTCTTTGATGGATCATTCCTTTAGTTTATTTGTGAGGATATGAAGAAATAAATGCTCTTCCAAATGGAGAAGAAACTCCACAGCCAATTTGAAAATCACATCAAGATCGAGAAAATTTGAAAGGTTTAATTTTGAACAATATCATAAATCAAGGCGAGTTTATCCTTGAACTCATTTTCATGCAAACTTGTTCTGATCTCATCAAATTTCAAATCTTGTGAGGAATTCACAACTTCAGCAGGAATTTTCTCTTCAAATCAAAAGTTACTCTTCAATGTTGTTGAATTTGAAAAAGGAGATTTCAATCTGAAAAAATTTATTTTGAACTGCAAAGAAATCACACAAGGATTTTTCAATTAAAAAGAGGGATTACTCTCAAGTGTATGTAAAATTTCATGAGAACTAAAAACCTTTCATCAATCAATAGTCAACCTTTTCATACAATAAAAAAAATCATCATCTTCCCCCCCCCCCATCACAAAGTCCTCAATCGATACGATAATTATCTTCTAGGAGGGAAGCTTTCCCATTTTCTATAATCAATATCTGTGGCGGGCCTATTATCCAAAATCTCTTCAATTATTTCCATAACTTCTGGTGTCAATTTCTTCAAAACATCAATTGCTTTCAAGTTATCTTCAACTTGACTCTCTCTACTTGCTCCGAATATCGCAGTTGACACATCTTTATTATACAACACCCACGCTAACGCCAATTGTGCCAGACTTGCGTCAAATCCTTTAGCAATCTCTCCCAATTTTCTCAATATTTCATCGGTCTTCTCCTTCTTTCCTGGCCCGATCATCACATCCATTCTATCCCTTGCTCTTCCTGTTGATTGCGCGTACCTTGTATCCCCATCTACCTTATTCATATATTTCCCTGTCAAAACTCCTCCTGCCAAAGGTGACCACACAGTGCTTCCCATTCGGTAATTATCAAATAAAACTCCGTATTCCACTTCGAATCTTTGTCTTGTAAACATATTGTAATGTGGTTGTTCTACAACTGGCTTCACCAATCCTAATCTTTCGCAGATCATATATGCTTCCATGATTCTTTGTGCTGGCCATTCACTTGTTCCCCAATAAAATGCCTTTCCTGTGCGGATTAAACTATCCATTGCCACACATGTCTCTTCCAGAGGCACTTCATAATCAGGTCTATGGCAAAATACCACATCAACATAATCCAATTGGAGTCTCTTCAATGACTTATTTACTCCTTCTATGATATGTTTTCTTGACAATCCTGTTGAATTGATTCCTTCTCCTCCGAAAAACATCTTTGTGGACACCACAAGATCTTCTCTAGGGACATTGAGCTTCTTTAAAGAATTGCCCAGGACGATTTCGGCGATACCGAGGCCATAGCCTTCTGCAGTGTCGTAGAAATTGACTCCGCCTTCATAGCATTTTCGGATGATAGCATCAGATTTGGTTTGACTGTCAGCTTCATGTTGGGTGATCCAGTTACCGAAAGAAAGAGCAGAGACTTTAAGGCCGCTCTTACCGAGATAACGGTAGATCATTTTGGATGTGCCAAGAATACTCATTTTTTGGTGAGTGATTTAGATTTGGATTTGTTTGCCTAAATATATTATTAAATTTTTGGGTTAGCCTGAAGATATTTCTAAAGGAAGGTAAAACAGCATTTTTATGATCAAAATTTGAGAAATTCTGATTTTGTCAGTCCTTCAAGTTGTCTCAGTGTTCTATTCAATTTTTGAGAAGCACCTTTGATGAAAATTTTTTTTTTTCGCGAATACTTCTGAGAGAAAAATGAATATGAGAAGATATCAATAAAATTTTTTTCGAACTCGTTTTGACAAATTAAAGAATAGAATTTTTCAACAATGACATTATTTCGTTTTGCAAGTCATTTTTCGAAAAAACAAATCAAGAAATTTTTCTCTTTTTTGGCTTGAAAATTCTACATTTACTACCGTGAATTGCTTTGGTTGTTGCGTTTTGCGGATGCACTTTTTTCTTTTTGGACCACAGGAATCAAGGCAAGGACAAAATTTTGAGAGCAGAATTAAAAAATTGGTTCCATGTTTCTCAATTTAAGGCATTTAATCTTTAAAAAAACCTGAGCTCCTCTTTTAAAAAAAAAGAATTTTGTTTGAAAATTTCAGATTTTTTTTTCTGTGGGTTAAATTCTTGACAACTATGACTTTATTCAACGTGAAGATGAAATGTTTTTGGAAAAGTGAGGAAATTTGAAGAATTTTGAAAAAGAGTTTTTGGATTTTTGATGATCTTCAGAATGAGAAAATTTGGGATTTTTTTATCTCCAGGCCTTTCTTTTTGGCAAATTCACAACTCGATTTCTGCGCTTCCCCCTCAAAATTCAGGCGAAAATGAAATATCAAAGCATCAAGCTACCAATTTTCTTTTTCACGGCAAATATCCGAGTAAATAGCTGCGAATTCAGCGCAAAAATCAAAGCAATAATCCACGGTAAATCTTCGTGATTTCTTTGTATTTGAAAACTTCAATATTCCTATCGTCTGAGTCTTCTTCGACAATGAATTATGAAAAGTTGAGGAAAATTGAATCTCAAGATTCTTGTGAGGGTAAAATTAAAAGGGAATCGGAAAAGCCGTTTTTCAAAGCCTTTGGCTTTCGAAATTTTAATCACTTCCCACAACTGTTTTTTCATTTCAAGATCATCATTTGAAAACGGCGTTTTTCAGTTGTAAAAGATGTTTTATCGAAAATAAAGCATAACAATATATCCTATGATATCAAGATGAATAATTTTAAAGATTTATACAGACCTTATCAATTTATCTATAAAAGTTATTTATTTATTTTTAAGCAAGGTAAAGCAATGATTTCGATTTTCTCATAAAATCATATATATACAATAAAAAAAAATCACCTCCACCTCACATTATTTACCATTTCTACCATTCTTTTCTTCGAGAGCTCTGTTAGCTTCCATCAGTTCAGCTTCGAAAAGATCCATATTTCTTGGTTTCTTCTTTTGGAATTGTTTGGCTCTATTCTTTTTTTCATTCTCCAAAAATTCCATATTCTCTCTCACCGCTTGTCTGTCATCCTCGTTATAGAATGAATCCTTTTGCTTCACTTGCTCTTTCTGAAAGTCATACATCTTTGAATATAATCCTTCTTCCTTCTTTCTCTTTTTTCTTTCTTCTTTCTTTTCTTCCACAACTTCTGGTTGAACTTTTTCCTCCTCGACAACTGGTTCTGTTTCAACTTCTGCTGCTGCAGTTGTTAAATTCTCACTTTCTTGTTCACTAACCTTGTTCTCACCTACGTCTGTTCTTTCAGATTTAACAGTATATGAGGGAAGAGAATCTTCGAATAAAGTTTCCATAACTTCAGGTTCCATTGAAGGGGCAAAATCTTGAAGACTAGCTTCAGGATCATTATTTTCATGGATTTTACTTTCTAAAAATTCAGCTGCGTCAATTCCCAATCCGTCTCCTCCTTCTTCCATTATTTCCATTACGACTTCTTTTTTCGCTTTTCTAGGTTCTTCTTTATATGAAGATACTGAATTATTTTTCTCAGGAGCCATCACAATCTTTTCTTCGTATAATTCTTCTTCGATATGTTTAACTGCGTCTTGATTAGCTTCTTGGACAGATTTTTCAGAATGGACAGCTTCAGATAATTGATCGAGCATATTTCTTGATCTTCTATTTTCAATCACCTCTTTAATAGAGTCTTGAGTTCTGTGAAGAGTGAAAATTTCTCCTTCTTTTAATTCAAAGAACCTTTTGGAATCTCTCTCAAAGCCCAGGGGGATTTTACCAACATCACCGTCAAATCTATTCTTTTTAATATCAACCAATCTATATTTTGGTCTATTTTGTAAAATAATGATATTGTCAGCTTCTTGAGTGGCTTTTGCAGACCCGAACACTGAACTAATTGTCAAGTCTTGAGTATCATCAACTTTCTTGGGGTGAATAACTAATGTCACATGAACGTTCTTTGTTGTAGCCAAATTTCTCAGCTTGAAAATGGCCTCATCTTGAAGATCAAATCTTTCAAATCCTTTTCCTTGACCACTCAGCAAGAATTGAAGATTATCAATAATGATATGTCCAATATCATAAGCATAAATTGCGTAATCAATAGTCTGAAGGACCTTGTCAATCTCATTGGAGCCGAAATATTTCAGGAAATACAAAGGAAGTTTTTCAAAATGTTGAGCATGGTATTCGAATTTATTTGGTTCTTTATACAAATTCACTCCAGCATATTGGAGCAACATATTTGTCAACAACATGTCATTCTTCACTTCAAAACTTCCCCATAATGTACTTATCCCTTGATTAGCAAAATCCAATGACAGTTGACTCAACAATGATGTTTTTCCTGAACCTGTTGGACCTGTCAAAATGGTCATTTCTCCTCTTCTAAACCCTTTAATCTTGGTATTAAACCACCTGAAATATTGACTCTTGACTCCTGTATTTTCTTCAAATCTCAAAATCTTGTTCAAAATCTGATACTTCATCTCAGAGAATGTTGTGATATTCTCTCTTGTTATCGTCTTTGCTTCATTTATATATCTTTGAATGCTGCTGGGGTCTTTTCTTAACGCATCATTCGCGTCTTTTGGGCCTTGTGGATCATATCTCTTGGTATTTACGATAAAAACTCTTCCAGATCCTAATTTCTGAGCAAAATTCACTGCATTCGCTTGTCCTACCTCATCTGCGTCCATCCACAAATAGATTCTTTCAAATCTTTCAAGCCAGGGAAGCACTTGCAAAGGCAAATGATTCGCGCCATTTGGCAATGAAATTGCTGGCATTTTTGTGGCTTCATAAACTGCCATTGCGTCATATTCACCTTCTGTCAGCACCACAGATTTCGCTTTTGCAGGGACCGTATTCAACCCAAAAAGTCCCCAATAACCGGGAGCAGGTTCCATTCTTTGATAACCTTTATTTTTCTTGAGAATTGCACGGATTTTTGTTCTCACCAAGACGTTATTTGCGTCGTTGATCTCAATCACTGGCATCTCATTTCCTTCGCTGTCCAAGTTTATTGCTTGTTTTTCTGGCTTCTCGGGTGATTCTTGCTCTTTGACATTTCCCCTATTGCTGATCTTGATACTCTTGTCCTTTTTGTTGGCGTACATTGGGAAATACACGCAAGGAAGTTCGACTTGTTCTCCATTTGAATCCAAAAAGGTTTCGTACCCGACACCAACCTTGTATTTCTCAAGTGTCTCCAATGATAAATGACGCTCTTCGGGCCGATTTCCGGTCAAATATTGATTGATATCTGGAAAATCGTTCAATAAAAGACTTTGCAATCTCAAATAAGCCACACTTTCCGAGGCTAATTTAGGCTCTTGGGCCTGTGCATTAGCAATTTTCTTGTTTTGCGCCTCGTATGTACCTGATGGGACTTCAATTTCAGCGTTTAATTGTCTTCCATTGCCAAGCACGAGACTTTTAAAGTCGAACCAGGAGCCTCTGGTTCCACATCTAAAGCAAAGAAAAGTTCCGGAATTTGGCTTTATATTCAAAGTCCAAAGATTGTCAGGTTTATTGTGATGAGGTTTATCGCAAAAAGGACAGCATTTAGTGATGATTTGTCCTGTAGATCTGATTCTGTATTCCAATTTCATTGAATCTAAAAATTGAAAGATCTCGTTGTTGGAAATCTCGTAATATTTCGACACAAAGACAGAGTTCTTGGCTGCTGGCTGACGAGCACTTGGATGGGAAATTACATTTGGTGGTGGCCCTTGACCAAACTTATTGGGATTTTGAAACGAATCAGAATCTGAATCGCTGGAAAAAAAGGCTTTGGAAGGGTGGGTAAAGGTGGGATTTGAGGGAATGAGAGGAGCTTTAAGGAAAGGAAAAGGCTTTGGAGGGCGCAGTTTGGGGATAAATGAATGAAGATGGTATAACCTGTGGAGTTTATGCATGTGCCAATTAAATAGATAATTATTTAAAAAAGCAAGGATTGAAAGAATGAACACAAAAGTACGCGCACACAGAGAGTTCGAATTAAATTTAGTTTGGTTTAAAAAAAAAGTGCACGCAGATTTGATTTGATAGAAAGGGAAAGATTTTTGTTTAAAGAGGTGTGAATCAGAAGTTGATACTGTTACGAGAAATAATTTATCGATTTGAAAAATCATTGAAGAAAGAGGATTTATGATGAGGGTCAAAAAAGAGGTTTCGAGAGTGAGGTTTGATTTGATGTTTTGTCAGGCTGAAATTACAAAAATGCTTTTATTGAAATGAATATTATTTTATGGGGCTTTGATGAATCGAAAATTTGGCTTTTGGAGAAAGGACTCTGAGCCTTTAAATTCTCGAATCAAGTCCCTTTTCATTTTGAAAAATAACACAAAGAAGTTCGCTCTCAGGATGATCTGATATGAAGATTTTAGACCAAAGTAGAAATTCAGATTTTCAAAACCAAAAAATCTGTTTGGTATTCAAAAGAGCAAAAGAATATTTTTGCAGAAATCTATCTTTTTCAAAATTCAATTTCGATTTGGTTGCAAAGAGCTTGAACAAAACAGAGCCCTCTTTCAAAAGATAATTTTGAATATATTGAATAGTCATAAAATCTGATGTTAAAACATGCAATTTGATAAAATCATGAATTTCTGTGAAAAATTTTCTTTTGTCTCAATATTTTTTCTCTGTGCAATTTATGAGATATAAATATTTTGGTTTCATAGAATTTTCTTTCAAGATTATTAAAGAGATTTTGAGAAAAATGAAGAAAACGCAACAAGACACCATTTTTTCCCATCTCAACTGGAGGGAGAAAGCACAATCACATCGAAAGAAGAATAGTCTATTTTACTTTTTTTATAAAA
>Ga0182738_1000780_pt1 | contig 42633 bp, 26 predicted proteins | sample eDN5th30CBELigMG_FD_128876 | JGI IMG/M metagenome (GOLD analysis project Ga0182738, IMG submission 128876) | Enriched Miracle-Growth compost microbial communities from Emeryville, California, USA - eDNA 5th pass 30_C BE-Lig MG (version 2)... ...
CCAAGATAAACAAGAAAATGAGCTCATAGAGTTTGTTCAAGATGATTATATTCCAGAATTGCTTCAAACTGGTCTCGATATGTATTACAGAATGGGTAAATTAAAAGATATTCTTGAGCATCTTCTCTCTAATGAAAGCGTAAAATTTCAATATCCTACGTAAAGTCCATATTTTACCTTTATAGATTATTGATACGATGGAAATTGGATTAAAGTGGGACTTTGAAGGAGTGAGTTTAAAGTCATTCCTTGAAAAGGCAGCAAAACTAGATGCAGGTTGCTCAGAAGGCGATGTTATAAGCTTCATTTTAAATGTAAATAATTTTTGGATACAATTCCTGAAACCGATTTATAGAATGTGAAAAGAGGGGCTGCTAACGAAGAATTTTTGTTTGAAGAAGATGCTCTTGAGGTTATCAAAAATTTCCAAAATTCCTAATTGTGTAAACATGTAAAAAAATATTCAGTAATAAAATGTTTTCAATTTTTATCAATATATTTATTTATGTTGCCCAATCTTTTTGAAAATAACCATATCACAAATCACAAACAAAGCTCTCCCGAATTTGCTGAACTCCAAACTCTCACTCATATTTTTCTATATCTCCCGCCTTTAAAAATTTTAGTAGCCTAGATTCCTAATTTTTTTCAAATAAGATTTTAGAGGCAAATTTTTCTTCAAAGGGAAATTTGATTTTCTTCTCTCTCGATTATCCCTTCAGCTTTTTATAGAGCTCAACGATCTCCTCTTTCTCAAATCGATCAGAAAACTTTTTTGGTCAGAACAAGTTAAATTGTTAAATTTAGTAGTTTCAAGGAAAATTTGAAAAATATTAATCAACCTTCATTGTATCAAAGTCGAAAACAAAAACACATTGATTAATAAATTAATAATTTGCAAATATATATTCAAAAATTTATCTGACAATATTAAAATGGACGTAGATTGGTGCTTGGAAGAAGTCAAGAAGGGAAACTGTCTTCCTGAAAGAATTTACAAGAATCTTTGCGATCTCTGTATGGAAATCTTCTCTGAAGAATCAAATATTCAACCTGTTGAAGCTCCTGTCAGCATTTGTGGAGATATCCACGGTCAATTCTATGACGTTCTCGAGCTCTTTAGAGTCGGAGGTCAGGTCCCTGATACAAGTTATATCTTCATTGGAGACTTTGTTGATAGAGGTTACAACTCTGTTGAAACCATTCAACTTCTTCTCTGCCTCAAAGCCAAATATCCCGGAAAAATCACTCTTCTCAGAGGAAACCACGAATCCAGACAAATCACTCAATTTTATGGTTTCTATGAAGAATGCCAAAGAAAATATGGTAATAGCAACCCCTGGAAGTACACTACTGATCTCTTTGACTACCTTCCCTTGGGAGCCATCGTCGAAGGTAAAATCTTGTGTATTCACGGAGGTTTATCTCCTGATGTCAAAACTCTTGACCAAATCAGAGTCATCGACAGAAAGGTCGAAATCCCCCATGAAGGGCCCTTCTGTGATCTCATGTGGTCTGACCCTGAAGATATCGACACTTGGGCATTCAACACTAGAGGAGCTGGTTGGCTCTTTGGAAGCAAGGTCACTAAAGAATTCACTCATCTCAATGATTTGGAGTTGATCTGTAGAGCTCATCAATTGGTCATGGAAGGCTACAAGTTCTGGTTCCCCGAAAAGAACCTTGTCACTGTCTGGTCTGCACCCAATTATTGTTATAGATGTGGCAACGTCGCCTCAATCCTTCAAATTGATGACCAATTGGAAAGAGAATGGAAGATCTTTAATGCCACCCCTGAATCTTCTCAAAGTCAACATTACAGAAATTTACTTCCATATTTCTTGTAGAAACATGTTAGTTGGTTGATTATTATTATTAAGCTGCACTATGAATAGAGTTTTTTCTATTTATCTTGATAATCTAATGAAAATTCATTTTAGTTTTGGTTTTTATCTTGTTACATAATTCAGATGTTGGGATTTTCGTTATTTTTAATAATGTTGACCTCATTTTTAAAAATTCTTTGGGATCCGGGATCGAAATTTGAAATTATTTAGAGTTATATTTTTGAGAAATAAACAAACAACAATATCAATCTTAAATATACTTATAAGATTAAGCAGAACCGAGAGAGTCTCTGTTATGTTTTTCTTTGAGGGAGGAAATGACATCAGGACCAACAGGGACGATAGCGTAATGATTTAAAGTGGGGTGGCTTGTGAAGTAATGAGTCTTGATGTGATACATATTGACAGTTTCGGTGAGACCAGCTTTTTGATAAATGTCTCTAGTGTAATTCAAGAGGTTGGGGTAATCAGAAATTCTCTTTTTGTTTGTCTTGAAGTAGACAACATAGACTTCATCAAAACGGACCAAGGTCACAAAGAATCTGATATCAGCAACGGTAAATTGGTTGCCAACCAAATATCTGCTCTTGCTCAAAATCTCTTGAGCCTTGTCGAGAGCATTGTAAACTCCAACGATAGCCTTTTCATAAGCCTCTTGTGCAGTTGCGAATCCACATTTATAGACTCCATTATTGAAATTGTCGTAGATAAAACTGTTTATCTCGTCAATTTCAGAGCGAAGATGTTCAGGGTATAAGTCAAGTTCGGGGTATTTGGCAAGCTTGTTGAAACTAGAGTTGAACATTTGGATGATTTCAGAAGATTCATTGTTCACAATCACCTTTTCCTTCTTATCCCAAAGAACGGGAACTGAATACTTTCCACTTGTGTCATTAGAAAGTTCATAGATTTCTCTAAGAGACTTGCAATTATTCACTGTATCAGGAATCACATCCTTGCAAGGGAATGATCCGAATCCAGTTGAGCTTGAAAGAGGCTCGTCAGTCTCGCTTCTGAAAACCCATCCTGTATGTTGATCTTTTTCGGGTCTTGTCTTTTGCCATGTGGGATGCACTATAGAGAGCCCAATGTGGTCTTGGAGGCCCTTGAGGTTCCTGACAATTAGGGTTCTATGAGCCCAAGGACAAGCATAAGAGATGTAAAGGTGGTATCTGCCGCTTTCAGGCTTAAAACGGTCAGAATCTTCGCTGATCCAATTTCTGAAAGTAGCGTCCTTACGAACAAAAGCTCCCTTTTCGTTCTCATCAAGAGCAGTTCTTACACTGTTATTGCCTTCCATTAGGTGAGGTAATTTAGTAATAAAGGAAAAGAATATATATCAATTTATAAATTTGATTTATTTGCTTATAAGCGTATAAATTATTGAGGCGAACTAAGGATTTTTTTAGAGTTTTTGGACGATTTAATCACCCTAAATTATCCTTTTTAGATTAGTTTTTAGACAAGCTTCAGGTGAATCTTTTAATTGTCTCAAGGCGAAAAAATTAAGGCATAACTCTTTGAGAAAGTTTAGACCATCCTGGTTCCCTTGTTCAAAAAGTGAGACTCAAGAAGAACCATAGTTATAATATCGGAGAAGATATTTTTAAATTTTAGAAAAAGAATACTCTCTGAAAATGAATATTTTTAAGCCAGTATAATACTAATTTCAGCTTCACTTTAGATTGATAGAGAGTGATTTTTTCAAGATTTGAATTTAGAAATAATTCATTTAAATCTTCTTAGAAAGAAATAAACAAACATACATACAATAAACTTTTATATGTTGTATAATACCTTAGAAATTCAAATACATTCTCCCTCTTAGAGATATTTCGAAGGTTGACCGATTTCATCTCTATTATGTCTTTCTTGGAGTTTTCCGATGAAATTGGGGCCAGCAGGAACAATGGCAAAATGATTAAGGACTGGGAGACTTGTGTAGTAGACAAGCTTGATGTGACGCATGTTTACAGTTTCTCTGATGATGGGATTTTGGTAAAGTTCTCTGGTGTGGCTGAGCAAATTAGGATAGTCTGCAATCATCTTTTTATTGCATTTAAAGTTACCATGATAAGCTTCATCGAATCTGATCAAAGTAACAAACAATCTGATGTCAGTTTCTGTCAGCTCATCTCCGTTGACATAACGGCTTTTGCTCAAAATATCTTCAAAAATATCGAGGGTATTGAACAGATTGGTAACAGCCTCATTATAAGCTTCTTGAGTTTTAGCAAATCCAGTTTTATAGACACCGTTATTTACATTATGATAAAGCTGATCATTGATCTGATCAATTTTCCTTCTTAAGGCTTCAGGATATAAATCAATATCAGGTCGAGAACTTAGTTTGTTAAAAGCAGTGTTAAGCATTCTGACGATATCAGATGACTCGTTATTAACAATAACTTTTTCCTTCTTATCCCAAAGAACGGGGACAGAGTACTTGCCATCAGTATCATTTGACAACTCATAAAGTTCTCTCACACTCTTGCAATTATTAATATTATCAGGGATCACATCTTCGCACTCAAAGGAACCCATTCCTTCGCTGTTCGTCAAAGGGGCATCGCCAGGATTGGCAAAAACCCAACCGAAATGGTCATCTTTTTCAGGTCGAGTCTTTCTCCAAGTAGGGTGCACAATTGAGAGCCCGACATGATCTTGGAGGCCCTTAAGATTTCTCACAATAAGCGTTCTGTGGGCCCAAGGGCAGCCATATGAGATATAAAGATGGTATCTGCCACTTTCAGGCTTGAAACGATCAGAGTCTTCACTGATCCAGTTCCTAAAAACGGCGTCCTTGCGCTTGAAGGCACCTTTTTCATGTTCTTCTAAAGTAGTTCTTGCTTTGACTTCCATTTTAATTTGGTATTCTTTCTCAAAATAAATATTATAAGTTTTGATAGTCACAGTCCTATATATAGGGAAGAAAAATCGATTTACACTAAATTTTTCTGATTCTCTTGGAAATAAAAAGTCTTATAGACAAGCAGTCTTGTCTGTTAATTTAATGTAAATCAAATCTCTTAAATTTTATTTTATTCCACTATTGAAATTTCTCTTTCCAGAATTTTAGAAAGTCTTGTTTCCTAGTCCGAAACTTCAATATTTGAGATATATTGTATGATTTTGGCAGATTTGCTGCATTGTCAAGCAAGAAAACATCCAAAGAAACTGAAATTATTATTAACTCTTTTATTATGTTTTTCATATTTTGATTCAGTTGACGTGTCATTAATCTGAGAAAAATTCTTGTATTTTTAATTCAGAAATATTAATTTTCTACTGAAAGTTAAGTTACTTACTCAAATTTCCTCGAAATTGCTTTCAAGAGTTGGCCTTCCGAGAATCACATTGAACCACTTAATCATTAAAAAACAAATCAGATCAGCCAATTAAAAAAAAATTCTGATTATTTAAAACTGATGCCATAATCAGGGATGCTTCATTCTCAGTTGAAAACAAATAATCTGTGATTCTTTTTTTTAATTGTTTAAAAACAAAAAACGAGCAAATCAAGGCCAAAAAAAAAGAAATCCAATCAATTTTATTTAGTTGCTCTTGCTCTTGTATGGTCTTTTGAAAAATTTCCAAAAGGTTTCTTTTCTTCTTCATGATTTTGAAAGTTCGATAGAGAAAGAAAAATAAATTTTTCCCCAAAAATCTAAAAAAATTCACGAACCTCAAAAATTACCCAAAAAATTTTCATATGAAATCCTTAAAGTATCTTTATTTGAACGGATTTTTACCTTTTTCCTTCTAATCCTATCTCTTCCAGCATAAAATAAAATTGCTGTTTCAGTAAAATTCTAATTTTAGGCTTTAATTAATTCCTACATTTCCGACAAGGAATCCAACAGAATTCCGTAATTCCTTTCAAATTTCCTTTGGAAGTTCGAGGAACCAGATTATTCCTACTTACAATCACCTATATAGATCCCTCCTGTCTCTCCAGATTTCATAATACAAAATAACAAAACGTCAAATCAAAAATTCACCAAATGGGATTACTTATTACTAAAGTCATTGACACAATTTCTTCCTTTACGACAGCAAAACCAACAAAGATTTTAATGCTTGGTTTGGATGGAGCAGGCAAGACTACCGTTGTCAATATGCTAAAGCTCAATGAATATATGAGTACAGTTCCTACAATTGGTTTTAATGTTGAAACCATTGAATATAAAAATCTCAAAATGACTATTTGGGATATTGGCGGCCAAAAGAAAATCAGGGATCTCTGGAGACACTATTATCCCAATACTGACGCAGTCATTTTTATTGTAGACTCTTGTGATGAAGAGAGACTTGATGTTGCTCAAGAGGAATTGCATGCAGTTCTTGCTGATGAAGAGCTGCTAGATGCACCTCTGCTTGTCTTTGCAAATAAACAAGATATGGCTAAAATTACTCCCAATGATGTCGCAAATAAATTCCAAGCAGAAAAACTCAGAAGAGCATGGAAAATCCAAGGAACATGCGCTATCACTGGTGATGGACTCTATGAAGGACTCGAATGGCTCTCTAAAGAATTAAAAAAATCCAAAAAATAAATTAATTGAAATTTATCCGATTGATTGATTGTTTATAAAATTTATAAATTATTGTGAAAGAAGTATGTAAAATAATATTATTATCCAAAAAGGTTTGAAAAATGCCGAAAAAAAATTTCTTGATTTTTTAAGTGGGAAGGAAGGAGAAAAAAAAATTGGATCTGATTTTTTTTTTTTTGTATTCAAATCTTATCCAAAATAAAGATCTTCAATTCTAGCGGAGCAAGGTTCCGATAAAAAATCCCTTCTTCATCTATTCTAGCACAAAAACCTGCAAAGGCACTCTGCTCCGATATCTTCAAATCCAACAGTATTTTTTGAATGAATAATTAATTAGGTGATGACAATTTTCTTTTTGGTAAATTCTTGCTTTATAAAATTATGCAGTTTTTTATATGCCCAATTTACGAAAAACTAGAATTCTTCCTCTTTATGTATGTATTTATTTAGATGTCTTCTTGGGGGAGTTGGGAAATAACTTTGACGAGATCATCGTAAACTTCCTTAACGGGCTTAGTAACCTTTGTGAGATGTCTGAATCTTTGGAAGATTTGAGCTTGTCTTTCTTGGAGTTTGTGGGAGTCAAATTCAAGTCTAGCTCTGGCGGTTCTGTACTCAGTGAGCCAGCTCAAAAATTCGAGGGAGTTGTGGTAGGCAGAGTTGTCGCAATATCTGATAATGTAATCAGTGAGGACGGGGACGACCAACAAGCCGAGTCTGAAAGAGTATTGCAAGTTGAAGAAGTGAGCAAAGGCGTTGAGGCCCAAACCGGCGAAAAGACCAACCTTGGGAACGTAGAAACTGGCATTGAAAGTTTTATTCAAATCATCAGCAATACAAGGGTTGATTGCCTTGAAAGTATCGACTTCGTCTTGGTTAATTTTACCTATAACTTGCTTCTTCTTATAGAGGTCCAATAACAAGAAATCGCGTTGGTGGAAAGCGGGGTAAAGCCAGGAACCCATGAAAGCGATACCTCTTTGGGAACGTTGTAATTGGTAAGTGAGCTTGTCAATTTCGTTTTGGTACATCTCGAAGTTGGCTCTGTAGTCAGTATCCCATTTGTTCAAGAAGGGGTATTGTTTAGCATCATAAGGAGAGTGAAGATCTAATTTAACCATTTTGATTGAGGCTTGACTCTTTTTTTTTTTAAAGGATTAATAAGATTAAGCTAATTTAAATTGAAATCAAAATTGAGTCTTTTATATTATGTAAATCACATGAAATATATTTTTTAAAGTTATAAATATTTGCTTCAATTTTTTCCTTTGTTGTCATATCTCCAAGTTGTTTGGAGTCTTCCGTTCAAATCACATAATTTTCCCCTTTCAACAAACAACAACATAGACAAATTTTCTCTTTCTTCACTTCAAAACTCGGATTGTCGAATTCAATTAAATTAAATTTCTCCTATAATTTTCTTTTCTCTTGAACGTTGCGAAGATCGAATTTTATGGTAGAAAAAATATTTCTCAATGGTAATTTCAAAGAGATTCAACATAAAATATGGATATAAACATTTCAAAAATTATTCTCAGTAACAAAAAAAATCTCACAGCATAGTCCAGTTTATCCCATACACATAGAAATAACTCTTTGTAAAAATACTTTAATGGCCTGGAGAATATACTTTGCTCCTGGAACGTTAGTCACAATGATCCAACCCAGAGAAATCACCTTTATTTTATTAGTATCGCGTAATATATAAAAAATACCTGAGCAATTGCACAAATCAAGGCAAGGGGACGACTTTTCAAGACAAGGGCGCATGCAAGTGTTCCGAAAATTGAGCCTCCATATGCAATTGTATATTTCAATTTTTCTCCTTCGAGAAGAGAGTAAAAGAATTTTTCAGGCCCTCGCACAAGGCCAATTGCTGCTAAAAAACATCCTCCTCCCATTGCAAAAAGCAAACTAAATTTATGGGGGACAAGCAGAACAAGAGGGATAAAAGCCATAGCCAAAATCATAAAGAAGCCTCCACCGCAACAGAGGATGATAATATATGGTAGATTTTTAGAAAAGTTGATGGAATGCTGAAGCTTATCTTGAGCAGATTGACTCATTTCTTTGGCCTTTTTTGTCAAAAGACCAGTTTGAAGAGTGTTTCTCACTTTATCAAAGACGCCAGGTTGGGGTGCAGGTTCTTGATTGATCATGAGAAATCGATAATAAAACCATTCACTTACTTCCTAATTCAATATCTTTAGCATTGTTCCCTGTAGGAGCTTTGTTTTGATTTGCTGGAGGTGTTGGTTGGGCGGGTTGATCTTTCTTGCCCATATTTTTAACAAAATCCCACTTGCTGCTCATTTTTGCTCGAGAAAAACTGTTGTGAGGTTTAAGAGCTAAATAAAAACTAATTTATCAAAATACTCGAAACATAAAACATCCCCTTTCTCTGTAAATAAAACTCTCCCTCCCTTACAGACAGCGTTTGTTTATGGAGAAAAAGGCCCATTGTCAAATATTGAAACATTATAAGAGTGATAGTATATGTTATACTAATTTCTTTCATTACAGAAAATTGCGAAAATTGTTATAGTCTATTCAACTATGATGGCATCCTCTTCCTCATCTCCTCCGAAAACAACGATCTTTTGTTTTGTTTTTTGATTTTGAAGTGGCTTGAGATTTATTTTTTTCAATGTTGTCCTTCTTTGTTGGTCGAGTGGAAAACTTGGATTGATCATACTCTCAAAGAGGCTCTCCTCATAGCTCATACCAATGCCTCTGTTCATTAAATTCGGTTCGGATTTTGTATTCAAAATAGGAATAGGAAATGCTCCAGACCCGTACTCAACGGAAGGAAATTGTCTCTCTTCTTGTTTTCCTTTAGGCTGGAAGGTACCAGTTGGTATATTGAGATTAAATCCTTGTGTTGGTTCAGCTGTTTGAATGGTTGTTATTGTCTGAAGAGTACTAATATCTCCGTCGCTGAGATCAATTATATCTTGTGAAACTTCTTGATACGCATAATATCCAGAAGTTCTTAATAAAAAATCAATAAATGATAATAAAAATTTCTTATACTCATTCTCATTCAAATCTTTTTCTTTGACATGTGAATCCTCAATTTTTATAAATTTCTTTGGTTTTGAGTTCAATTTGAATTGCATCTTGAACCCAATTGCAGGCTAATCAATGAGAGGAATATTTTTCATTTGGTATAAACCTTTGCTCCTGTTGTTAGAGGAACCAATATATGATCCTTTTTGGTAGTTCGCGTCTTTTCTTTTTGTGGTTGGCGAATTTTTGGTGGATTTGGATTCTTGATCCATGGGAAATGCTCTCTCAAACCACTTCCGCCTCCTTCGTAGTCAAACAATAATTCAGATCCTGGTGCAATATCTTCTTTTGCAAAAAATGCAAAATGATAAACTCCCTTCGAAAACAAATACTAATGGCAAAATTAATGAACTCAGCTATTAATTCTCGATCATACTCTTGCAACGATATTAGCATGATTTTTCCCGTGGTTGATAAATCGAGCTTTATTCCCGCAGTACTTTGCATCAATTACAAGCTTTAAAAATTATTATTATCGCACTGAATACTATCCAAAGTTACTTCATCACTAACAGTTGTCAAATATGTTTCTTGATCGTATTCATTCCTCTTTTCTCTCATATCGGCTTCCTCCCATGAGATCAACTCCCCAATATACGGACAGACAAAATCTCCTTTTTTGATGGGCTCGATATTAAATAAACCAAGACCAGGACAGACATCTGAAGGTCCCACTTTACATTTCTTTTTCAAATCAATGAGATTCAACTAAATTATATTACTTTTCCTTTTCTAAAGTATATTTCTTGGTTTTGACAACTATTCGCTTTCTGTTTTCCCTCAGTGCTGAAGCAGCATTTACAGAGATCGGGATCACATTCCGCATTCATAAAATGACAAGGACATTTTTTACCCATACAGTCCGATTTGCAATCACATCCTTTTCTTCTATTCCATTTTTCAATTATAAACACGAAACTCCACTTACCGAATTTTGCATTTGCTCAAGTCACATCCACAATATTTATCGCAAAACCCTCTTTGGAAACAACGACAATCTTCACTCATACAGCTTTGCTCCTCCTCTGTACAAGTCTTGTCATAATGGCTATGATAGCATGGCTTATAATCAATTGCAAATGTTCTCTTGAAATTTTCTTCAAGGTTCTTCATATTGTGAAAATTATATTTCTTCACTTTTCCATTCTTCCCTCTCTTATTACTTTTTTGAATTGGTGCTGACTCTTTCAGATTAGCATAGTATTCTGGAAACGTCTTCCTTTCATTATACTCTTGCTTAAAATATTTATATATCTTGAGGTAAAAATAAGTCAAATGCTTCTCATAATTCCCGATTACCTGATAGCAAGTGACTTCATCTTCAGTACAATATAATCGAACATTGCATGGCTCAAACTTAAATACTTGAAGTCCCAGTTTTATTTTTGCAATTGTAAATTCATTTAACTCACCCTGTCCATCACGATCTTCTTGAGAAGGTAAAGCTCCCTTCATAAAACACTTCTCACTGCAAATCCATTTTCCAAGTTTTTGTCTTGTTTCCAAACATGTGAATAATTCAACCATCAAGTCAAAAGAATCTATCATTTCTCTTGAAGAAGGAAATCCTGGGTGAACAAAGCTTGAGATCTATTTATTTATTATTCACTTTCCACGTCATCAATATTACATCAAGAATGCCATGAATTGCACAATCATAGATTTCACATATTCTACAAAAAAGCTCTTTATGAGTTTTTATAATTGAAAATTCATTCATTCCTTCTTCTACTTTAGCTGAACATCCTGGACTATAAAATATTTAGAAACGAGGTCATTATACACAGTCTTCTTTACGTATGAAAACTTCCTCTTTTCTTGGAGAGTTTTTCTCGAAGACCTCTGAATCTTTCAACTTTTATTACTTTTCCTCAATTCTAATATACCTTTGAAGTATCAATTCATTATCGCATGCTAAGCCTCTGAACTTTTTGTATGCCTCAACTGTTTCTGCATCATCTCCAAAGAGATTAATAAAGGATGATAAAATCAGGTCATCATCTTGAAAAATTTTCATGCAATTCAATCTCACGGGTCATTACTTAGAAGATTTTTGAAATTTATAATGCCTCCATTCAATTCCCATTCGTTGACAAGCTTGTCATGATATTTGTCTGAAACATTTGGATAAAAAGCATTTGACGAATCTTGGGTCTACAAATTAATCACTGATCTTGGAGCTATTCTCTTTACATATTGATAACGCTTTATTGGGATATAGTTTGCAAACCTCCGTGTTACTCCTTCTCTTGGATCCTCTACTTTCCTGGTGACGATTTTTTGCTCATCATTAGATGTTTTCTTAGCCTTGTTCTTGGCCTTGTTAATTAATGCTTGTAAATTTGCCTTTATTTTTGGCCTTGACTCCTGGTTGAATTTCTCGCAAAATGAAATCTGACCTGCAACTTTATCATCATTCATGCGAATTAGCTATCAAAATAGTCTCAGAGAAATCATTATTTGTTTTTACTCCTTTTCGTAATTCTTCGAGCTTCGTATTAACCACAAGGGATACCTTATCCAAATATTTCGACTTTTCGCTCGCCTCAGAAAGAACAAGATCTTGGGCCTTTGGATCACGCATGAGAAATTATTTAAAACTTTTGCAGACTTTTTAGCGGCTAATTAAAGTGAGCAAATTTCACAATTAATTGTTTTTGTTCCCATTTTTATTAATTTGCTGAAAAACCTTGGCTAAACTAAACATCTTCTATTTGTAATTTGATTTGACTAATTTTTCGTTCTTTTGAGGAGTTAAGGAATTGGAAATGGTTAAGTTCAGTCTCTCCAAATTTCACAAGCTAAATTTCTAGTCTCAAAAGTGTTTATAAAAAAAAAAGAAAGCACGAAAATAGTTTTCCATATTTGAATCAATTACTCCGAACTATTTTCTCATAAAAAAAGTAGGAATAAAAATAAAGGACAAAACCAATCGATCTTATCTCTCAGCTTTGGGAATCTAGACAAAACTATCTTTCTCAGAGCTTCTAAAGAATAAATTTTGATATTTTGATACAGTCAAACAAACAAGCGATGCGACGCTTTCACGAGAAAAGTTTTGAAAATGAAATTTTCCCAATCTCGAATTTGAAGCATTTTCTTGGAGGGAAGTTTGCAGGGAAAGGACTGAATGAAAACGGCTCCAGTAAACTCCCATGTTCCCTATTTTTTTAATTCTTCATTTTATTTTTTTACGATCTGAAACTCTCAAGACATTCTCAGTATGAAATAGTTTTTATGAAACCAACACATTTTATGTTCAATTCTTCCAAATGAGTTTGTGACTCGAAGACTGACAGAGTCAACATAAAGTCAAGACGGAGTCAAATTCTAAAAGAGAGGTATACTCAATTAATCTTTACCAGTCGGTGAATACACTACGCTATAAGAAAGAGATGTCAAGCGTTTTCAACTTTATTTCGAGCTCAAATTAATTTATTGATAAACCCCACTACAAGTCAAAAGATATTAACTTCCAATGTCCAAAACTACGAAGCACAAAAAGACCCATTCTGGCTCACTCAACACTCCTCCCAAAATTCATAAAAAAGCTCGGTCATTTGCTGATAACTTTCAAAAAATATTCCAAAATTTCCAAAGGCCAGAGCTCAATTTGAGTCCAATTGACGAAATCTCAGCTGCTGGAAGCCCTGAAAAAGAGTATAATAATGTCTCAGCCAAGGCTCGTGAGGTCAAGTACAATATCCTTGAATGGATTCTCATGAAATCTATCGTCTTTTCTTTGGTGGTGTTTCTTGTATTTGTCATACTTACACATTTCGTGCTCAATCTAGCAGGAGGATACATGCCTGTGCTCATCTTGTCTGTGCTTACAAGTATCGCTTTGAGACCAACCAAAGAGCATCTCATTAAAAACATCAAGATCCTCTTTGGCATGTTGAAATCACAAGATCAAGAAAAATACTTTTTTAAAAAGTCCTTGGCTTTCTTTATTTGGAGAAGTCTCAATGACTTGATCCACTTTAAAAAGAACACACAACTCTCTCGCAAAAGAAGACAAAAAATAGCTTCCTTCTTCAAACTGTTTAGTCTCACAGGAGATGTCTATGCCATTCTGCTCGTTTGTATTTGCTGGGTTCTCATCTCAAGATTTGGAATCAGCCTTGTTTTGTATATCTTGTGTATAATTATGGTTGCCGACTTTTTGTCTCGTTTGCTCGTGGATTTCCTCGCATTTTTAATAAACCAATTCGCCTGGACTCGAAATATCAAAGCTCGAATTCAAAGAAATGCCGCTTTTAGCGCCACAATTGACTCAACTGTTGCTACCTCAGTCCTCTTACTCTTCTTGATCCTAAGCATAGGAGTTTTAATATTCATGGTGATTTTCCTCATGATGGATATAGAAACTATCGTTTTCAACCTGAAAACTGCCATCACTCTCTTGATCCAAAATATCAATAAAAAAGTCTCAGAGTATAGTGGAGTCGAAAATGCCATTGATGAAAACTTTGTTGTCAGTTTAATCAGAAATTACAATGAATCCATCTACTCATACGTCGAAAAACAAGAACTCAAAGGCGTTTATTTATTGTTCTCAGGTAATATTGAGATTTGGGGTGGTAAACTCATTCATCCAATTAGGAGCATTAAACTCTCTCAAAACAAATCCTGATAATTTCAATGTTTCCTCAAATGCCACTTCCATCCCAAATATTTCAGGACTTGTTGAAAATCAACTCGAATTTCAAGAGTGTCTTGTAAAGCACAGGCTCAATGTTAGCTTAGATATTGCCAGAGATCTTGAGGCTCTTTATTGTAGCATTCTCCCTTATGCTAACAAATTTTCTATCGATCCCTACACAGTAAGAATGGTTCACTGAATCCTCATATTTCTAATCTTCCCATAGACATTCCAAAAAATAAAGGATGGAGTTGGATTCTTGCTTCAGATTATTTTTGGAACGATTCTTGTAGAAGCTTTTCTCATCTCCAAAGCAGCTGTTGATTACATGTTCAACTTTATTGTCTTTGGATTTTGTGTCTTTTACCTTCTTCATGCAAACCGAAGTGCCATCGATACTGTAATTCTTAATTCTCATTTTTCTCTGAAGACCAAACTAGGTAACGAGCCTCCTCCCTCTCAGTTCAACAGTTCAGAGAGAATTACACGATTCCTTAGTCAGATCAATTAAAGGGTCATTCTTGTGTTCAATCAAGATCTTTATTTACCATTTCTTCTTTACATGGTTGATTTTTGACATCCTCAAACTCAGTCTAGGCTTCACAATTTCTCTTGCAGCAGGCGTTTTTAGCATTCTTCCTTTCATCCCTTCATGGTGTTTATGTATTCCTCATGCAATCTATCTCTACGCAGTTGAGAATAATCTTGTCATGGCAATCATACTTCCAACGAGTTATGTACTGGTCTCAAACAAAGTTTACAATGATATCTATGAAAAATCTATCGATGTCCACCCGTATGTCACGGGTTTGAGCATTGTTATGGGAATCTACGCATTTAATGTCCAAGGCATCATCTATGGACCATTACTCATGTGCATTATACTGATTGTCATTGAACTCATTAAAAAATACGGAATCAGTACAGATACAATGCTTAAACTCTACAGAAAAAGAATCTACCTGGAAGAGCTGGAATCCCTTGAAAAAATTTCAGAATATACTGATCCAAGAAGAAGATCTAGATCTCTTGAAAGTGAAAAAACTCCCCACTAGGGCACTGGAATTTTTTGGAAAAGAACAATCTTTGATTTGAATACGTGAGATATACTGTTTTTACCAATTTTTATAAAACATACATAATTTGATGTTATTATTGGATGTTACAGTTGTTGTTGTTATGTTGAAATGAATATGAAGTACAAACAATTTTTTTTCTCAATATAAAAAAATTTTTTTTCTGAGAACCAAATCCCAGATATAAAAATTATTAATAAAAAAAATGTGCCAAGGATCAAACTATGCAAAATTGAGCCCTCAGCGCATCATGTAAAAAAAGAAGATAAAGTATTTATTAATGAGTTATGTGATTTTATTCAAAACTATGCAAAAGATACTACCTGTCACTGTAAAAAAACAATTCCATTCCCTATTTCATTCCTTCAGAGGAAACAGGGGAATTTTCTATTCTCACATCATTTTCAGAATTTTCAGCATTCAAGATTGACATCAATTTTTTATTCTGAGCTTCGATATAAAAACTTTTGATCTTATTCACTTCAATAATCCTGTCAAGAGTTTTCTTTTTTTCCGCGTTTGTCTCTCTCTTTAAGCCTTTCTCGTACTCACTTAAAACTTTTACTGACATTCTTTGCAATTGATTCAATTCGCTTCTCGGTGGTGGTGTTGCATTTCTTCTCTCTGGCGTAGCGTCCCGATGCGATCTCATCATCATCAAGTTTGGCGAGCCTATATGAGGACTACCTCCTTTGACATCATCGCCTTCCTCTGTAAAGGTCAAGACAGCTCCCAATAGACATCTAGTATCTGAACTAGCTCTGTAATGCCCATTTTTCTCCACTGTTGAAAAGAAAGAGTGGTCCTTAGAAGGAACATGATAGAGGGAAGTGGCTCCTGTTGTCATTTGTGCAAAAGAATTATTGTGGGATTTTAACTTCATAGCAATATTTTCGTTCTTTAAATATGCAAGTTCTTGAAGAATCTTGTCATGTTTGGTTTCTTCTCCTTCAAGTTTATCTCTCAAATAGGCTATTTCTTCCTCCTTTTCTGCAAGGAGATCCCTAAAATCTTCTGATTCGGCCAAGCGCTCAAAAAGCTCTGATATTTGTTTGCTTTGACCTTCAAGACGTGTCTTCAATGCATTATTCTCATTTTTTAGTTGAGACACTTGAAACTCGAGCTCTCGGATTGTCGAGTTCTTTGCTTCTAATGTCTGTCTCCAATTGGCGTCTTCAGATCCATTATCAGAAAAAGTGCTTCTTCTTTGGAGATTTCGAAAGTGAGGATCCTTCTCAACCCTCTCAAGTTTCTTTTCAAAAATCTTCTTTTCCAGTTTTAGCTTATTGACTTCTTCTAACAATGTCTGTATTTGAAGTTTGTAGTTTTTCTCAAGGACACCGAGAATCGAGTTGTTTTGAGCATTCGGAGGACCATCCAGACTTTCCAGTTTAAACATCAGTTTACGGATATTTTTCTCAGCCTCTAAACTTTTACGGAATTCCTTTACTGGTACTGGTTTGGGAGATTTTGAAAAAGTGGAGGGTGAACTGCAAGAATCATGGCTAGGTGAAAAGCTCTCATCGCCACTAAAGTCTTCTTCTAACTCATATGATGAGATTGGGGTGCTGTTATCTTGTGTTCTCGATATGACAGACATCTATATAAATTTCCAAAATGACAATAATTGTTAATTAAAAGGAGCCCTGAGAATTGCTCCAGAGGTAATTCGATTTTTTCCACTTCTCTTTTGACAACAAATTTGAATGTTTTTTCCTCAGAATGAAACTCACAAGCTAATAAAGTTTCCAAAGGATCTATCAATAGAGATTGTCAATTTAGCACAGTTTTTGAAAGGAAGGAAATTGAAAGAATAAATTGGGTTGACCTGCAAATTATATTTCGCGATGTAATAAATAAATTTGCACCGTAAGATTTGATTAGAAATTGAAAAAAACTCCTTGTTTGAAAATTCATAATCCTTGAGGCTTTTCTCGCTTCTACCAGAAAGACAAATCCTCATGACGCTTTTTCGGACTTCACAAGTTCATATCACTCAAAAAAATTTTTTCAGATTCGTATATTTAATGAATTTCATAGATTAAAGGGGACAAGAGAATTGAGAGAGAGAAAACTTACTTAGGCTCGAATTTTTCGAGGAATAATCAGGATTTCATAATCTCATATAAAGAAGATCATTTGTAGGGCTCTTTGTTTAATGGACCTTATAAAAAATAGGCGCGTAATCTTCTATGAAGAAACTTTCATATGATTAGATAATAAAATAGGGAGTTTAATTTTTATTCAAAATAAAGTGATATGGCTTTGTAATAAAAAAAAATTATTGGTAAAAAATCTTGTGTTTTTTGTTGACTCTGGCAGTTTTATAAAATTAATGTATGTCTGTTTCAAATTCTCAGGATCTCAGTCCAAGCTTATCTCGTCAGAGGCTCTCTGAAAAGTTTCAAAATCTCAAAGGAAAAGATATTCACAGAAAAGCTTGTTTCAATTCAATTCGATTTCACAAGAAAAGTTCCAATCTGAGATTCAAATGCTCACCTCAAAAAAGACAAGACTTCAATTCTTTTTATTTATTCGCCTCTGTTTATTTTTTATTTATTAAACCATCTGTGGATGCCAAGTCTCTTTAATATTAAATTTAACCCAAAAAATTCCTAAGCCTCACAATGAATCCTTCTCCAAAAGTTTCAACGCTTTGGATTGAGATTGAGATTGAGATGCGTTTCTCTTGGTCTATTATGAATAAAATCCTAGATGAGAAAACTTCCAATATGACAGATTCACCAAATTCTTTTCTCCCAGCGAAGGTTAGAGCTACCAGATTCTCTCTCTTCAAAAACCATCGAGTCTTTTTAATTCAGTCTTTTTCACGCTAAGATAATTTCAAAAATTAGAAGCGCTGGCTTAATGTAAATTACAGACTGACTGGCCAAACTTTGTCTAAAGTATTTTCGACTCAGCTTTTAAAAATGAAGCTTCATTCAAGCTCCAAAGAGAATCTTTCTTGATTGACAGGGTGTCTTTCATCACTTTCGAATCCTTTTAATGATAAATGCTAAGGATAAATTTATTGCCCTAAAATAATTTATTGGTTTAGGGTTCACAAATTATACAAAATCAAATCGCAGAGAAACCTGTCTTTATTTCAGAAAATACGTTGTTGGCTTTTTCTTTTGTTGAAACCATTGTGTTTTTGTCTCGAAATGAGGGATGCAAAAGTTATTCCAAAGGAAGGAAAAAAGTTTTCTTTTGAAAAAATCATTATTTATGAAATTAAAAAGAGCTTAGTTTTTCCTTGCCAATGAGAACTTCATCCCCCCAGACTGCTATTCTTCTTCCTTGAAGCTTGCTCCATTTTTGAGGCCGATTTGAAAGGGAATTATTGAGAAAAATTAGAGTGAAAAGTTTCAACTTCTTCTTTTCACAATGACAAGTTCCTTTTGTTCAGAGCTTCATTTTTTCCATCAGAATAGAATTAGAGCTTTCTGCATTTCTCAGAAAAAGAAAGCTCTCCTCGTTTCAATATTCAAATGTTTCCATCTCTACTGATTATAAAACACGTTGAATCATAAAAATGAATTATTTATTAAAAAAATTAACATATCAAATTCATTCAACTGATTTCTTTACGATATGCTTTGAAAGCATTCTTTGGCCCCAATTTGAAAACACCCTTGAACTCTGAGGAGAAAAAATCTATCAAAACTTGGTGCCTAGTGACCATTTTGCTAAATTCTTGATCTTTTCAAAAATCTTTTCTCTGATAATTTTCAGATGGAGAAAAATTGAAAGTCATTTCTTGAGTCCCATAATTTTTAAATAAAGAGATATTTTTAAAATTTTCTAAAAAAATTTTCATTATTTTTTCTCAATTTGGAAAAAAATCCTTTTGTTCCATCCCTAATTTTTCCTCACTCAAAGAATTGACCCAAATATTATTTCTGAGAAATAAAATACTTTCACAGTATTTCCTTGTTAAATAAAATCCAACATAAGCATCTAATAAACAATGGCAAATCATAAAAAAATCTTAAACTTAAAGGGAATAGAATACTTCTAATGATAAATACATTATTAAATTTCTAGAACGACCAGGAGGAGATTAAACTCCACGACTGATTTTACAAACTTCGATAGTTTTGATAAATCCACTTGGCGTTACTTGACAACTTGGATCAATTTTGCAAACTTCATCGATAGTTTGTCTGCATTGCATGCATTGATTATTCTTGTGCACAATCTCTATTGCACAATCATAACAAATTCCTCCATGTCCACAGCCCATTAACAAAGCATTGGCAGGCTTTGAGCAGCACAAATAACAGTTATTATCTTCTTGAACTTCTTGACAAACTTCAAATTTTTTCAAGTTCCATTCTTTCAGATCAGGGCAGTCATCAAGACTGAGATGACCCTTCTTTCCCATAGAATTTGATCGAGTCCTGCTTAGACTCAACTGGCTTTGTCTCATCTCGTATTCGAATCCATCTAATTTGAGTCCAAGCTTCAGAGAAGGCGGAAGGCATTTCTTTTCAGGAATCAATTTTCCTTTTGTCAGAACATCGTTCAATTTTTTATCTAGGCTTTCTTTATTCTGTTTTAATTCTTCGACAGTAATGGGGTTCTCTTGGCCTCTGCTGTTTCTTTTCTTTTGCTTCTTAAAAGCTGAAATCATTGTTTTTATTTCTTTCAACCTTTCTTCGTTCTTCTCCATCAAACTATTGCTCAATGGTTTAAAGTAGGTTGAAGATAGCATAACAAAATAATGGTTTCTCTTGAAAACTTGCATCTTTGTCTCAGTTTCTGTCTGCTCAATGTTATCTTCTCCATCGGAACCAAGAAGTGAATCATCAGTCAGACTATAGTACTGAATGTATTTCGTCAAATTTTTAAAAGCAGTAGAAGTATAAAGGAACAGAAAACCATTCAATCCAAGTGAGAAAATCATCGCTTTTTTAAACAGATCCACATTCCCATCTAAACTGTCAAATTGATTGAACCCTAGCAAAGCCAGAAAAGTAGAAGCTCCAAGACCATAATACAAGGAACTCCACAAAATTCCTTGAGTCTGAATTTTGATATGGGCATTGGTGTCTCTTGCTCTTCTTCTGAACAACACTTGAATCACCAAAAAAAGACAAGATAAAATGAGCACAGCAACATAAGCAACAAGATACACGCCCACAAATCCAAAGAATAGCCAAGAAACTGAAAAGATATAGATCCAATTCCAATCAATATCTCCATGAAGTTTCAAGGTCAGTAAAAGTGCTTGTAAAGCATAAAGCAATTTTACATATAACCTCATGCTTCTGATCTTTGAAGGTGCTTCTGACTTGAAATAATAAATTACTCCAGTTGAGCAGATTATTAAAAATGAAGCTCTGCTGAAAGATAATAAATTGAGAACCTTCAAGTGAATACTCATAACGAACAAAATCTTTACAAAGACATCAGCAATATCCAAAATATCCTCTTTTCTTCGCCAGCTTTCCCTATCAATCAAACCACATCTTTCCTTATTCTCCACCATTCGATAAAGCAAATAAAGGTAAATCACGAAGAAAGCTCCTTGAATAAAGATTCTTTGATCTTGCTCAATAGCAAGAAATAAACAAGCTGAGACTGCACTTCCAGCCAAAAAAGTACTGATACATCTTTTTAAATATAATTTGGATTCAATCTCTGGTAAGACCTCTCGAGGCTCATCTTGGGGTCTAGGATTAATTTGCTGAGCTTCCAAGTCATTATTGGGAATTTCATTGTGATTTTCTTGACCTCCTCGATGACTAGAAATTGCTTCATTATTCACAGCATTGACACTCTGCTGACGAGGACGACGTTCAGAAAGCCTTGGGCTTTCAGTCATTTTTCCTTGTTCAACAGAATTCTCTTCAATACTCTGAAAGTTTACATGTTGATTTCTATGAGGAATATCTGAAGAAACTAAACTAATCGTTTTTGGTCCATTTCCAAAATCTGGAGACATTTGTTCAATTACTGAAAACATACTGCTGATTTTATTTTCAGGGCTTGGGTCATCTTCAAGGTTGATATAAGAGGAGGAGCTCTTTAATATTTTATCTCTGAGTCTTTCTTTTACGCCCTTCAGCAAAAGATTTGGAGAGTCAATCTCCTCAAAAGGCTCAGGCTCTTCTGTTTGTCTGGAAAAGGATTGTCTTTTGTTGATCAGCCTCTTGAAAGACCGAGAACGGAAGGCAAATTTATCACCATTTTTTAGGAAATTTGTTGGTGTCACACTACTACTATATGAGAGTGTGGATGTGTCTTCAATTTCATTGACACTGATATTATTTATTGTGGTTTCTGTCGCTTTTGGAGTAATCATACTGGCCTTATTTTTGGCTCTCTGTAAAGACATGGAAGTAAGGCTCTGTTCCTGAAAATTTTGATGACTTGTAATTTTCTCAGAATTAGTATCAACTTCATCACTAGGATGAAGATGGAGAGACCCCAGAGACAAAGGTGTGGGATCAGCAAGATTTAAGCTCATTTCAAATCAGATGTTTAATTACTTAATTATAAACAACAAGCTCACCAAAATTAAATATAAAGGCTTTATATAATTCTGCCAACTAAAATTTTTAATCGCTCAGTTCTTAATATGATAAAGCGAATAGCAAGCCGATACTCTCTAAAGTTTAATACCATTAAAATTTTTTAATTTGACTTAATAAATTTAAAGAGAACCGCTTGAGATCATTTCTCAGTATCAGAAATGGAACCAGTCGCGAACAAACACTCTCAAAGCACAGGCAACAGTTCGATTCCACCTCTCTTTTTGACGATACTCACTCTCATACTGAAAATTCTCTTAAATAATTATCCCATAGGAACATCAAATCCAACAAAGTGATTCAAATAAATTCTTAATTAAAAGCTCTGGGTTCAGGTTTAAAACTCAAGCATTAGTCACCCTCATCAAAATCTACTCAAAACCAAATCAGCAGCTGCAAATCTACAAGGAGTTCAATTAGATAGTTCCGTCCCATATCAGTACTTCTCCTTTTCAAAAGTTTGACATGAATATCATTAGTCTTATATTTGATTGGCTCAACCTTAATTTCGTTAGAAATGCATAATATTCAGAAATTATTTTATCTGAATTTTAGTTATGTTTGCAATTTATCATAGCATTGATGCACCAAAATTATTAAAACTTTGAGGGTAATTAAAATTCGATTCTCTCTCCATTTAAAAAGAAAAGAGAAACTCTCAAGAGAAAAAGATCCTTCATATCAAGAGATAAACCTTTCAAAAATCATGAAATTACATCTGCATAGGAAAAAGTTCCTATTTTATGCTTAAAAAACTTATTGGAAATTGCTGCTTGCGTCGAAATAAATTTAATTTGAGAAAGGCGCTCTAACACTTGAATTGTAACCAAGTCTGTTTTATTTGTTTGAACCACAGATGGTCATTCCATAGAATGGTCTCTTTAGTTTTTTCGGATACCAGAGGCTTCACATGGCTCAAGTGATAAATTTCATCACAGCAGATGAATTCTGATTTTCCTCTCTCTAAAATACAGAGATCAGTTTTGTTGACAGTTTAAATAATTCTTCCAAAAACAGTAATAATGAAAGAGTTTAATTTTATTTCAAGCAAATCCAACAAAAATTTATTATCAATATTACACTTTTCAGAGACTGAGAGAACTTGACCACAAACAAAGAGGGCTGAAATGGAGTCCTGAGGCAGCTAGCACAGCTTTAAGGTCTATAATCAATAGATGGAGGAGCGATTTTCATAAGTTTAAGGCCCCTCCCCCTCTAAAAGCTCAATGATGATAAGAAATTGAAACTCCTCTTGAATCGGATCACCTCAAGAAGAATTTCTTTTAGTCAGATAGCTTTCTAAAGAATATCATTTTCATTCCATTTTCCATGAGATGAATTTGATTCTCCTCTATTATAGGACCAAAGAAAAAAGAAATATTGATTTAAAGAAATGAGACGATTCTTCTTTTCTCTGGATCAGAGTCCACTTTTTTCTCTTCAAAAGTTTAAGTTAGTTAATAAATAAAATACTTTAAACCTATTATTACAAACAAAAGACTTCTTTAAATTATATTAATGACTCAAAGTAAAACTGTCATTCTCTTAATTATAGATTTATTGTTCAATTTTCTGTGGAGGTGATTTGCTCTTGGTCACTGTGCAGACTTCTACTGCCTTAATTACGCCAGGCAACTTCAAATTATGATCTATTTTATGAATCTCTGTCACAATCTCTCTACACTGCATACATTCATTCTTCTTATTTACCAGAGCAATTGCACACTCATAGCAAATACCACCGTGACCACACGTCATTAATAATGCATTAGGGTCATTGGCCCAGCAAAGATAACAAAGATTGTCATCCTGGGTCCCTTTGGGCTGGGTTACAAAGGCATGACACTTTTCCCAGTCACCCACATCTTTAGCGTCATTAAAACTAAAGTGAACCTTCTTTGGTGATGTCACTTCGCTAGAATCCCCATGAGTCCGTTTGATCTCAGTGTCGAAAAACACAGCTGGACCACCAGCTTTAAGGGTCATTTTCTGAAACCCATTATTATTATTCTTTGAAATTCTCTCAAGTTTCTTATCCAAAATTTCTTTATCATGCTTCAAGGTTTCCACATTCACAACATTTCTCTTTGAATTATTTTTGGTAGTAAACCCAGATATCATCTTCTTTATTTCCTTTAACCTTCCTTCATTCCTTTCCAATAAGCCTTTAGACAAAGGTCTAAAATATGTTGAGGATAATGCCACAAAATAACTATTCTTTTGGACAACTTGAAGAACTTTAGTCTCTTCTTTCTCTTCTTGAGCTGGTCTCAATGTCGAATCTGAACCAAGAATAGACTCATCTGTTAGGCTATAAAGCTGTATATAAACCGTCAGAGGCTTGAAAAACACAAAAGTGTAAATCACTAGAACAATATTGACTGCCAGAGCGATCAGAGTGGCTTGTTGAAGTTCATCAAAACTTCCGCTGCCACTATAAGCCTCGTTGAATCCAGAAAGTAACAAGTATGCCACGCCTCCCATTCCGTAGTAAAGCAGATGCCAGAATAAGCCTTTGAGTTGAATAATAAGCTGATTTCTATCTTCATCATGTCTTTTAAAAATAACTTGGAAGATAAAGAAGATCAATGACAAAACAAAAATCGTAGCATAAGCAAAAAGATAAATTCCAGTGAGCCCAAAATAAAACCAAGAAGCCACAAAAACTATGATCCAGTCCCAGTTTATGGCTCCATTCAATTGTAAAGTAATCAGTAAAATCTGTAATGTTGAAACTAACTTCGTCAATAGCCGATAGTTTCTGACTGGTTTTGGAGCCTGAGATTTGAAAAGATAGATCAAAGCACTCAAAGCGAAAGGAGTGCCATTCAATAAAGAAAAACTGATCACTTTAAAAAGACTCAAGTTCACACTAACAAGGAAAACAATTGCAATGATTGTTTCGATAAGTTCAAGCTGATCTTCTCTTTTTCTCCAGTCTTCTCTTTGGGAATTTTTTACTCTTTTAGAGCTCTCGAATAAAGAGTATAATAAATACAAATACCCAATTATAAAAAGGCCTTCAAAAGGAAGGTAGCCGTAAATCATAGCAAGCAAAATCATTGATAAGAAAACTCCTGTTATAAATAATCCAACATTTCTTTTCAAAAATAGCTTGGCTTCTATTTCTGGCATCGTATTATTCATTATCCCTCTTCCTCCTCCTCTTCCATTGTTACTTTGAATATTTCTCGGACTTGATGCATCCTGAACTGCTTGATTATCATTTCCAACAACAGCAATAGGAGGAGAAGCTTGATTCATCTCGTTGTTAATATTCAAAGCAAGGTGACGAGGATTTTCATTTTCTGCAGGTAAAGTTCCAACAGTTTGTTTTGCATCACTTTCGCTTACAAACTGCCGGTGAGGAATATTTTCTATTCCTTCCAACATCCCTTTCATATCTTGCTTCGTAGAAAGTCCTGTTGGTGATCTATTTCGATTGTTAAAGAGTTTTCCAGGTAATTCTCCTTCAGGTGAAACATCTCTTTCATTGATTAATGCCATAGGAGATTCAGCATACAATGGAAATACCATTTGATCTTTTGGACTATTCAATATTCCAAGCTGTCCATAGTGCTTTGACTTTGCTTGTTTATCCTTTCGAAGACGTTCTAGACGCTTAGGGGTTCCGATAGTAGATGGTAATTCCTCATCATGTAATGAGTCTATATCAGCATTTGCAATCAGTTTTTGATTATTATTCTTTAGACTTCTCACTGAACCTTTTGTTCCAAACAGAAATTTCTCTCTTCTTGTTGATCCTGGGAGTGTGCCGTGTGTTGGAGATGTTGATATCTCTTCACTTTCTCCTCTTCCAATAGAATTCAAGTTCAAATCTGTATTTTGAGATTTCTTTCGGGCATTCTTGCCTTGGCTGAGCTTGCTATTATACACAAGGCTAACATCACATGCGCTGAAGTTATCGCCTTGAAACGTCGGAGAGTTTCTAGCTGAGTCAAGGACTTCTTCTTGGAATTCTGGCTCATAAGCTTCTCGACGACTATTGTAATTTTTGTCATGGTATAATGGTCTTCGGGATGAACTAGGTGGAGTAATATAAGGAGAGTTCATTTAACAAAATTGGACAAAAACACGCTGGAGGCCTGATTTAATTTAATTCTAAAAGACCTAAGAGTTTTTTTATAAAATGTGATTTCTCACATAAAACTCTTGATAAAATAATTAAATCCATAAAGGAAAAACCCTTGTTACAATTGTTGATAAAATGATATCATAAACCACTAAATTCTAATTAAAATCATCCTTGCCTCCTTACAATCACCTCAATCATTAAAACTGTTTTTTCATTGTTATTTCTTTCCTAAATTCTGAATCTTGTTAACACTCCAGGGTTTCACTCAAATCCTAGTAAACTTTTTCATAAAGATCCGTTTATGAATACTTCGCTTTTCGAGGAAATATGAGATTCATCGACTCAAGCTATTTTTAGTTGAGCTCTGACTTCGAGATCCGACTGAACCCTTTTATTTTGTCTCTTTGCTTTCTTTTAGTTCAGATAGCCTCACACCTGGAGTTTAATTATTTTTAAATCTCAATGATTAATTTGATCACAAGCTTAAAATCGAATACGACTCTTTTGAAAATTAAACCGATTTCAACCTTTGACTCCTGAATTTGAAAACATGACATTTTTATTCACAATTTAGCCATGATTCGAAAATTTAAAAATGAATACATAAGTCAGTCAGTAGTACAATAATCTTTAATTTATCACACAAGAATATATAATAATCGAATAGAAATTGGAAACATCAGTTTTTTGGACATTATTAAGGTATTTTACCACATCACATCATCGCATTAGATTATTCTCAAACCTTTTTCACAACTTTGGAAATTTCTACTGTCTTTATCATGTGAGAGTCGTGAACACCCAAATCCACTTTATAAATCTCACTGACCAAACATCTGCATTGCATACACTGGTTCTTCTTTTTAATTAAGGGAACAACACATTCATAGCAAACTCCACCGTGGCCACAATTCATTAATATAGCATCAGACTTCTTTTCACAGCATAAATAGCAGAGATCCTCTTCTTCACTTATCTCTTCTGCTGTTCCAGCTGTACTATGCTCATTAACTTTATCCAAATCTTCAATACTGGGCGCACTTTGTCTTCCTTCACACTCAACTTGCTTATCCTTTTTGCCAGTACGATTATCCAAATGTCTATAATAGGTCGAAGACAACTTCAAAAAGTAACTCTCCTTCTTCTCAACCTTTAAATTAACAGCTTCTCCGCCTCCTTGGCGGTTTGAATCAGGAAGAGGCTCAATTAATGTTCCGTCGGAAAGCCAGAAGTCTTGAACATGTCTTAAAATAAGACGGAAATTTTTGGCGGTAAAATACACCATGAAACTATTCACTAACAAACAAACATACCCACCGACCTTTAATAATCCATAACTACCGTTAGGAGAAGAAAAGGCCTGGCTCGCACCAAGCAAGAGCAAAAGAGCGACCTCTCCAAGGCCATAATAAAGGAAATGCCAGATCAAGCCCTTTGGCTGGGGATTAAAATCTTGATCAACACCTCTGCATGATTCAAAAGCAGCAAGGCAGATAGCAATCAAGAAAGCAGCAACAGCAAACAAGTAAACCCAAGATGGGACAAACACAAAAATCCAATCCCATTCAAGGTCGCCTGTCAATCTTAGTGTGATGGACACGGTTTGAACGGCAATTAGACTTCTCAATGCTGTTCTCACAAACCTGGTATGACTTGAAGCCTTAGATAGGAAAGCATATGAAACACAAGTCAGCAGATAAGGAGCAAAGAAATAGATCTGGAAGCGGATAACATCAAATACGGCCAAGTTCACGAGAACCAAGAACAAAGCATGGGCAGAAATATCCATCAAGCCCAGGTAGTCCTCCCAAATTCTCCAGGCTTCTCTTCTGGGGAACCTTGTTCTCTTCAGATTGTCATAAAGACAATAACCCAGGTAGATATAGCACACACCGAATATATTTTGAAAAGTCATCACTCTGTGAATGGCAAGAATCAAAGTAAGTGAAGCCAAACTCAAAAATGAAAAGAATGCGATATTTCTCTTCAAGTACAACTTGGCTTCAAAATATGACAAGTAGTCTTCACTACCCTCGTACATCTGGGGAGAAAACGTGGAGCTTGTTGGAGAAACTACCTCAGGATTGATGTAAAGCTGAACTTGATGCTGGTTATGACTTTGTTCTGCGTTTTCACCAGAGATATCCAGCTCTTCTTGTTGCTCAGTGGCATCTTCAAGGTCTGCTTCATCAAGGCTGACCTGTTCGTCAGTGGGGAGAGGACCTTCTGGGTCAGGAATTTCTTTATGGAAATTAGAAGTTTGAAAATTGGAGTTGATAGTGTGAAGTGGGGATTCCTTTTGAGAAAAAGAATGAGCGAGTTTTTGTTCAGCAGAAAGTGAAGTAGTCATGAGAGGAGACTCTGCAGCAGCCAAATTGTTCATATTAGAATACATCTACAGAGAAGTTATGCGAGAATGGTTAATTTATAAATTTGAGGATTAAATCCGAATCAAATTTCAGAAGTTCAAACCGCCAGTCTTTGGAAATGCGCTTTTTTTAGGATGGAGTTTGAAACAAATAGATATCTTCGACGAAATTGTTAACTTGACTTGGATCCTATCCTGTTAAAACGTTCAACTCTGGCTCTACCAGCAAAGGAACTCGCCTTTCTAGAAGCCTAATAAGAGTTTTGGTTTTATCCAAGACTTTATTGAAAACTAGTTTATCTCCTAATCAACTTTCTTGTTGAAATCTAGTTTGCTGGAAATTTGTTTATTAAACATTAATGATAGTATCCATTTCAAATATCTTTATCACATTATCCTTGCCTTGGAATTCTCCTTCTGAGAAGTTTGAACAGAAGCAACATTTTCCTTCTTCTCTCCTTTCAAAAAATTCTTCATAAAGTTTTCCTGAAGATTTTGTCCTTGCTTTCAAAAAGAAACTGAAAGGCGCAATTTCTACTGAGATTTCTATACCATGGAATATGCATCTAGAGGGCTTAATTCAAAAATGTTTTCAGTTAATTTGTTTATCTCAAAGATGAAATTAACAATAGAAAAAGCGCTTTAAATTTTGGCTCTATGGAGGATCAATATAAACTCTTTTTCTACTCTAATTATTTGTCGGCACAGGCGTCCAAACTACTGTAGAGACATAGCTATTCTTTGATTTATGAAACTGACTTCAAACCTTTTTTCTATTTTCTTATTATTTCTGCCTCAGTTTTTATGAGATAATGAAATTTGAACTAGACCTTTCGAAAAGAGGGAACTAAATATGCAAGTATTGATCATTTTGGACCATAAATCTCTGACAACTTGAAATTCAGATAGATCTTTCCAAAGATACTTACTTACCTCATGAAATTTTTTTTTTTAGCTTTTTTACTTTTTTGAATCCAAAGATTTTTTCTCCTTGAGTATCAGAAGAATGTTCCTAAATCCCTCTTTTCCTTCAAAAAGATAAATTTTAAAAATAGAGGGATATTTTTACTTTTAAAATTATTCAAGAATGATTTTTGAATTTCCAACTTTAATTTTTTAACTCATCAAAAAAAGATTTTTGAAAATAGAATTTTTCAAGCTCTGATCAATTCATTTTTCAAAAGAAACCCAAAATAGGGGAGGGATAAATAATGATTTTTCACAATATTGTAACCATAAAAATACAGGGTATAAAACAAAACAAAAAATAACGAAAACTTGACGTTTTCTCACAAAGAATGTAAACTCTACAATTTTTCACAAACAACCCTTTTCATTTCTTAGCCTCTGATAACCTTCAATAATTCTTTGCTTTTAACGATATTAGCAACTTTGTATTGAGGGTCAATTTTGAAGAAACTATTGACCGAGCTTCTGCATTCCATACATTCACTCTTTTTGGCCAATGTACTGAGAGCACAATCTGAACAAATTCCTCCATGTCCACAGCCATCCAAAACAGCATCTGACTGTCTTTCACAGCACAAATAACAAAGATTATCTTCATTTTCAAGGACAACTGACTGCCCCAAATAACTCTTAACTTCAGCTGTCAAATTTTTATTATTTTGAACTGATTGGATAACATCATCAGAGCTGGTTAATTTTTGTTCATTCATTAAGTTTAAATTTTTGAGGATGGGGTTCAACATTTCACCCATATTGTCACTCAAAATCTTGAAATATGTCGATGACAATATCACCAAATAAGTCTCCTTTTCTTCTTTCACAATGATAATCTTAACCTTTTCATTTTCATCATCTTCTTCAAAAAAGTTGCCTTGGACTTCAGAACTGAAAACAGCCCCATCAGATAAACTGAAAATCTGGATATATTTAGTCAAGGGTGTGACCAAAAAGAATGTATAGATAGCAAGGAAAGCACTCAATCCCATTCCAATCATTGCTGTCAATTTCAAGGTCTCAGTGCTCCCATTTAAAGTGTAATCATTCAACCCAATGATCAAAGCTGCAGCAAAGCCACCAAATGAGTAATAAAGACAGTGCCAGACCAAGCCTCGGAATTGTGTAAAAGTGTCAATTTCACCATTTTGTTGTCTTCCAAGGAGGGTCAAGGATGTCAAAAGGACTAAAATTGAGGTATAAGCGATCAAATAGACTCCAATAACGCCCAAGTAAAGCCAGAACAAGGCCAAAGTATATTTCCACTCCCATTGTAATTTATTGGTGAGCTTGAGAGAGATGAGCAAAAACTGGAGGGTAAAGATACTTCTCACGACTGTTCTGGTCATTTTGGTTGCTTGTGGTGCTGAAGACATTCCATAGTATAAAATTGTTGTTAAAAAGTGCAAGATGAAAATTATATTGCAGGTGTTCATCAGATTCAGGTGGATGAGTTGAACTGAAGCCACAAAGAACATCATGTTCAAATTATCCAAAACAGCGAAAAAATCTTCCTTCACTCTCCACTCATCACGATTTACACAAGCTCTTCTCTTCTTGGTTTCATACAGGTGATAGGCCAAGTAAACATATATTGGGAAGAACAAAAAGTTTGAAGTGACATAACCCTCCATGATCAGATACAAGCATAATGACAAAATTGCCATAATCACAAAAAATCCAACGTTTCTTTCAAGGTACAATTTCGCCTCAATTTCAGGTAATTTCTCGTGGATGACTGGCTGATGAATCTGTCTTGATCTGTAGGCATTTTCGGGATCTTCTTGGTAATCCTGCATTTCCCAGGACTCAAATTCGCTGTCAGTAAAATTTTCTTGACTTGTACTAGCTCTTGGCTGGTCTTGTTCAGGGTTATTGGTTCTCACTTCTATTTGAGTATGTGACGCAGTAACTCCTTCATTTTTATTGGTTTGAGAAGCAATAACATTGATATTAGATGTTTCAGTTTGAGCTTGAGCTTGATGCTGGTTCATTGTTACTTCCTGCTTCGTTCCACTTCTTATTATTAATTTAAAAATATATTTTCACGAAACAGCGGAAGGCAAGTTTTATAGGGTCCATCTAAATATAGATGTGATTTCGTTATTTTCTGAATTAAAGTGACATTATTTTAGGGATTTTCAACACTCATTTTGAAATCCGGCTATATTTAGCTGGATTATTAATAAGCTTAAGATAATAAATCTCGAAAACACCGTTTCTTTGACGTCCCCTTTCTGAAAAGAACCATTTTTGAGTGCTCTTCAAAATGAGACTCTGCTATATCTTCATATAGAACTTTGCAAATTAAAAGGGCAATAAAGTAAAAAACTTTCTGACTCAGCATCCTAAAGACAAATCTATAATTAGACTAAACTTAATTGTCACCTGTAATCAAAGGATTGAACTTTTTTAGCCTTCCCAACAACACCAAACCTCTTACTAACCTTATTTAGAAACGCCCAAGTATCATTCAACATCGTAGTGTTTTGCAGATTGGATCATTAATTCTTCGCCTTCTTGATTACTCTATCTTATTTGACCAATTCTTTTTGCATTTTGAATATCAAAATAGCTCCTCATTGTGGCCAGATTTTTGAACTAGCTTGATCCCGTAGAATAAAGGAGACAAGGTAACAATCCTCTTTTATTGTTTTTGAGAGATACTTTAGATCATTTTACGAGAGATTAAATAATTTAATGGAACAAAGATAGAGTGACAAAATAAGTCCTTCAAGATCTTTCACCATGTCACTCAGATCATGAAAGCAAACGAAAAGATTCTTCATCGAAAACCAAGTCATCTGATTGAGTTGGGAAATTCAAAATCTCAAGCAAAATAAAATCCTATGAGGAATATTGTTTTAAACTTAAATCTAAATATAGTGGAGCAAAAAATTCACGTAAATACACAATCAAAATTCCTTGTCTGAAAAAAAAGAGAGAAGGATTCGATCGCAAAACTTTATCAAATAGACAATGAGAGCCTGACACTCATCTGCCTTTGATAATTTTCCTCTCTTGGCCAACTTCAAGAAAATTCATAAAAAGAAAATGTTTCATTTAATAATTTGAAAAAAGCCAACAGTCCTTCCAAATTCAAGCATAATGTAACCTTCTCTGTTGTTTTTAACTTGGATGTCTGATTAAAAACTCTTCCACTTCGAATTTGGTCCGTTTGAGGCAGGAACCAATTTGAAACCTTGAAAAATTTCCTTGTCACCTTTTGATCTTTTCGTCCACAAAAAAACTTTGATTCTGCTCTGATCAGTCTTTGATAGTGTTTGATCACAAAGGACTTCTTTGTGGACCAATTTTCTCAATTTATATCTTCACTCAATCCTTTGCTGAATCCTCAAGAGAGGAACAATAGCCAAAAATTATTGAGAGTTCAACATCTCCGACATAAAGCCAAAAATTAAAAACTGCAATTCGGAATTTCCTATTCTGAAATTTCCTTTGGATCAATTTATTAAATTAAATGCAAGTTAAAAACGATTAGTGATTACTTTTTTCTCACTGCCTATTTTCAACAAAAAATCAATTTTGCTTCATCCTACTTCTCTCAAAGAAAGAGCAACAAAACATTCAAATTAGTTCCAGGAACAAAGCCTACCCTTTCCAAATTTTTTCTCTTGCAAGTCTCACCGTCAATCTTCTCCTTTCTTCAGATCAAAAACAATGAGAATCACAATTCTTTCCAAATATATTTTCAGACAAATTCTCTCAGGATTTAATGGATAAAAGAAAAACTCTGGAGATGTTTTGCTTTGAAACTCTTCAAAAAAAAACTATATTCAAAAGGTTTTTGCAGCATACTTTGACTGTATCACGAAAAATCCATTTTTTTGCTAAAGATGAACAAGTTTTTTCTGAGAAGTCCAATATGAGAGAAAATCTCAAGGATATGAAAGTTTTAGGATCTGAAAAAAGTGAGCCATATGGAAAGAGAATAGATTTTCTTAGCTTCATAGGGCTTGAGTATATTTTTTCTCAGCAACCAGGCTTGAGATTGTTTATTATCATCGCAAACAAGAATGAATTTTTATTTGCTGTCATTCACTTCTTCGAAAACTTTGGCTTTTGAGGAAAACGTCAAAATAGATCCTTTGGTTATTTCGTTATTTTGCAAGGCTCTGAGGGAGTACATCTTGACTCATCAAAAAACTTAAAAGGGAGAAAACAATTGATTTAGCGAAATGATCAAACTTCAAAGAAAAATATTTGGTTTGAAAATCCTTTCAAAAAAATGAAAAAAAGATTTAGTTTTCCCTCTTTGAAATTCAAAAGAATCTATCTTGAAAGAGGAAAAACTTTTTTATTAATGTGCAAAAAAATTTATTCTGAATGAAAATCAATACTCCTAAGAGTGCTATTCTCTAAAATTCAAGCTGCGAAATTCTTTGTTTGACAAAAAAATTTCTCCTCTGTTTTATTTTTTCCAAGTATAGATTTGAGAATATAAAAGCTTTTTTGATGAAAAATTTTCAAAAAAGAAAATGATGAAGAAAAGTTTGGAATATTGTTTTTCAATAAGACAGAATCGCACACTTTTTTTCAAAGCTCAATTTCAAGAATTTGTTTGGAACTCAACTTTTTCAGAAGAAATTTAGAATATCTAGTCGAGTTCTCGAGGGAACTTCGCACCTCTTGACTCGTTCCTTCCAATACTTTGAAGGACAGAGTTCATCTCACTACTTCCTTTCTTTCCTTTGCTTCTTAAATAGCAAATTGACAGTTGAGTCTGAAACTTTGATTTGTTATTTCAAACTTACAAAGTCAATATTTATCATGCTCACAGACTTCGAATTATTGAATTCTTTTCATTTCTAACAATTTTTTATTTCAAGTCAAATAAAATCTTTAGCAAATACAATGAAATTCAGAGTTTGGAATCTTTCAGATTTTACGAACTTTCCCCCCCAAAAACCCTCAAAAAATTTGAGAAATATCTCAAAAAAAGTCATTGGGTTTTCCAAAAATTCTTTCAGAGTTTAGAACTCTCAATCCTGATGAGATTACTTGCATTATTAGAAAGTTTTTTGATTTCTCTAAAAAGTTAGTCAGTTAGTTAAATTTCAATTTCATCAAAATTATTTGCAGACAACCAATACCGAGAAAAATATTTCATGTATTCGTATTACTGATAAAGTAAGATCAACAAGATATTAAAAAAAAGAGTAGCATACTTTTTCCCAATACAGAGAGATAATATTGATACAAGCAGACACATTAAAAATTTACAAAATTTTTTACACTATAATAAATCATAATTTCATCGTCATCAGGAATGATACATACAATGTTCTTTCCGAATCTAAATTTCCTTTTGTTCTACAGTCACTTTGCTCATTTCGACACCTCTAATAATGTTTGAAAGTTTAGGATTGGGGTCAACTTTATAAATCATTTCAACGGGCTTTCGACATTCCATACATTCGTTCTTTTTCTTGATGAGTGCTACTGCACATTCATAACAAATACCTCCATGTCCACAATTCAACAAAACAGCATTTGGAAGCCCCTCAAAGCATAAGTAACACAAGGTCTCCTCTTCAGTATTGCTCTTTTGAACACGATCTGTAGCAGAGATCTTCGTAAAGTAGTTATCTTCAGCACTTAAATGCCTTTTGAAATGAGACTCAATAACCTTACGGGGACTGCTAGATTCTTGTTGTGTAGCTACTTTTGAAGCTTTGGGACTATTGATGTCAACAGTGAAATTTCTGGTCATTATTGGTTTATCACTTGGAAGTCTATTCTGTTGATCTTCTTCACTGAAATGACTGTTTTTTATCACTTTAAATCTTTTATCAAGAGTTTCTTTGTATTGCTTGAGAACTTCAATTTTGATTGGGTGCTCGTCTTTATTCTCCTTCACATTTGAGCTCTTCTTACTCAAAGAAGGAGCCCAGACTTTTATATTCTTACGGATAATACCTTTTATTCTTTTTATATTATCTTCATTCTTCTTGATAAACCCAGAGTCAAATGGCTTGAAATAAGTTGAAGAAAGCATCACAAAATAACTTTGTTTCTGCTCAACTTCGAGACTCACAGTTGGCTTGTGAATTCTTGTATGGATGGGAACTTGTGCAACTCGAGTTGAAGTATGTGTAGTTGCATACGAAATCTTCATAAACTGAACAAGAGTAGACTTCGTTAATGCTGTATAACCAATCAGAATTATGCTTAAGATCATCCCAATCACAGCACTCAACTTCAAAGCGTGGCTTGAGTCGCTGCATATTCCATATAAAAATATCAAAAGTCCAAGGCAAAGTCCATAATAGAAACAATGCCAAAGGTGGCCTGCAAATTCGGTCTTCAAGTCGACGTCATTATGCAACCTTTGCTTTAAGATGGCAAAAATTCCGATAAGAATCAGAATAAACATGACAGCAATCAAATGTAGCAAAACTACAGTGCAGAAAACCCAAGCAGGGCCAAAAATAAATCTCCATTCAATTTTCAGGATTTCGTCAATTTTAGCTGTTAACAAAAAGACTTGGAAACTCAAAGCGCTTCTTATTATGATTCTTTTATTCTTGATTGCTTGAGGAGCTAAAGAAGTAAAGGCGCATAAAATTAGTGTCAGAATAAAAGGGATTATTGCTATTATGCTCACTGACAATTTGTTTGCCAACTTCTGATCAACGCAGCCAATCAAAAATATGCAATCAATGCCATCGAGCATACTGAACAAATCTTCTCTCACCCTCCAGCCTTTTCTTTCGGAGCAGCAGGTTCTATACACTTTTTCAAGCACAAAAATTGCACATATCACATATCCCATTTTCAAAATTCCGTGAATATGTATCGAGCCATTTGCCTTTAAAATTATCAGTAAAGCGAGCACTGCTAAACTAATAAATAAAATCACCATTCTTTGGATGAATATCTTCACCTCATCCTCTGGCATTTGTCGCACATCTGAAACCATTTCTTCAACAATTTGAGCAGGTTGGACACCGACTCCTGTATCATTTTCACTGTCGCTATGATTCTGCAAATGATGCGCTTGGGTTGAATTTCCAGTCTCCATAACCACGTTAGGAGAAGCCAACGTACTGTTATCTCTTCCACCATCTCCATTCGATTCCAAAACATGATCATTTTCATTCTCATTTTCCGCAACAGGATCAAGCTGTGATTTTCTTCTGATGTTATCTATGGGAAGATGTGGAAGGCTCAAAAGATCTGTAGAAGAACTTCCTTTTCGTTTTTCAATTGTGGTATCAGAATCTCCAATCTGTATCAAATTAGATTTTGATTCTTCTTCACAACCAATATTTTTAGCTTTCGCTAGCTCTAATTCGACTGTACTTCTTCTTGTTGAGCCCCGTTTACGGTCACGATCATTATAATATTCGTACCTCTCAGTCAAATGATGAGTTTCTGTCTCCAGAGAATTTTGAGACTGAGCTAGTGTTGATTTTACTTGGCAATCAATAATACTGAAATTCAAACTCTCATAGAGACCTTCAGAACTCGCTCTTTTTAAGCCAGTATTATTTTGGGCATCCGTAGGGGTAAACCGCCTGGAATCTGAAAGAAAACCATCTTTATAAGAAAAATTCTCCATCAGGTTATTTGTGCTGTACTCTCGATAAGTTTTATTCATAAATAAACTGCTTTCTTTTTCTTTTAAAGGAGATTTGAGAGGACTACTGGTATCCAAGAGCCTTCCATGAGATTCATCTGCATCAGTTTGATGAGTTTTTGCAGGATATTTTGTCATATCAAGAGACGGCAAATTTAGTGGGTTGGACTTTGTTTTGTTTTTGACTGGGATAAAATTGGTCCTAGACTTGAGATCATTTCCCAGCACAGAACTGGAAATGTTTAAAGGCTTGAGGTTGAGAAACTGGGTTGACTGGCCACATATTTGAAGATTATCGCAAGAGATATTGTAATCATTAGCTGAAGACTGACAAGGCTGTTGGGGCTGTTCACTTCGCTCAGAGAGTAAAACTGTCAAAGAAGTCTCGCATTTTTTGGGAGATGGAAGCAAGTTTAAAGAAGGATTGGCTGAATTCATTATAAAAATAAGGGTCTGACAATCCGGAATTATGGGGCAAAATAAGAAGTAAAAAACAATTTATAAAAAAAAGAGCCAGATTAAACCTGAAAAAAATAATTTTAAAAATTAATCCTTTTGCGACTCTATCAAGAATAAAATAATTACATAAACCTCATAATTAAAATTTTGAACAATTTGCAGGGATCAATTTTCAATTTAACTCTCCACAAAATTTCCCTGGAACCTAATTTTTTGCTTTTTTCCTCTTGCCTGACAATTTTAGTCACAAACCACTCCCTTCAGTGCTCAGGCTTCAAGCCAGCCAAATATCGTTTGATTTCCCGCAGATAGCGAAATTAACATAAATTTTCAAGGCTTTTTAATAAATTTTATTATACTTTACATGGTTCAAAAAGAAACTTCGATCACCATAATCTTAAGTTTAACTTAGCTTGGAAATATCAATCTATAAAATCAACCCATAACTTAATCTGACTCATGTCAATCTCAAGAAACAAATAATTATAATAAACTCTCAACCCCTTCACACCATTAGACAATCAACTATCCATAAACCCTGCATTTGTCATCATGCCGCCATCTCCACATGACCCTTTCAAAGTTTTTTCCTCTCTAAGTTTCTATATCTTAATCTTTGACAACTTGAAAAATTTTTGCCAAATCCCAATTAATTTAACCTAATTATAGGCCACGCTCAACTAAAACCTCACACAGATGAATCCAGAGAACCTCAAACTTGCCAGCAAAATCGTCGATTCAAATTATATCGACTTGGCCTCCCAATCTCTCAACTCCCGTGAAAACCAAATCAAAATCCTTCTTTCCCAGCGTCGTCTTCCTGATGAAGGTTGGGATGATCTCAGTATTGAATATTTTCTTCAATCCTTGGCCATTATGGATACCAATAATTATCTTAAGAAAACTGGCGTTGGAGAACGCGAATCACGTATCGTCAGTGACCTTGTCGCCAAGAGAAATTTTTTCATGGGACATGGAATTGGAAGATCAGGAGATGTCAAGGCTGTTCAGCCAAAAGCTGCAGGCTCTTCTTTAATTGTAAAGCTTGCTGAATATCTTGCAATGGATGCTTTGAAGACCTTTGGACTACAATTCGTACAAGATCTCATCATTTTGCCCCTTGCGACAGGAATGTCACTTTCAATGGTTCTACTCACTCTAATAAAAATGAAACCAAAAGCTAAATATGTACTATGGCCTAGAATTGACCAGAAAACATGTCTGAAATGCATCTCTACTGCAAACTTAGAAGCCGTAGTTATTGAGAATATTATTGAAGGAGAAGAAATAACGACTAACATGGAGCTCATGGCTGAAAAAATTAAAGAGCTTGGCCCAGAAAACATCCTCTGCGTTCTTTCGACAACAAGTTGCTTTGCACCAAGGGTCCCAGATAAATTGGAAGAAATTGGCAAATTATGCAAAGAAACTAATATATTCCATGTTGTCAATAATGCATATGGTCTCCAATGTTCCAAAATTTCTCACCTCATCAACCAAGCAACAAAGCATGGACGTATAGATGCTGTTGTACAAAGCACAGACAAGAATTTCATGGTCCCAGTTGGCGGGAGCATCATATTCTCAAGCAGAAAAGAAATTATTCAAGCTATTTCTGAGCTTTATCCTGGCCGTGCTTCCGGTGGCCCAATCTTGGATCTATTTATTACTTTGCTGAGTCTTGGCAAAAATGGCTTGAAAGAGTTGATCCAGCAGAGGAAAGAGAATTTAAGTTATTTCAAAGATAGCTTGGCAAAATTAGCTGAAAAGTATCCCATCAAAATCCTCAACTTGCCAAAAAATACTATTTCCCTTGGGATTGCCCTTCCCCATCTGGTCAACTTCTTTGACTCAAAAAGCTCTGATAAACTTCAAAAAGTGTCATTTCTTGGCTCGATGCTTTATCAAAAAAGAGTGATGGGGTCTAGAGTAATTGGAAAATCTAATGAAAAGGATGTGTGTGGAATAAAATTCAGGAATTATGGATCGAGTATTGACGATTATCCTGACCTTCCTTATATGACTGCTGCGTGTTCTATTGGATTAACAAAACAAGAAATTGATTGGTTCTTGGCTCGTCTTGCTGATAGTTTTGACGAAATTGAAAAATTACATAATAAATCGGCTGCCAAGGGTCATAAAGAAGAGAAAGTCGAAGAAAAAGTTGAAGAAACAAAAGCAACTTAATTTGAAAGTATTTCAATAATCACTTTTATTCTAAATAAATTATGAAAAAATTTCATTGACATTCAAATTGAGAAAAATACTTCTTTTCAATTCTTCACTTACTAAAAATCAAAAATTTATCGAGAGCCTGATTTGTTTCTCCTTGTATTTGAGACTTTTTTCTTTGTAGTTGCTATCTTCTCTTCCTCACCTGTAACTTTTGGTTTGCTTTGTCTTTGAGGTTTGACATACATAATTTTCTTTTCCTCTCCTTCACCCTTCTTGACCTTTGGGCTCGGACTCGTTTTCTTGACTTTCTTTGTAACCTTCACTTCAACATCCTCCACTGCCTTTGTATCCTTCTCACTTCTTCCTTTCTTATGATATCTCATATTTCTCTTGCCTTCTGGACACACATTATTCAAGAGACAGATCTCACATTTTGGGTTTTTTGGTAAACAGATCTGTTGCCCAAATCCAACTAGCCAGTGATTGATGTCACTCCATAACTCTTTTGGTACAAATTTCTCAAGCGCAACTCGAGTATCATTTGGCTTGTCAGTTTTGACCCAAGCAAGTCGATTCGAAATTCGATGAACGTGAGTATCAACTCCAATACCCACATTCATATTATGACAAGTGTTCAAATACAGGATCCCAATCTTGTATCCAACACCTGGAAATTCTAGCAATTTATCCAAATTGTCTGGAACCTTTCCACCATACTCTTCTACCACAAGTTTTGCAGCAGCTTTAATGTTCTTTGCTTTTGTCCTCTTAAAATTCACTTCTTTAATCATTTCCAATAAAACTTCTTCATCCATCTTATATGCTACATCAATCGTCAAGCCAAATTTCCTCAACCTATCCATTGCCTTCCCAGTTGACTCATCTCTATTTTGTACACTGAGGAACAAAGAGCAAAGTGTTTGAAAATCTTTGTCTTCTTTTGTTATTACATCATTTCCAGTTATTTGACAGCCATAGTTATCAACTGCAGCATTCATGTGTTTCCTCATCTCTTTGATTTTTCCATAAATATAATCAAAATTCTTTCTGTTATCCTTATCTAGCTCTGGGAGCTCTGCTTCTTCATCAGGAACTGGTTTATCGGAACTTCCTTCATATTTCAACTCGATTGGATTCTCCTTCCTCTTTTTTGATGTCTTCACTATTGTGTTTTCAGTTATAGCTCTGGTTGCAGCTGTTGAGTTTTTAGCCTTTAAAAGTTCAAGGTATTCTCCTTTAGGTTGGACCCCTTTGCTTTGCATTTTCGAAGAGAAAAAGTAAAAATTCGTAGAAAGTAGATTTTTAATATATTTGAACCTGTTTGTCATTTTTCCAGAATTAAAAAGTTCAAAGATCCTTCCATTTTTCAGGTTAAATTTTTATCAGAATTCAGAATTCTCTTTATTTATTTCTGATAATCAAAGGAAGAAAATGATTAAATTTATTATAAGAATAAGAATGAAAATTATTTTGTCATATCTCTGAGCAAAACAATTTTGTTATTGAATGAAGTAACTTAGATCACAAGTATTTCAATATTAGATACCCCACTTTTCATGATGAGGAATCTTCTCAGTATCCTTCACATAATCCATTTGTTGGTAGATGTTATTTCTGGACTTGGGGTACCAGTTTTCATTGCTCAAGTTGATCAAGTCTTGGAGATCTTCTTGGCTCTTCCACAACTCAGTACGAGCATATGGGTTTCTCATCACTGGATAAGGTCTCAAACTTTCAGGCACATTCATCTAAATCGTTCATTTATCGTTCAAATCAAATTATTTACTTGATCTTCTTGCATAGTTTGTTCACCCCACCATTCATTTTCATATTCGAACCAAGTGGAAGGGACACCCTAGTCATTTTACTCTTTAGAAAATAATAATCCTACCAAATCGAAATCAGTCAAAGGATGGATAGGAGGATCAGCCCAAAGGAAAATTTCCCAATGATAATCAACGTTTTCCAAAACTGGAGCAAAACCAACGTTCAACATAGCCAAATCTTCGTAAGCATGAGCATTCCAATAAACTTCCACCTTTTCTCCCTTAGAACTAGAAAATTATTGAGAAATCTTCTCTAAATAATTTTTCTCACTTGGTAACGACTTGTCTGGCAGTGTACACTTGATTGGTCAAATAAAACACATCCAGGCCGATGTTATAGGCGATGTAGGCAAAATCAATTTGCTCATCAGGGGTCAAGCCAAGCTTGATAATATGCTCACATTCCTTTCTTGTGATACCAGGAACTCTTCTCATAATTTCTTCAACATCATGATGAACATAGCAAAAATCACGACCGACTGAGGTATTCCACATAACGCTTCTAATATCTTCCATTGTATAGGGACCATCATAAGCAGGAACAGGGCCAGATTCTCTCACAGGATTGATATGTCTCATATTTCTAATTGGAGAAGTAGGAACAGCGTGAACTGAACGCATATATTCATAAATTTCTTCATTCCTATGAGAGAAATTTTAAGAGGCGTTTCTTTTTAAGTGATAATTACTTTGGCATGTTTCTGGGAACAAGATAATCCTTATATTTATAAGGATTATAAGGACCACTTCTTGAAGCAAAAGCAGCCTTGGTCAAGCCTTGGAGAGACTTGGCAGAGTTTGTGAAGGATTTGGTAATCGCGCTAAACATAAGAAGTATTCAACTTTCTTATTATCAAGTACTCTTTAAAATAAAGATAAAAAAGTGTCTCTTGATTAATTTGAATTGTTTGGAAAAATCTTTTGTTCTTTGTTTTTGTGTAAAACCTCATGTAGTTATTGACATTCTCCTGATTTCAAAGACTGGAAAGAGAGAGGTGGGCACGATGTCGAAGCCTCAAGATAAGGTGACAACTGATTGAAAAGATGAAGTGATATCACCCCAATAATTTTGGTGAATTTCAAAGTTTATAAGAGATAAAACTAATTAATTGATTTATTTCGTTCAGAATAAGATCCTCCGGATGAGAAGGTTATGAAAATGAAATTCTTGTCCAAGCCAATCAAAAACTTTTTATTGAAAGGAAACTCTCCATTCTCCATCTTTCTCACATATCCAAAGAATTTATTCTCATTTTCTCCTCATAAAATCGCAAATCTCAGAAAACATGTTTCTTTTTCTGTATTTTGAACTTCACGCCAATTGTTTTTGGAAAATTCTAAATAGTAAAGATTCGAATTATTTCACTAATGAAAATATCAATCCTCTAGAATGAACGTAAACCATGAAACA
>Ga0182738_1000781_pt1 | contig 42609 bp, 33 predicted proteins | sample eDN5th30CBELigMG_FD_128876 | JGI IMG/M metagenome (GOLD analysis project Ga0182738, IMG submission 128876) | Enriched Miracle-Growth compost microbial communities from Emeryville, California, USA - eDNA 5th pass 30_C BE-Lig MG (version 2)... ...
GCTCTCGACTACCTGTTGCACCGCGGGGAGGCCAATCCGCGTACCCGCTCGGGCATCATGGGCCTGGAGTTGCTCGACACCACCCCCGACTGGGACCGGTTCCGGAGCCTGTTCGAGAACGTCTCGCGGAAAGTGCTGCGGTTGCGCCAAAAGGTTGTGGTGCCCACGCTGCCGACGGCTGCGCCGCGGTGGGTGGTAGACCCCGACTTCAACCTCGATTTCCACGTCCGGCGGATCCGGGTGCCTGAGCCCGGCGGCTTGCGTGAGGTGCTCGATCTGGCCGAGGTGGCCCTGCAATCACCGATGGACATCCAGCGCCCGCTGTGGTCGGCGACCCTGGTGGAAGGGCTGGCCGAGGGCCGCGCCGCCACCTTGATGCATCTGAGTCACGCCGTCACCGACGGCGTCGGCGGTGCTGCGATGTTCGGCCGCATCTACGACCTGGAGCGCGATCCGCCGGCGCGGTCGATGCCGCCGCAACCGGTACCGCAGGACTTGTCGTCCAACGACCTGATGCGCGACGGCATCAACCACCTGCCGATCGCGATGCTCGGCGGCACCCGCGATGTGCTGTTGGGGGCGCTGTCGATGGCGACCCGCACCGTGCGCGACCCGTTGTCGGCGGTGACCGGCGCCATCACCTACGCCCGGTCGGGCGCGCGGGTGATGAGTCAGGCCGCCGAACCCTCGCCACTGCTGCGCCGGCGCAGCCTGGCCAGTCGGACCCAGGCGATCGACGTGCGGCTGTCGGATCTGCATCGGGCCGCCAAGGCCGGGGGCGGATCCATCAACGACGCCTACCTGGCTGCGGTGTCTGGTGCGCTGGGGCGCTATCACCGGGCGCTCGGGGTACCGATCGCGACGCTGCCGATGGCGATCCCGGTGAACCTGCGCGCCGATGCGGATCCCGCCGGCGGCAACCGGTTCACCGGGGTGAACCTGGCGGCCCCGGTCGGAGTCGCCGATCCGGTGGAGCGGATCAAGCGGATTCGGTCTCAGATGACCCAGCGCCGTGACGAGCCGGCCATGGACGTGCTCGGCTCCATGGCGCCGCTGTTGAGCGTCTTTCCGTCCCCGGTTCTGGAGAAGATGACCGAGTCGGTGGTCAGCGCCGACGTGCAGGCCAGCAACGTGGCGTTCTATCCCGGCGAGACTTACATTGCGGGCGCGAAGGTGCTGCGGCACTACGGAATCGGCCCGCTGCCGGGTGTCGCGATGATGGTGGTGCTGATCTCGCGGGGCGGTGAGTGCACCATCACGGTCCGCTACGACCGCGCAGCCGTCCGCGACGAGAGACTGTTCGTCACATGCCTGGTGGAGGGCTTCGACGAAGTGCTGGCGCTCGCCGGCGATCCCGCGCCGCGCTGCGTGCCGGCCTCCTTCACCGCCGGTGGCGAGTCATGACCGACGACGAAAAGTTTCGGCCGCCGCGCGACATGCGGCTGCCCGGATCGGTGGCTGAGATCGCGGCGAGTCCGCCCGGTCCCAAGATCGGTGCGTTCTTCGATCTCGACGGCACCCTGGTGGCCGGCTTCACCGCCGTGATTCTCACTCGGGAGCGATTCCGGAGCCGCGACATGGGGCTGGGAGAACTGTTCGGCATGATCCAGGCCGGGCTCAACCATCAGCTCGGCCGCATCGAGTTCGAGGAGCTCATCAACACCGCGTCCTCGGCACTGCGGGGCCGTTCGATCAGCGATCTCGACGAGATCGGCGAGCGGTTGTTCGTCCAGAAGATCGCCAAGCGCATCTACCCCGAGATGCGTGCGGTGGTGCGCGCCCACCAGGCGCGCGGGCACACCGTGGTGCTGAGCTCTTCCGCGCTGACCATCCAGGTCGAACCGGTGGCCCGTTTCCTGGGTATCACCAACACGCTCACCAACGCCTTCGTCACCGACGAGGACGGTGTGCTCACCGGCGAGGTGGTCGAACCGATCCTCTGGGGGCCGGGCAAGGCCGCCGCGGTGCAGAAGTTCGCCGCCGAGCAGGACATCGACCTGCAGGACAGTTACTTCTACGCCGACGGGGACGAGGACGTCGCGCTGATGCATCTGGTCGGCAATCCGCGACCGACCAACCCCGAGGGCAAGATGGCCTCGGTTGCTCGCAAGCGCGGCTGGCCGATCCTGCAGTTCAGCAGCCGAGGCAGCGGGGTCGTCGGCCAACTGCGGAACCTGGCCGGCCTCAGCTCGATCGTCCCGGTGGGCGCTGGCGCGATCGGGCTGGGCCTGCTGAGCGGCAGCCGGCGCCGGGGCGTCAACTTCTTCACCGCGCTGTTCCCGCAGGTGCTGCTGGGCCTCAACGGCGTGCGCCTCAACGTGCTCGGCAAGGAGAACCTCACCGCAACCCGGCCGGCGGTCTTCATCTTCAACCACCGCAACCAGGTCGATCCGGTGATCACCGCCTCGCTGGTGCGTGACAACTGGATCAGCGTCGGCAAACGCGAACTGGCGAGAGACCCGATCGCCGGTCCGCTGGGAAAGCTGACCGAGATGGTGTTCATCGACCGGGACGACGCGGCATCGGCCGTGGAGTCTCTACAGCAGGTCGAGGAACGCGCCAAGCGCGGTTTGTCGGTGGTGATCGCGCCTGAAGGGACCCGGGTGGACACCACCGGGGTCGGCCCGTTCAAGAAGGGGCCGTTTCGGCTCGCAATGGCGGCCGGGATACCGATCGTGCCGGTGATCATCCGCAACGCCGAGGTGGTCGCCGCTCGGGACTCGATGAGCGCTCACCCGGGCACCGTCGACGTCGCGGTGTTCCCGGCGATCTCGGTCGAGGACTGGACGGTCGACACGCTGCCCGAGCGGATCGCGGAGGTCCGCCAGCTGTACCTGGACACCCTGGCCGACTGGCCGGTCGACGAGTTGCCGGCCTGGTCACCCAATCCAGCGGCCAAGAAAGCGCCGGCCAAGAAAGCGCCGGCCAAGAAAGCGCCGGCCAAGAAGGCCCCGGCTAAAAAGGCCGCCGCCAAGAAGGCTCCCGCCAAAAAATCCGCCGCCAAGAAGGCCCCGGCTGAGAAGCCGCCGGCCCCGGAGGGGGAGCAGTGACGACATCACCGGCCACCGACCCCTCGGGGTCCACCGCGACCGCCGGCACGCTGGTCTTGGCTTACGTGAAGTCGCCGGTGGAGGCCGATCTCGTTCACGAGTGGCTGGAACGGTACCGCGACGGCCGCCGCGGCGATCGCATCGAACTGCTGGAGCTCGACCCGTCGCAGCGCTCACCCGGCGCGATGGCTCGGTTGGTCGGGCACCTCGAACGCGACGAGCGGCGGTCGATCCTGCCGGTGCGGGTCTTCTGGATGCCCCGTGCCGAAGCCTCCGCCCTAAAGCGGGTGGCCGCCTTGCTGCCCGGCCGCAATCCGTATCGGCCCAGTGAACGCCAACAGCGCCAGATCCTGCGTACCGAGTCGTCGCTGGCCCGCGTCGTGGTGGGTGAGCCGGCCAGCGTCGCCGACCTGCGCAGCCAGTGGAGTGAGAACACCGTCGGTGAAAACCCTCGGGACTTCGCGCATTTCGTCACCCGCCGCGCAGTGCTGGCACTGGAGCGCGCCGAGAACCGGATCCTGGGCCCGCAGTACAAGTCCCCGCGGCTGGTGAAACCGGAGATCTTGGCGTCCACCCGATTCCGCGAAGGACTGGCAGCCATTCCGGGCGCCACCGTCGACGAGGCCGGCAAGATGCTCGACGAGCTGTCCACCGGCTGGAGTCGGGTCTCGGTCGACATGGTCGCCGTCTTGACCCGGATGCTCAGCCGCGGCTTCGACCCGGAGATCGACTACGACGAGTATCAGGTCGCGGCACTGCGCACCGCGCTGGAGAACCACCCCGCAGTGCTGCTGTTCTCCCACCGGTCCTATATCGACGGCGCGGTCATGCCGGTGGCGATGCAGGAGAACCGGCTCCCTCCGGTCCACGTCTTCGCCGGTATCAATCTGTCGTTCGGATTGATGGGGCCGTTGCTGCGCCGCTCCGGCGTGATCTTCATCCGCCGCAGCATCGGCAACAACCCGCTCTACAAATACGTGCTCAAGGAGTACGTCGGCTATGTGATGGAGAAGCGGTTCAACCTGAGCTGGTCCATCGAGGGCACCCGGTCGCGTACCGGCAAGATGCTGCCTCCCAAGCTCGGGCTGATGACCTACGTCGCCGACGCCTACCTGGATAACCGCACTGAAGATGTTCTCCTGCAGGGTGTTTCGATCAGTTTCGACCAGCTGCACGAGACCGACGAGTACGCCGCCTACGCCCGCGGCGGGGAGAAGACCCCCGAGGGGATCCGCTGGCTCTACCGCTTCATCAAGGCGCAGGGCGAACGCAACTACGGCAAGATCTACGTGCGGTTCCCCGAAGCCGTGTCGATGCGCCAATACCTCGGCGCCCCGGACAGTGCGGCCGCGACCGACCCGGATGCCAAGCGGCTGGCCATGCAGAAGATGGCCATCGAGGTGGCCTGGCGGATTCAGCGCGTCACCCCGATCAGCGCGACCGGTCTGGTGTCGGCGCTGCTGTTGACCACGCATGGACTGGCGTTGACGCTGGACCAGATCCACCATTCGCTGCAGGCCGGCCTGGATTACCTGGAACGCAAGCAGACACCGATCTCCACCAGTGCATTGCGGTTGCGCAGCCGCGACGGGGTCCGCGCAGCGGTGGATGCGCTGTCCAACGGGCATCCGGTCACCCGGGTTGACGGCGGGCGCGAGTCGGTGTGGCGGATCGCCCCCGAAGACGAGCACGCCGCGTCGTTCTACCGCAATTCGGTGATCCACGCCTTCCTGGAGACGTCGATCGTCGAGCTGGCCCTGGCGCACGCCGGCCGCGGCGAAGGCGACCGGCTGGACGCGTTCTGGACGCAGGCGATGCGGCTGCGCGACCTGCTCAAGTTCGATTTCTACTTCGCCGACTCCGCCTCGTTCCGCGACAACATCGCCGAGGAGATGTCCTGGTTCGGTGACTGGCAGGCCCGAGTCGGCGCCGGTGGCGCCGAGATCGACGGCATTCTGTCCGAGAAGACGCCGGTGACCTCCGACGTCATGCTGCGGGTGTTCTTCGAGTCCTACGCGATCGTCGCCGATGTGCTCTGCGACGCACCGGACGACATCGGCGAGAACGAACTGACGCAGTTGGCCCTGGGGGTCGGCCGCCAGCACGTGGCGCAGGGACGCGTTCGCAGCAGCGAATCGGTGTCCACCCTGCTGTTCGCGACCGCATGTCAGGTGGTCGCCGATCAGGGCCTGCTGGAACCGGCGCCGGATCTGGCGGGGCGCCGCAAAGCGTTCCGGGCTGAACTGCGAGCGATCCTGCAGGACTCCGACCACATCGCCCGCATCGCCCGGGAGGCGTTTGCCGCCCGGGACATGGAGGTGCGACGGCATTGGCGGGGAATGAGCACGTAGCGGGGCGGGCCACAACGTCGCCCGCCTGGTATGCGGCGCGGCGGGCGCGCACCATACGCTGGGAGTCATGACGGCTACTTCGGCGACCCGCGGCCGCGCGGCGATCGTGGTGCCGATGCTGGCCGGGCTGGCGATACTGGCCGGGTGCATCGCGGCCGGGATCGGGGCGCTGTCGTTGGCCGATGCCCTGACCGCGACCGGCCTGCCCGACCCGGGCCCGGTGACCACGCTGGGACTGCCGTTCGTGCGGGCGGCCGGCGAGATGGCCGCGGTGCTGGCGGCGGGATCGTTTCTGCTCGCGGCGTTCCTGGTGCCGCCGCAGAAAAGTGGGGTCCTCGACGTCGCCGGCTACCGTGCGCTGCGGTTGGGCACCGCGGCGTCGGGAGCCTGGGCGGTGTGTGCCGCGCTGCTGGTTCCGTTGACGATCTCCGATGTCTCCGGGCACCCGTTGTCGGAGTTCCTCGACCCGGCGACGGCCTGGTCGTTCGCCGGGCTGGTCGACACCGCGTCGGCCTGGCGGTGGACCGCGCTGCTGGCCGCGGTGGTGACACTGGCGAGCCTGCCCGTGCTGCGCTGGTCCTGGACGCCGGCGCTGCTGGCGGGTTCGCTGCTGACCTTGATCCCGTTGGGGTTGACCGGGCATTCGGCCGCCGGTGGATCACACGACCTTGCCACCAACAGCCTGCTCATCCACCTGATCGCCGCAGGCCTGTGGGCCGGCGGCTTGCTGGCGCTGCTGGTCCACGCGATTCGCGGCGGGGAGCATGCCGACCTGGCCGCACGGCGCTTCTCCACGGTGGCGCTGTGGTGCTTCGTGGCGATGGGCCTGTCGGGAGTGCTCAACGCGCTGGTGCGGCTGACCCCCGCCGATCTGCTGACCACGCCGTACGGCCAATTGGTGGTGGCTAAGTTCGTCGCCCTGTGTGTGCTCGGCGTCCTCGGTGCCTGGCAGCGGCGCCGCGGGGTGGCGGCGCTGCAGGAAGACCCGAACAAGCGTGCCCCGCTGATCCGGCTGGCGCTGATCGAGGCTGTCGTCTTCGCGCTGACCTTCGGCGTCGCGGTGGGGCTGGGTCGCACCCCGCCACCCCCGCCGACGGTGCTCAACCCGTCGGTCCCGATGGTCAAGATCGGCTACGACTTCGCCGGCCCGCCGACCGTGGCCCGGATCCTGTTCGACTGGCGATACGACGTCGTCTTCGGTAGCGCAGCGATCGTTCTGGCCGGCGTGTATCTGGCCGGTGTGCTGCGGCTGCGCCGCCGCGGTGACGCCTGGCCGGCGGGCCGCACCACCGCCTGGATGCTGGGCTGCCTGACCCTGCTGTTCGCCACCTCGTCGGGCACCGGTCGCTACATGCCGGCGATGTTCAGCATGCACATGGCCGTGCACATGCTGCTGTCGATGCTGGTGCCGATCCTGCTGGTGCTGGGCGGGCCGACCACGCTGGCACTACGGGCGCTGCCGGTCGCCGGTCGCGGCGAGCCGCCCGGGATGCGGGAATGGCTGCTGGCCGCGCTGCACAGCCGGGTCTCGCGATTCCTCACCAACCCGATCATCGCGGCGGTGATCTTCGTCGTCGGCTTTTACGGGCTCTACTTCAGCAGCCTCTTCGACTCGATCGCCGGCAGCCACGCGGGGCACCTCGCGATGAACATCCACTTCATCCTCAGCGGCTACCTCTTCTATTGGGTCGTGATCGGCGTGGACCCCACCCCCCGGCCCATCTCACCGCTGGCCAAGCTGGCCGTGGTGTTCGCCTCGCTGCCGCTGCACGGCTTCTTCGGCGTCTTCTTAATGGGGATGCACAAGGTGCTCGGGGAGTGGTTCTACGGTGCGCTAGGCCTGCCCTGGCACACCGACTTGGCCGGCGACCAGCACCTGGGCGGCGGCATCACCTGGTCGGCAGGCGAATTGCCCCTGCTCATGGTGATGATTGCGCTGCTGGTGCAGTGGCATCGCAGCGACCGGCGCACCGCAAAGCGGCTCGACCGCGCCGCTGACCGCGATGACGACGCCGACCTGGCCGCCTACAACGCGATGCTGGCCGAGATGGCCCGCCGCGACGGGACCGTGCAGCACTGAGCGCAAAGCGGCGACTCGCCTAGGCGATCTGACCCGCCGCGGCGCGTACCGCCGCCCGCACCGTGTCGGCAACGACCTGTGCCGATGAGGTGTCCAGCTTGCCGTCAAGGTGCAGGAATGCCAGGCCGTGCACCAATCCCCACACGGCGTTCGCCATGGCCTCGGAGTCGGCCGATGGAAACACCTGCCGCACAATGGAGTTCAGATACTCTTGGATCGCGGTGACGGCGTCCACCCGTTCGGCGTTGCTCGGGTCGCACTGCTCGGTGAACATCACCCGAAACAGTCCGGGCCGCTCCAGCGCGAACTGGACGTAGGCGATGGCGATCGCAGCGAGGTCGTCCGCCGTCTTCGGTGCCGGATGTGCCGCGACCAGGTCGGTGGCCAGTTCGCGATAGCCCACCGCGGCGATCGCCGACAGCAGAGCGTTGCGGTCGGCGAAATGTCGGTAGGGCGCCGCGGTCGATACGCCGGCGCGGCGGGCGGCGGCCCGCAGCGACAGTTCGGTGGCGCCGTTTTCCTCAAGGAGATCCATGGCCGCGCGTAGCAGGGTTCCGGGCAGGTCGCCGTGGTGGTAGGTCTTGGTGGACGCTGACATCAGTTGGTACCCCGTGTTGACGCCGCTTACATGAGCTCCTAATGTTAGCAGCATGCTTGCGTAAGCGCCGCTAACATTGGCGGCTTTGCGTGACGAAGTGAAGGAGACTGTGCAGTGACCTCACCCCGAACGATCGTGATCACCGGTGCCAGTGACGGCATCGGCGCCGTGGCAGCGCGTGCCTTGGCCGGACCGGAGGTCAACCTCGTTGTCGTCGGTCGGTCGGCCCAGAAATTGGCGCCGGTCGCCGCCGACGCCGATGCCACCGCGCTGACCGCTGATTTCGCCGATCTGGACCAGGTTCGCGCGCTGGCCGAACAGATCCGCGAGCAGGTCGGCGCCATCGACGTCCTGATGAACAACGCGGGCGGCACGTTCGCCCCGAGCCTGCGTACCGCCCAGGGACACGAACCCAACTTCGGGATCAACCACCTCGCGCCCTTCCTGCTGACCAACCTGCTGCGCGATCGACTGGCCGCCGCCGGCGGTGCGCTGGTGCTGAACACCTCCAGCGTCGGCAACCGGTTCGGACACGTCGACCTCGATGACCTGGACTATCGGCACCGACGTGCCTTTGAGACGCGGGCCTACGGGACCAGCAAGCTGATGAACATCCTGTTCACCCGCGGTATCGCCCAGCGCTGGGTCGACGACGGGATCGTCTCGGCCGCAGTGCATCCCGGTCCGGTCGCGACCAGCTTCGGGCGGGACTCGTGGTTTGTCGGCCTGCTCTACCGCACCCCGCTGCGTCACCTCGCGACCATCACTCCGGCCCAGGGGGCCACGCCGTTGATCGAGCTGGCCAACCGCGGCGCCGACCCCGAGATCAACGGCGTCTACTTCGACCGTCACCGCGCCAACGGCCGCGAGAATCGGCAAGCGCACGACCCCAAGCTCATCGACGGGCTATGGGCTGTCTCCGCCGATCTCGTCGGCGTGAACTGATCGCCACGGCTGGTGGCCGAATCGATCGACATGCACCACGTCGTCGACCGGCGGACGCTGGGTCGGGCCGTATCGCCCGCGAGCCCAACCGATCGGAATGACGCACACCGGCACCATCTCGGGCGGCAGCTCCAGCACGCGGCGCGTGCGGGGGACCAACCACAACGGCAACGTCTGCAGTGAGGCGCCCAGCCCCACGGCTCGGCACGCCAGCAGCAGGTTCTGCACCGCGGGATAGACCGAACCGTAGAACGAGGAGACCCTGATCTGCGGCCACCCGACCGGCTGGTGCTTTGGGGTGCGCCGGTAGCAGGCCACCACGAGGGTCGGCATTTCGTGTAAGTGCTCGCCCTGCCACTCGGACACCTTCAACTGCCGGCGCATCGCCTCATCGGTGGTGGTGCGCCTGGCGAACCCGTTGAGAAGCTTGGAAATCCTTTGATAGCTGCGCACCAGGCGCCGCTTCTGCTCGGCGTCGTTGACCACAACGAATGCCCAGTCCTGGCTGTTCGAACTGGTGGGAGCCTTGAGTGCGAGCGAAAGCACCTCACGCAGCACGGCGGGGTCGACGGGGTCGAAGTGCAGCCGGCGGATCGCCCGCTGCGAGCGCATGGCCTCGGCGAGCGGCATGGTCAATCCCGCCAGCGCGTCGGCGGTGTCCGGGGGTACGAAGGGGTCCGGGGCTTTGCTCGTCGTCTCCTCGAGGACACGGAATGAGATACCGGCGTCGGTGAGTCGGCGCAGCAGGCTCTCGCCCATCGCGGCGACGGTGGTGAGCTGACCGGAAGTCTGCGGGTTGGCGTCGAACGCCAGGCACATGGCCGATTCCGCCAGCATTTTCGCGGTCTCGCCGTAGCCCGGATCGCCGCCGCGGACCTGGGTGTGCACCTGCTTCCCGCCGCTTTCGCCGATGAAATCGACGGTGAACCATGAACTGGCCCTTCGGGACTCCGAGGGACCCTCACCCTGCGGGATTCGTCTGCCGAGCACCCGCCGCAGTCGTGGCACCTGGGCGGCGGCGACGAACGCGCCGACGCCCGCGAGAGCAGCCGCCAGCGTGGTGGCCCGCCGCAGGCCCGCGTAGTGGGTGTAGGTGAAGTCGGGGCCGTACTCGGCGCGGGCGGCCGCGGAGCGCTGAACTATCTGGGGATCGACCGTGGGCAGGGGCAGCAGCCAGACGCCGAGTTCGGCATCGTGGCGCGGAACACCGATGCGGGCGCGTGTTCGGCGGCCATCGGCGTGGGGCTCGGCTTTCTTGCGCGTCACCTCGACCTGGCGCATCTGTCGCAGTCGCGACAGCTGTGCCAGCGCCGAGTGGAGGGTGCCGCCGGAGATCATCATCTTGGAGCGCACCACGCCGCGCACCCGCAGCGGCACCCCATCGGGCAGTTGCTGGACGGTGAAGAAGGCGCCCAAATCATGTGGGATGGAGTCGAATCCGCAGGCGTGAACCAGCCGCGCGCCGCTCTGGACGGCCGTGGCGTGGTGATTCAGATACATCCGGTCGATGAATTCCGGCTCGCCGGTGAGGTCGAGGTAGTCGGTGCCGGCCGCAGCGCACGCCGCCACCAGCGGCTCACCATGCTCCAGATACGGGCCGACCGTGGCGATCACCACCCGCGCAGACTCCGCCACCGCGCGCAGCGATTCCGGATCATTGGTGTCGGCCAGCAGGAGTTGCAGCGTGGCGGCGGCCGGATTGATAGCGGCGAGCCGGTCGCGCATGGCTTCGAGCTTGGCCTGGCTGCGGCCGGCCAGGGCCCACCGCGCATCAGCGGGAAGATGGGCGGCCAGGTAATCGGCGGTCAGACCGCCGGTGAAACCGGTGGCGCCGAAGATCACCAGATCGAAAGGGCGGCCGGGAGTCTGGTCAGAAATGCTCATAGTCCATTCTTCCTCGGGGTGGTCACGCGGCGCGGGTCTGTAGCCAGCCCTGGTAGCGCCGCAGCGCCCGGCGCCGCAAAACGGCCTCCTGGGCGTAGGCGGTAAACGGATGCACGGTGGGTCGGGGTTGTTTGCCCCTGCCCAGCCGGCGCAGTTGATAGCGGACGCGGGCCATGCCGATGGCTGACGCGGCGGCTTTGTCTTTGACAGTGACCGGGGGGAGTTCGACCGCGGCGTCGGTGCCGGTGCGCCACTTGTTCGGCAGATCGGGATCGACGGCCAGCGCGGTCCCCATGCCGACGAAGTCGATACCGCCGGCGAGGACTTCGTCGGCCACCGATCGGCGGACGATGCCGCCGGTCAGCATCAGCGGCAGTGGGCTGGACTGGGCCAGTTCCTCAGCGAGGGTGAGGAAGTACGCCTCACGGGATCGGGTCCTCTCATCGGCAGCCTGGCCGGTCATGGCGGGGCTTTCGTAGCTGCCGCCGGACAGTTCAACCACCTCGACCCCGAGGGGCGCCAGCAGCCGGATCACCGTCGCGGCGTCGTCGGTGTCGAAGCCGCCTCGCTGGAAGTCGGCCGAGTTGAGCTTGACCGCCACGGTGAACGCGGGGGACACCGAGGAGCGGACCGCGCGGACGATGTCGAGCAGCAGACGCGCTCGGTTCGGCAATGTTCCGCCCCACTGATCGGTGCGCTGGTTCGACAACGGCGAGAGGAACTGCGAGAGCAGGTAGCCGTGGGCGGCGTGGATCTCGACTCCGTCGAACCCGGCCTGTTCGGCGCGCCGAGCGGTCTCGGCGAAGCGGGCCACGGTGGCGTCGATCTGCTCGGCGGTCATCTCGACGGGCTGAGCCAGCCGCTTGCTGTTGCGGCCGATATCCACCCGGATGGCCGAAGGGCCCCAGGCGACACCGGGCATGTTGGCCATCACCTGCCGGCCGGGGTGGTTGATCTGCATCCACACCCGTGCGCCGCCGCTGCGGGCCGCGGCCGCCCACTGCCGGAACGGCTCCAACGGGGCCTGCTCGTCGAGCACGACGCCTGCCGGTCCGGTCAGCGCCTCGGCATGCACCATCACATTGCCGGTGATGATCAGCCCGACGCCGCCTTGGCTCCACCGCCGGTACAGCCGGAACAGCGAGTCGTCGGGCAGCTGGCCGGCAACCGCCATGTTCTCCTCCATGGCGGCCTTGACCAGGCGGTTTTCGATGACGGAGCCGTTGGCCAGGCGCAGGGGCGTGAAGATGGTGGCGGGCATTGCGCTCTCCGAACGTGGACAATGTTAACAGTGCTTACGTCAGCATAGGGGGCGAAGTAAGCGCCGTCAACATTGATCCTCGGGTCTGGCGCTATTCGCGCAACCCCGCTTGGGCGATCGCCTCGGCCTCCTGCGCGGTTGCCACCGACGGACCCGACCCGGGCAGACGCTTGCCGGCCGTCTCCGGGGTGAACCACACCGTGATTGCGCCGATGACGCCCGCGCCCATCAGGAGGTAGGCCGGCAGCATCACATTGCCGGTTCCCGACACCAGGGTCTCGGCGACTAGGGGAGTGGTGCCTCCGAACAGCGAGACCGAGATGTTGAATCCGATCGCAACCGCGAAATAGCGCACCCGAGTGGGGAACAGTGCGGGCAGCGTCGACGGCGTGGTGCTGTAGAAGCACAGCAGCATGACACCGATGAGCAGCACACCGAGCAGTCGCAGCGGGTAGTTACCGCCCTGGCGGATCAACAGGAAGGCGGGAACAGACCCCACGATCAGCAGGGCGCTGCCGGTCCACAGAATCGGTTTGCGACCGATGCGGTCGGACAATTTGGCCAGCGGCAACACGGCGACCAGCATGAACACCAGTGCCACCACGATCATCGTCAGCCCGCGGCTGCCGCTGATGCGACCGACCTGTTTGAAGTACGTCGGCAGATAGCCGGTGAGCATGTAATTGGTGACGTTCTCGGCCAACACCAGGCCTGTGCAGATCAGCAGACCTTTGCGCTGCCCGGTGACGGTCTGCTTGAACTGCCGCCACCCGCTGCTGTGGTCGGGTTCGTCTTTCTCGCTGAGCTGCTCGAGCTCTTCAAAGGCCGGTGATTCGTCGATGCGCAGCCGCATGTACAGCGTCACCATGGCCAGTGGCACGCCGAGCAGGAACGGGATCCGCCAACCCCAGTGCAGCATGTCGGAGACCGGCAGTTGGGTTTTGAGCAGGGTCACTACTGCGGCGCCCGTGATGTAGCCGCCGAGTGTGCCCAACGGTAGATACCCGGTCAGCGCGCCGCGACTGCGGTCTGGGGCGTGTTCGCTGACGTAGGTCATGGCGCCGACGTATTCGCCACCGGTGGAGAACCCCTGCAAGATCTTGGTGACGATCAGCAGGATCGGAGCCCAGACCCCGATCTTCTCGTACGAGGGCAGCAGCCCGGTGACCGTGGTGCCCACCGCCATCAGCGTGACGGTCATGACCAAGACCCGCTTGCGGCCGATGCGGTCACCGAGCGCGCCGAAGACGATGCCGCCGAACGGCCGCACCGCGAACGCTGCCGCCAGGGTGCCGAAGGTGGCGATCAGGCCTACCGCGCTGGAACTGTCGCTGGGGTAGAACACCTGCGCGATGGTGGTGGCCAGGAAGCCGTAGATCCCGAAGTCGTACCACTCCATGAAGTTGCCGACGGCCGTGCCGGCGATCGAGCGTTGCATGGATGCGGGATCCGAGACCCGAATGTCGTCGCGTGCCCATGTGGTGCGGCTCGTGTGTTCACCGCTGCCGGGCCAGCCTTTGGTATCCACCGCAAGCAACGTATACCAATCGGCCGCCTACTTCTCGTTGTCGCAGCGGGACCTGCCTCGATTGATGGGGTGGCCCTCTACGATGGCGGGCATGCGCAGGCTCCCAGCCGTCCTGTCCGTTGTGAGCGCCGCCGTCCTGGTTGCCGGTTGCTCATCGGCCCCTTCTCCATCGGCTACTACGTCGTCCATGTCGTCCAATGCGCCGACGACCTCGTCGCAACCCGCACCGGCGTCCTTTCCGCCGTCATCGACCACGTCGCCGTCGCCCACGTCGGCGAAGAAGTCCACCGAGCCCCTACCGGACGCTGCGGCGATCCTGAAGGAGTCCAGCGCCACCACCGCCGAACTCGACAGCGTGCACATGTCGCTGGAGGTGACCGGCAGCATGGAGAACATGCCGGTCACCGCGCTCGACGGGGCCGTGACCGAGCAGCCTGGCCCCGCGGCGAAGGGCTACGCCAAGATCGCCTACCGGGGCGCTCCGGCCTATGTCGCGTTCGTCGTGGTCGGCGGCGACTTCTACGTGTCGCAGGATCACGGCCGCTGGGTCGACTATGGCCCGGCCGCGAAGTTTTATGACGCGGCGAGCATCCTGAGCCCCGATACCGGGCTGGCCGGCCTACTGACCGATTTCGTCGATCCCGAGGTGGAGGGACGCGAGACCATCGATGACGTGCACACCGTCCGGATCAGCGGCGAGGTGTCCGCCGACGGGGCGAAGAAGATCGTGCCGCAGCTGCAGGCCACCAAACGGACCGCGTGCACGGTATGGATCGAGGAGACGGGCGATCACGACCTGGTCGCGCTCAAGCTGGCCTCCGGCGATGACGACGCCGTCACGATCACCTTCTCGAACTGGAACGCGCCGGTGACCGTCGGAAAGCCGCGTACGTAGCATCCGCCGGGGTTATCCCCAATGCGCTGTTCTTCCCCAGTTGCCGTTGCGCGTGACGGCCGGCCCGGCTTCCTTGTCGGGCCCGCCGGGCCCAATGGGTGCAGCACCGGCGAGCTCGTCAGGCCCGCCGCAACAGGAAGGAAGCACCCCATGTTCGAGACAACACTCACCGTGATCGGCAACATCGTCAATGACCCGGTCCGGCGCCGGATTGGCGAACACGAACTCATCAAGTTCCGGCTTGCCAGCAACTCGCGCAAGCGCGCAGCCGATGGGAGCTGGGAGACCGGTAACTCCCTGTTCGTGACTGTCAACTGCTGGGACAGGTTGGTCACCGGGGTGGGGGCCTCGCTGAGCAAGGGATTGCCGGTGATCGTGGTGGGACATGTCTTCACCAGCGAGTATGAGGACAAGGACGGGGTTCGCCGTTCGTCGGTGGAACTGCGCGCGACCGCGGTCGGTCCCGATCTGGCGCGGTGCGCGGCCCGGGTGGAGAAGATCATTGCTGCCGGACCGGACAATTCGCCGGTTGCTGCCGGTAGCGACGACGCCGACGGCCCAGACTGCGCGGACGGCGAAGCCGACGCCAGCGACGGAATGGCCGGGATGGCTGGGATAGCTCTGGCGCCCTGACAGCAGCCGACAGCGCTGCCGGACGACCCCCTAGGATGGTTGGCGAGCAAATTCGCGAGACCAGGAGGCGACACCCCGGCATGGCTGAGTTCATCTACACGATGAAGAAGGTGCGCAAAGCACACGGCGACAAAGTCATCCTCGACGACGTCACGCTGAACTTCCTGCCCGGCGCCAAGATCGGTGTCGTCGGCCCCAACGGTGCGGGTAAGTCCAGCGTCCTGCGGATCATGGCCGGGTTGGACAAGGCGAACAACGGCGACGCGTTCCTGGCGCCGGGCGCCTCGGTCGGCATCCTGTTGCAGGAGCCGCCGCTGGACGAGACCAAGACCGTCCGGGAGAACGTCGAAGAGGGCGTGCCGATCAAGGCCAAGCTCAATCGGTACAACGAGGTCGCCGAGCTGATGGCCACCGACTACACCGACGAGCTGATGGAGGAGATGGGCAAGCTCCAGGAGGAGCTTGACGCCGCCGACGCCTGGGACATCGACTCGCAGCTCGAACAGGCGATGGACGCACTGCGCTGCCCGCCGGCCGACGAGCCCGTCACCCACCTCTCCGGTGGCGAGCGCCGGCGGGTGGCGCTGTGCAAGCTGCTGCTGAGCAAGCCCGACCTGCTGCTCCTGGACGAGCCGACCAACCACCTCGACGCCGAGAGCGTGCTGTGGCTCGAGCAGCACCTGGCCTCCTACCCGGGCGCCATCCTCGCGGTCACCCACGACCGCTACTTCCTCGACAATGTGGCCGAGTGGATCCTGGAGCTTGACCGGGGCCGCGCCTACCCCTACGAGGGCAACTACTCCACCTACCTGGAGAAGAAGGCCGACCGCCTCGAGGTGCAGGGCAAGAAGGACCAGAAGCTGCAGAAGCGGCTCAAGGACGAACTCGCCTGGGTGCGCTCGGGTGCCAAGGCCCGCCAAGCCAAGAACAAGGCCCGCCTGCAGCGCTACGAGGAAATGGTTGTCGAGGCGGAGAAGACCCGCAAGCTCGACTTCGAGGAGATCCAGATCCCGGTCGGCCCGCGGTTGGGCAACACCGTCGTCGAGGTGGAACACCTGGACAAGGGCTTCGAGTCGCGCCAGCTGATCAAGGACCTGTCGTTCACGCTGCCGCGCAACGGCATCGTCGGCGTGATCGGCCCCAACGGCGTCGGCAAGACGACCCTGTTCAAGACGATCGTCGGCCTGGAAGAGCCGGACAGCGGCACGGTCAAGGTCGGCGAGACGGTCAAGTTGAGCTACGTCGACCAGAACCGTGCCGGCATCGACCCGAAGAAGACGGTCTGGGAAGTGGTCTCTGACGGCTTGGACTACATCGAGGTCGGGCAGACCGAGATCCCGTCCCGGGCCTACGTCTCGGCGTTCGGGTTCAAAGGCCCCGATCAGCAGAAGCCCGCGGGCGTGCTCTCCGGTGGTGAGCGCAACCGGCTGAATCTGGCGTTGACCCTCAAGCAGGGTGGCAACCTGATCCTGCTCGACGAGCCGACCAACGACCTCGATGTCGAAACACTCGGTTCGCTTGAGAACGCCCTCGAACAGTTCCCCGGCTGCGCCGTGGTCATCAGCCACGACCGCTGGTTTCTCGACCGCACCTGCACGCACATCCTGGCGTGGGAGGGTGACGACGACAACGAGGCCAAATGGTTCTGGTTCGAGGGCAACTTCGGCGCCTACGAGGAGAACAAGGTGCAACGACTCGGTGCCGAAGCGGCGCGTCCGCATCGAGTGACCCACCGCAGGCTCACCCGCGACTAGTGTGAGTCCGGTAGCCGTGCTGCTGGAGCTGACACACAGTCGGGAGGGGTGGGATGACGAAGTCCACCAAGGAGACGACCGCGTGGACAACCTTTCCCGATCCCACTGAGCCGCAAGGCATTCCTGCCTGGGTCTCGACCGCTTACGTCGAGACTTATCGCGGGTCGCACAGCGATTCTCTGGTCAACGACGAACCGTCGGGTGGCGTCGATCCGGCCAGTCGGGCCGCCGCCGCCGTCGTCGTGACCCCGGTGCTGGTGGCCGCGCACGCCCGGCTGGCGCAGCACCGGCGTGCCGGTGAGACCCGAGTTGCCGTGTATCCCGCCGACGATCCGGCCGGGTTCGGGCCGGCGCTGCAGGTGGTCACCGAACACGGCGGCATGCTGATGGACTCGGTGGCGGTGCTGCTGCACCGGCTCGGGGTGGCCTACGTCGGGATCATGACGCCGGTGTTCACCGTGCAGCGCGATGCGGCCGGGGAACTACGCTCGGTGGAACCGAGATCCGCGGACGGCTCCGCGGGGGCCGAGGCCTGGATTCACGTCCAACTCTCACCGACGGTCAACCGCAGCACTCTCGCCGAGACCGAACGCCTGCTGCCCGATGTGATGGCCGACGTCCGCCAGGTCGCCATCGACTCCACGGCGATGCGCGACGCCCTCAACGAGCTTGCCGTCGACGTCGAGGCCAATGCGCAAGGCCACTACACCGCGCCGGACCGCCACGATGTCGCCGCACTGCTGCAGTGGCTGGCCGACGGGCACTTCGTGCTGCTGGGATACCAGAGCGGCGTGGTGCGCGACGGGCAGGTTCACATCGAAGACGCCGCCCGGCTGGGCGTGCTGCGCCTGCGTAAGTCCTTGCGGCCCAGGCTCACCGGCAATAATCTGCTGACCTTGGCGCAGGCCACCGTGCCCAGCTACATGCGGTTCAGTTCGCACACCTACGTGGTGGTGATCCGCGAGGATACCGGCGACAGCATCGTCGCGCACCGCTTCGTCGGGCTGTTCACCGCCGGCGCGATGAACGCCGACGTCTTCGAGATCCCCGTCATCTCACACACCGTCCGTCACGCCCTCGCGTTGGCCGAGAAGGAACCCGGACACCCCGGGCAACTGCTGCTCGACATCATCCAAACCGTCCCGCGGTCGGAGCTTTTCGCGATCGATGCCGAGCAGTTGCTGAATATGGCGATGGCGGTGTCCGACCTGGGTGCGAGGCGCGGAACCCTGCTGTTCCTGCGCGGCGACCGGACCGGTCGCTTCGTGTCCTGCCTGGTGTACCTGCCACGCGACCGCTACACGACCCCGGTGCGGTTGCACATGGAGGACATCCTGATCCGCGAGTTCGGTGGGGTAGGGCTGGAATACAGCGCCCGTGTCAGCGAAGCGCCCTGGGCGCTGCTGCATTTCATGGTCCGGATGTCCGATGATCCCGACGCCCGGTCGGTCGACACCGGCGAGGCCAACCGGGTCCGGATCCAGGCGCTGCTGACCGAGGCCACCCGCACCTGGGGGGACCGACTGCTCGAGACGGCGGCGCAGGACTCCATCGATGTCGAGGTGGCCGAACACTATGCCGTCGCCTTCGACGAGATCTACAAACAGGCCGTCACACCGGCCGAGGCGGTCGGCGACATCGCGATCATCGAGCGGCTGACCGCCGACTCGGTCAAATTGGTGTTTACCCACTACGGCGAGGCCGACGGAAGTCAGTTGGCCTGGTTTCTCGGCGGGCACGGTGCGTCGCTGAGCCACCTGCTGCCGATGCTGCAGTGCATGGGAGTTGCGGTCCTCGAGGAGCGGCCGTTCACCGTCACCCGCGCCGACGGCCTGCAGGTGTGGATCTACAAGTTCAAGGTGTCCGCGCACCCCACCATCGAGATCCCGGCGAGCGGAGCCGAGCGCGTCGACGCCGAACAACGATTCGCCGACGGGGTCACCGCGATCTGGGAGGGCCGCGTCGAGCCCGACCGATTCAACGAGCTGGTGCTGCGCGCCGGTCTGAACTGGCAACAGGTGGTGGTGCTGCGCGGGTACGCCAAATACCTGCGGCAGGCCCGGTTTCCTTACAGCGAGAACCACATCGCCTCGGTGCTCAACGACTATCCGAGTATCGCGCGGGCCCTGGTGGCGCTGTTCGAGGCGCTCTTCGACCCGTCGCGCACGCGTCGCAACCGGGACGCGCAGGCGGCAGCCGCTGAGGTCGCGGCGGGCATCGACGCGGTGGTGAGCCTGGACACCGACCGGGTCCTGCGTGCGTTCGCCTCCCTGATTCAAGCCACCCTGCGCACCAATTACTTTGTCACCCGCGATGATTCGGCTCGCGCGCGTAACGTGCTGGCGCTCAAGCTGGATGCCGGCCTGATCGACGAGTTGCCGTTGCCACGGCCGAAATTCGAGATCTTCGTCTACTCACCCCGGGTCGAGGGTGTGCACCTGCGGTTCGGTTTCGTCTCGCGCGGCGGGCTGCGCTGGTCGGACCGCCGCGAGGACTATCGCACCGAGATCCTCGGACTGGTCAAGGCCCAAGAGGTCAAGAACGCCGTCATCGTCCCGACCGGGGCCAAAGGCGGGTTCGTGGTCAAACACCCACCGACACCCACCGGTAGCCCGGTAGCCGACCGTGAGGCGGCCCGCGACGAAGGGATCGCCTGCTACACACTGTTCATCTCCGGGCTGCTCGACGTCACCGACAACGTCGACCACGCCACCGGCGCGGTCAGCGCGCCGCCGCAGGTCGTGCGCCGCGACGGTGACGACGCGTACCTGGTGGTGGCCGCCGACAAGGGCACCGCCAGCTTCTCCGACATCGCCAACGGCGTGGCCCAGTCCTACGGCTACTGGCTGGGCGACGCGTTCGCGTCCGGCGGTTCGGTCGGTTACGACCACAAGGAGATGGGCATCACCGCCAAGGGTGCCTGGGAGTCGGTCAAGCGGCACTTCCGAGAGATGGGCATCGATACCCAGACCCAGGATTTCAGCGTGGTCGGAGTCGGAGACATGAGCGGCGACGTGTTCGGCAACGGCATGCTGCGCAGCGAACACATCCGACTGATGGCCGCCTTCGACCACCGGCACATCTTCCTCGACCCCGACCCCGATCCCGCCCGGTCCTTCGCCGAGCGTCAGCGGATGTTCGACCTGCCCCGGTCCAGTTGGGACGACTACGACAAGTCGCTGATCAGCGCTGGAGGCGGCGTCTACGCGCGGGACCTGAAGTCCGTGCCGGTCAGTCCGCAGGTCGCGGCCGTGCTGGGACTGGACGAGGACATCACGGAGCTCACCCCGCCGGTGCTGATCCGGGCGATCCTGCGGGCGCCCGTCGACCTGCTGTTCAACGGTGGCATCGGCACCTACGTCAAGGCCGAGTCCGAATCCGACGCCGACGTGGGTGACCGTGCCAACGATCAGGTCCGGGTCAATGGGAACCAGGTGCGCGCCAAGGTGATCGGCGAAGGCGGAAACCTCGGCGTCACACCGCTGGGCCGCGTCGAATTCGATCTGGCCGGCGGGCGCATCAACACCGATGCCCTGGACAACTCCGCCGGAGTCGACTGCTCTGACCACGAGGTCAACATCAAGATCCTGATCGACGCCCTGGTCACCGTCGGCAAGGTCGACGCGGCCGACCGGCCGGAGTTGCTGGCGTCGATGACCGACGAAGTCAGTGCGCTGGTGCTGGCCGACAACACCGCCCAGAACGATCTGATGGGCACCAGCCGCGCCAACGCCGCGAGCCTGCTGCCGGTGCACGCCGACCAGATCCGGCACCTGGTGGCCGACCGCGGGCTCAACCGTGCACTGGAGGCGCTGCCTTCGGAGAAGGAGATCGCCCGACGTGCCGAGGCCGGGCTGGGTCTGGCGTCACCGGAGTTGGCCACCCTGATGGCGCACGTCAAGCTGACGCTGAAAGCGGCGGTGCTGGCCACCGACCTCCCGGAACAGGATGTGTTCGCCGCCCGGCTGCCGCAGTATTTCCCGCAGGTACTGCAACAGCGCTTCGGCGCCGAGATCCGCCAGCATCAACTGCGCCGCGAGATCGTCACCACGATGCTGATCAACGACGTGGTGGATACCGCGGGCATCACCTACGCGTTCCGGATCACCGAGGACGCGGGTGTAGAGCTGATCGACGCGGTACGGGCCTACGTCGCGACCGATGCCATCTTCGGGGTGGGCGACCTGTGGCGCCGGATCCGCGCCGCCGGCGAGCAAGGCGGTCTCCCGGTTGCGGTGACCGACCGGATGACGCTGGACCTGCGTCGGCTCATCGACCGTGCCGGCCGGTGGCTGCTCAACTACCGCCCGCAGCCGCTGGCGGTGGGCGCCGAGATCAATCGGTTCGCCGAGCAGGTCGCCGCGTTGTCACCGCGGATGTCGGAATGGCTGCGCGGCGACGACGCGGACATCGTCGACAAGCACATCGGCGAGTTCGAGGCGCAGGGCGTGCCTCGCGGCTTGGCGTCCGACGTCGCCCTGGGCCTGTACCGCTACAGCCTGCTCGACATCATCGACGTCGCCGACATCACCGAACGCGACGCCGACGAGGTCGCGGACACTTACTTCGCGCTGATGGATCGGCTGGGTACCGACGGGCTGCTGACCGCGGTCGCCCAGCTGCCGCGCGATGACCGCTGGCATGCCTTGGCGCGGTTGGCGATCCGCGACGACATCTACAATTCGGTGCGGTCGCTGTGCCTGGATGTGCTGGCGGTCGGGGAACCGGACGAGGACGGGATGCAGAAAATCACCGAATGGGAGTCGACCAACGCCTCGCGCGTGGAGCGGGCTCGGCGCACGTTGACTCAGATCTACGAATCCGACCAGCGGGATCTGGCGACCCTGTCGGTGGCGGCTCGGCAGATCCGCAGCATGACGCGCGGCGCGGCGTCATGAGTGCGGCAGGAGAACCCACCGGAGAGCCGGTGGGCTTTGTAGCAGCGGTTCCGGTGCGTTGGTCGGACATCGACATGTACCAGCACGTGAACCACGCGACCATGGTCACGATGCTCGAAGAGGCGCGGGTGCCCTTCTTGTCGCCGGCATTCGCAGTCGACATCACCAGCGTGGGTCTGCTGATCGCCGAGGTCAAAGTCGCCTACAAGGGCCAACTGCGGCTGACCGACTCACCGCTGCAGGTGACGATGTGGGTGTCTCGGCTGCGCACGGTGGACTTCACCATCGGCTACGAGGTGCGCTCGGTGCACGCGGACCCGGATTCCCGGCCTGCCGTGATCGCCGAGACGCAGTTGGCCACCTTCAGCATCGACGAGCAGAAGCTGGTGCGGCTGTCCGCGGACCATCGCGCCTACCTGGAGAAGTTCATCCGCTGAGCACGCTGGCGGCTCCGGATCAACCCTCGGTGACCATGGCGTCGAGCAGTCGCTGAATGACGGCGCTCACGTCGGCGCGGGTCTGCTCGGGGTCATCGGCCGTCGCGATCACCATCGCTGCTTCGTCGAGCGCGCCGATCAGCACGTGGGCGAGCGCGCGGACCGGCTGCTGGGGGAGCTGTCCGGCCTTCATCGCTTCGCTGAGCAGCTGCTCGGTCATGCCCAGGCTGTAGCGCTGGGCCACGTCGCGAAAGCCGTCCCAACCCAGCACGGTGGGGGCATCGAGCAGGACGAGCTGGCGCACTTCCGGGTCTTCGGCGACCACCAGCCAGTACTCTGCGGCTGCCCGTAACGCGGCGGCGGGGGTGGTTGCTGCGGAGGCGGCCACCGCTTCGCCGAGGCGCACCATCACGTCGGCTTCCACGGACTCCACGACGGCCAGGAAAAGCGCTGCCTTGTCCGGGAATTGGTGGTACATCGCGCCCCGGGTCACGCCGGCGGCCTCCGCGATCTCCGGGGTCCCCACGGCCGCGTAGCCACGCGCACCCCACAGTTTGCGGGCCGCGCTCATCAGGGCAGCACGGGTGGCGGCGGAACGCTCGGCTTGCGTCCGACGCTTGATTTCCGTACAGGCTGTCGGTAAGTTATCGGCAGGTTGCACGTAACTATGTTAGGAGCTTCCAATGCCCACCGTTGACATTGACGCCGGAACAATTCACTACGACGCCGCGGGCCCGCAGGATGGCCGCCCCGTGTTGTTCGTCCATGGCTACGCCATGGGCGCCTCGCTGTGGGGGCCGCTGAACGCCCGCCTGGCAGCGCGAGGTCTCCGCTGCATCGCCCCGAATTGGCCGCTGGGTGCGCACCCGACGGCGTTGCGGTCCGGCGCCGACAGGACCCTGCCCGGGATCGCGGCCATGGTGGACGCGTTTATGGGGGCGCTCGGCCTTGACGACGTGGTGTTGGTCGGCAACGACACCGGAGGCCTGATCAGCCAACTGGTCGCGGTCAACCACCCGGACCGGCTGGGGGCGCTGGTACTGACCAGCTGCGATGCCTTTGAGCATTTCCCGCCGCCCATTCTGAAGCCCTTCATACTGGCCGCGAAGACGGCGATCACCTTCCGTGGAGTGCTCCAGCCGATGCGGCTGCGGATGGTTCGTCAGCGCGGATACGGCGCGCTGTCGCACGGCGACATCGACCAACTGGTGAAAGGGTGGGTCACACCCGCGCTCGGTGACGCCGCCGTCGCCGAAGACCTACGTCACCTCACCAAGTCGCTGAACCAGAAGACCGCCGTGGACGCCGGGGCGCGACTGCACGAGTTCACCAGGCCGACCCTGATCGCCTGGTCTGCCGATGACCTGTTCTTTCCGGTCGACGACGGCCGGCGCCTCGCAACTACGCTGCCCAACTCCCGCTTCGAACTCATCGACGGCGCGCGCACGTTCTCGATGATCGATCAGCCGGACCGGTTGGCAGATCTGGTCGCCGAATTCGCCAGCGCCGCAAGCGGTCCAGGAGTCCGTGGTCGACGGTGAGAGGACCGGCTGTTCAGACCAACCACGCGGCGGAGTTGGGCGGCAAGACGCCGCCGGTCGCCGGCGCGCTGGCCAGGATCAACTGCCCTTCAGGAAGATCCACCGGACGGTTACTGGCATTCAGTGCGCATATCAGCCCGCCGCGCCGGAAGATCAGCATTCCGGGCGGGGCGTCCAGCCAATCGATCTGCGATCCGGTGAGTTCGGTTCTGCTCCTGCGCATCTCGAGAGCCTGCCGGTACAGCGACAGCGTCGAGCTGCGGTCGCTGCGTTGTCTCTCGACAGTCAGGTGTGCCCACTCTGGCGGCATCGGCAGCCAGGTGTCGGGGTTGTCGGAGAATCCGAACGCTGGTGCGTCGCCGGACCAGGGCAGGGGCACCCGGCAGCCGTCGCGACCGCGTTCGGTGTGCCCCGAGCGCTCCCACACCGGGTCCTGCAAGGCCGAATCGGGCAGCTCGACGTTGGGCAGGCCCAGCTCCTGGCCGTTGTAGACGAACACCGCGCCGGGCAGGGCCAACAACACCAGGGCCATAGCCCTGGCCCGGTCCAGCCCGACGGCCCCGCCGCCATAGCGGGTTACCGCCCGCTCGACGTCATGGTTCTCCAGCGCCCAGGTGGCGCTGGCGCCCACCAACCCCACCGCGGCCAGCGAATTGTCGATCGCACCGCGGATCTGGGTGGCATCGAAGTCGGCTTGCAGCAGCCGGAAGTTGAACGCCAGGTGCAGTTCGTCGGGCCGTAGGTACTCCGCGAACTGATCGTTGTCGTGCACCCAGACCTCGCCGATGCTCACCGCGTCCGGATAGTCGTCCATGACCCGGCGAATCGCCCGGTGAATCGGGTGGACGCCGGGTCGGTTGAAACGCGGGTCGTCGTCCTGATGGGCCAGCAGCTTCACATCGGTGACCGGCATGTCCGGCAGACCGGCAGGCTTGGCCATACCGTGTGAGACGTCGATGCGGAAGCCATCCACGCCGCGGTCCAGCCAGAACCGCAGGGTTCGCTCGAAATCGGCGAACACCTCGGGGTTGTCCCAGTTCAGATCCGGCTGTGACACATCGAACAGATGCAGGTACCACTGGCCCGGGCCGTCGGGTTCGGTGACCCGCGTCCAGGCCGGGCCGCCGAACACCGACACCCAGTTGTTGGGCGGCAGCTGGCCGTCGGGCCCGCGCCCGTCCCGGAAGAAGTAGCGGTCTCGCGCGGGACTGCCCGGCTCGGCGGCCAGTGCCTCGACGAACCACGGGTGCGCCGAACTGGTGTGGTTGGGCACCAGATCCATCGTCAGCTTGATTCCCCGCGCGTGCGCGGCGGCCACCAGCCGATCCAGTGCCGCGAGGTCGCCGAAGAGCGGATCGATGTCACGCGGATTCGCCACGTCGTAGCCGTGGTCGGCCATCGGCGACACCGTCACCGGGTTGAGCCAGATCGCGTCGACGCCGATTTCTCGCAGGTAGTCCAGGTGTGCGGTCACTCCGTCCATATCGCCGACCCCATCGCCGTTGCTGTCTGCGAACGAGCGGGGGTAGGCCTGGTAAAAGGCGCTATTCGTCCACCATGGCTGTCCGTCAGGGCGTGCGGCCGGACCCATCAGATCGGCGCGTTGACCAGGAAGTCGGCCGCCGAATGCAGGTACTGCAGCAGTTCGCCGCGGTGCGCATCGTCGAGGGTGTCGCTGTCGATCTCGTTGATGGCTGTCACCATGCAGCGCAGCCACGCATCGCGCTGCATCGGGCCGATCCGGTAGGGGATATGGCGCATCCGTAACCGCGGGTGCCCACGAAGCTCGGTGTAGGTGCGTGGTCCGCCCCAGTACTGCTCGAGGAACATCCGCAATCGTTCCTCGGCGCCGTCCATGTCGTCGGCGGGGTACATCGGGCGCAGGATGGGATCCTGGGCGACCAGTTGATAAAACCGCGACACGATGGCGTGGAAGGTCTCCGCACCGCCGACGGCGTCATAAAACGAGGGTTCTTCTATCGGCTGCATCGCCCCCCATTGTGGGCCATCGTCGATGCCTACCGGTGAACACACAGGAAATAGGCGTGCGACCAGCGCCGAATCGTGGTGAACTGTTCGGCGGAGGTCAATGGTGCGACATCTAAACCGGCTGCAAGACCGGATATGAAACGTCGGGGCCACCGCACCCCCGGTGCCCCACCGGCGAGCCTGAGCGGGCTTGCCACCGCCCCATGCCTGCATTCGGTCGCCACTTCCGGCGCTGCGACCGGCAATGAAGCCGCATCGATCTGGACTCGTCGGCGGGTATTGCTGCTGAACTCCACCTTCGAGCCGTTGACGGCGCTGTCGCTGCGGCGTGCCGTGGTCATGCTGATCTGCGGTAAGGCCGACATAGTGCACGACGATCCGGCCGGCCCGGTCATCCACTCGGCGACCCGGTCGGTGCCGGTGCCGTCGGTGATCCGGCTGCGGAACTACGTTCGGGTGCCGTATCGGGCCCGGATCCCATTGACCCGGGCTGCACTGATGCACCGCGATCAGCACAGCTGCGCCTACTGCGGTGGCAAGGCCGACACCGTCGACCACGTGGTGCCGCGCAGCCGCGGCGGTGACCACTCCTGGGAGAACTGTGTGGCGGCCTGCTCGACCTGCAATCACCGCAAGGCGGACCGGTTGCTGGCCGAGATCGGCTGGACGCTGCGGTTGGTGCCCACCTCGCCCAAGGGCCAGCATTGGCGGCTGTTGGCGGTGATCCACGATCTCGATCCGGTGTGGATGCGCTACCTCGGTGAAGGCGCCGCCTGACCGGGTCGCCCCATCGGGCCGGGTTCCCGCACCGTTCGATCAGCGGTGGGATACCGTCTACGGCGTGAGCGTGTTGGAAACCCTCGGCATCTTCATTGGCATCCCAGTGGCAATGTTCGCACTGCTGGCCGCCCGGACCCTGTCGCAGAAGGGGCCGCGCGCGGCCACCTATCAGATGTCCGAGCAGTGGACACACCCGCCGATCCTGTGGTCGGCGACCGACGAGACCATTGGCGGACACGGCCACGGCCATTCCGAGTTCAGCGTGGGGGGTGGAACCAGTGGCAACTGGTGAAGTCGTAACGATCGATCCGGCGGACCTGCCGTACGGCTTTGTGGTCACCAACAGCGGTCGGGTTTCCGGGGTTACCGAGCCCGGCGAGGCGTCGACGCACTACCCGTTCCCGGTCAAGGAACTGGTGGCCCTCGATGACGCGCTGACCTACGCATCGCGCGCGACCCAGGCCCGTTTCGCCACCTACATCGGCGACTTGGGTGCTGACACCGCCGGGCGGGCTCGCGAGATTCTGGCGAAGGTCCCCACCCCCAACGACGCTGTGCTGATCGCGGTCTCGCCGGACCAGAAGGCTATCGAAGTGGTCTACGGCGCCGGCGTGGCCAGCCGCATTGCCCCGGCTGCCGCACCGCAGGGTGTGGCCGCGGCGGCTGCGGCGTTCCGCGACGGCAACCTGATCGACGGTCTGGTCAGCGCGGTGCAGGTGATCAGCGCCGGCGTCACCCCGGCCTAGCTGCTGGCTGTACTGCCGGACAATCCCTTGGTCGCGAACGTGAACCTGCCCGGTCCACACGCGGGACCGGAGATCGCTTCAGCGCATGCTTTCGCTGCGGCCTCCCCGGCGCACCGAGTCTGGCTGGCGAACCTCGATCGGCGCGCGGTCGGAACGCGAGTGGTGACCGAAATCGTGCGTGGGCAGGGCATCACGCGGGACAGTTTCCGGGCTCTGGACGTGATGGAGCAGATCACCGACCCGGATGGCAAGAGCTTTTTCGTCATCCCCCGAACAGCCGGCGGCGACGCCGTGCGGCGCGCGGTGCTGCTGACCTACCTCCTCAATGCGGGCACCGGTTACGGCCGACACGGCGCTCGCAGCGACTTTCCCGAGACGCCGTATGGTGCCGCCGAGATGCGACGGATCATCGACCGTCAGCGCGCGAATCGCTGGAGCTACACGGTGGTCCGGAGCATCTGCAACACCGGCGGCTGCGTGGCCGCCACCCCGAACGGGGTGCTGATGGTGGTGGGCGGCAATCGAATTCACGGGTCGCTCAGCCACCGCGGCGGCACCATGTGGGGCGATCTGTTCCTGGTCAACTCCCAGCAGGTCTCCGACCCCGCCCGGCGGCTGCGCGAGATCATCGAATCAGGCCGGCTGGGCGCGGGCGGACCGGACCTGGACACGCTGCTGCATCACGAAGAGATCCACGCCCAGCAGTGGGCTGCCCTCGGGCCGGTGCGGATGCCCGCGCGCTACCTCGCCGAGGAGGGGAGGGCGCGAATCTTCGGCGGTGTCAACAGTTTCGAGAAGGACGCCGGACTGGCCGACGGGGGATACCGCTGATCAAGCGGTATCAAAGGTGCGAGCCCGCAGCGATCGCTCCACCCCAGCCCGGCCCTCGGTGACCAACCGCCGCAGCGCCGGCGGCACCGAAGGGTCGGCCAGGAAGGCGTCGGCGGCGTCCAATCCGGCCCGGCTGACATCCCACCCGGGGTACAGGCCCACCACCACGGTCTGTGCGACCTCGCTGGATCGGCGTTCCCACACGCCGGAGATCGCTTCGAAGTAGCGCGCGGTGAACGGCGCCAACAGCTCGCCCTGGCCGGGCTGCACGATCCCGCCGATGATCGCGCGACCAGTGATGTTGGCCAACGTGTCGTCCTCGATCACCTGCTGCCAGGCCGCTTCCTTGACGGCGACCTGCGGTCGGGCCGCCGAAGCCTGGGCGCCCTGGCGTTGGCCGGCCGCGGTGGGGTCACGCTGGATCTCGGCGTCGATCGCCGCAGAGTCCAGCGCACCGCCGCGGGCCAGCGCCACCACGATCCGCCAACGCAGGTCGGTGTCGACGGCCAGCCCGGCCAGCCCCTGGGCGGCCGGGTCGGCGTCCAACAGCGCGGCCAGCACCGTGGTGTGCCGCTCGGCGAGCACCGAGGTGCACAGCGCGTTGATGTAGGCCAGTTGGTGATCCGAACCGGGATCGGCCTCGCGGGCCAACTCCAGCAGCCGGTCGGCGAACGCCGGCCAACCCTGCTCGGCGGCCCAGACCGGATCGGCGTAGAAGCCCAGCGCGGTCTGCGCCTGCAGCAGCAGCCGCGAGGCCACGCCGACCTCGGTTTCGGCGCCGATGCCGCGTTGCACCAGTGCGAGGAAGTCCCGGGCCCGCAGCTCAGCTTCGCGGGTCATCTCCCAGGCCGCCGACCAGACCAGGGTGCGCGGCAACGGCTCGGCGATGTCGGCGATGCGCTCCGTCGCGGCGGCCAGTGACTGCGGGTCCAGCCGCAGCGCGCAGTAGGTCAGGTCGTCGTCGTTGACCAGGATCAGCTTTCCGCGCGAAACCCCGATCAGGCCGGGCACTTCGGTGCTGGGCCCTTCGATGTCGAGCTCCTCGCGGTGCACTCGCACCAACCGGCCAGAGCCGGTGGGGTCGTCGTCGTAGATGCCGATGGCCAACCGGTGCACCCGAGTCTCTCCGGCGCCCGGGGCGGCGCCGCTCTGCGTTACCGCGAATCGGGTGAACCGGTCGTCGCCGTCGACATCGAAGTCCGCCCGCAGCGTGTTCAGGCCGGTGGTCTTCAGCCATTGCCGGCCCCAGTCGGACAGATCCCGGCCGGACGCCTTCTCCAGTGCCGCCAGCAGGTCGTCAAAGGTGGCGTTGTCAAAGGCGTGTGCGGCGAAGTAGTCGCGCAGGCCGGCCAGGAAGTGCTCCAGACCGACGTAGGCCACTAACTGCTTGAGCACCGAAGCGCCCTTGGCGTAAGTGATCCCGTCGAAGTTGACCTCCACGGCGGCCAGGTCGGGGATGTCGGCGGCGATCGGGTGCGTCGACGGCAGCTGGTCTTGGCGGTAAGCCCAGGACTTCTCCGCGTTCGCGAACGTGGTCCAGGCGCTGGTGTATTCGGTTGCCTCGCTTTGGCACAGCACCGAGGCGAACGTCGCGAACGACTCGTTGAGCCACAGGTCGTCCCACCATCGCATGGTGACCAGGTCGCCGAACCACATGTGCGCCATCTCGTGCAGCACGGTCTCGGCGCGGCGCTCATAGGACGCCCGGGTCACCTTGCTCCGAAAGACGTAGTCCTCCAGGAACGTCACGGCTCCGGCGTTCTCCATGGCACCGGCGTTGAACTCCGGCACGAACAGCTGGTCGTACTTGCCGAACGCATACGGCACGCCGAAGTTGCTGTGGTAGAAGCCAAATCCCTGCTTAGTCTCGGTGAACAGCCGCTCGGCGTCCATGTGCTCGGCCAGCGACGCCCGGCAGAACAGGCCCAGCGGGATCTCACTGTGCTCGTCGCGGTAGACGTCGTCCCAACGGGCATATGGCCCGGCGATCAGCGCCACCAGATAGGTGCTCATCTTCGGCGTGGTCTCGAAGGTGTGCACGCCGTCGCGAACGGCGGTCGTGGCGCCATTGGAGATCACCTGCCAGTGCGCCGGCGCGGTGACGGTGATGTCGAAAGTGGCCTTGAGGTCTGGCTGGTCGAAGCAGGCGAACATCCGCTTGGCGTCGGCGGTTTCGAACTGCGAGTACAGGTATATCTCGTCGTCGACCGGGTCGACGAAGCGGTGCAGGCCTTCGCCGGTGTTGGAGTAGTAGCACTGCGCGTCGATCTCGACAGTGTTGCGCTTGGCCAGCCCCGTCAGCACGACACCGACGGACTCGTCGTAGGCCGAGACATCGAGGGCGCGGCCGTTGAGGGTGGCGCCGTGGATCGTCTCGGCGGCGATGTCGATGACGGTGTCGCTGCCGGCCAGGGCGTCGAAGGTGACGGTGGTGGTGGAGCGGAATGTGCGCTCGCCCGGATTGCCGCTGCCATCGGTCAGGTCCAGCGCGATCCGGTAGTTGACGACGGTGACCGAGGCGGCCCGTACGGCGGCCTGGTCGCGGGTGAGGTTAGGAAGTGCCACGCCCGCCTACAGTAGCCGCCAGGCGGTGCGGGCGGACGCCGGACCGAGTTTAATGAGGCTATGCTCATCGCCGGTCTGACCTTCGCCGCGCTAGCCGCGGTGTTGCACGTCTACATCTTCGCGCTCGAGTCGCTGAGTTGGACCTCACCACGCACCCGGGCCGTCTTCGGAACCACCGCAGAGGAGGCCGAGACCACCAAGGCGCTGGCCTTCAACCAGGGTTTCTACAACTTGTTCCTGGCCATCGTCACGGTCGTGGGCATCGCGGCGGTTTCGTTGGACCACAACACCGTTGGGATTGCGTTGATCTTCGCCGGCGTCGGGTCCATGCTGGCCGCAGCGCTGGTTCTGGTGATGTCGTCGCCCGACAAGGCCCGCGCCGCCGTCGTTCAGGGTGTTTTCCCGGCGGTTGCGGTCGTGCTGCTGGCGCTGAGCCTGTAATCGCCCAGTGGGCATAGATGTGCTCGGTGTCGCGTTAGAGGTTCTACACGTGTCCATTGTTGGCTGAGAGGATCGCCGATGTCCGTGAAATCGCACGCCGAGTTCTGGTTCGACCCGCTGTGCCCGTGGTGCTGGATCACCTCTCGGTGGATCCTGGAGGTCGAGAAGGTCCGCGATATCGACGTCACCTTTCACGTGATGAGTTTGGCGGTCCTCAACGAGGGGCGTGACGACCTGCCCGAGCAGTACCGCGAAGGTATGAAGCAGGCGTGGGGTCCGGTGCGGGTGGCGATCGCCGCGGAGAAGTTGCGCGGCAACGAGATCCTGCGGCCGCTGTACACCGCGATGGGAACCCGGATCCATAACCAGAACAACAAGGACCTCCCCGACGTCATCGCCGCTGCGCTGGCCGAGGTGGGCCTGCCGGCCGAATTGGCCGACGCCGCCACCAGCGACGCCTACGACGAGGCGCTGCGTGCGAGCCACCACGCCGGGATGGACGCCGTCGGCAAGGACGTCGGGACCCCGACCATCCACGTCAACGGGGTGGCGTTCTTCGGGCCGGTGCTGTCCCGCATTCCCCGCGGCGAGCAGGCGGGGGAGCTGTGGGATGCATCGGTCACCTTCGCGTCCTACCCGCACTTCTGGGAGCTCAAGCGCACCCGCGGCGAGGCACCCGAGTTCGACTGATGGGTAGCGAGCGCATCCTGGTGTTGGGTGCCGGGGAGCTCGGGATGGCGGTGTTGCGGGCCTTAACGGGCAGCGCCGGTCGGTCCGGGACCGCCGCGGTGTCGGTGCTGCTGCGGCCGGCGACTGTCGAATCGAGCGATCCCGCCAAGCAACACGAGGTCGCGCGGATTCGGCAGTGGGGCGTCGCGATCGAGCCGGGCGACGTGGTTGCCTGGACATCGGCCCAGCTGGCGGAGGTATTCGGCGGTTTCGACACGGTCATCAGCTGTGTCGGCTTTGCGGCGGGCGTCGGCACGCAGCTGAAGCTGGCTCGCGCCGCGCTAGCCGCGGGTGTGAGGCGTTTCATACCATGGCAATTCGGCGTGGACTACGACGTCATCGGCCGGGGCAGTCCGCAGGACCTCTTCGATGAACAGCTCGACGTTCGGGACCTGTTGCGAAGCCAGAGCCACACTGACTGGCTGATCATCTCCACCGGCATGTTCACCAGCTTCTTGTTCGACCCGTCATTTGGGGTGGTCGATGTGCCCGGTCGAACGGTGCACGCGCTGGGCAGCTGGGATACCGCCGTCACGGTGACGACGCCGCAAGATATCGGGGCGCTGACGGCGCGGATCGTGTTCGCCACCCCGAGGATTGCCAACGAGGTGGTCTATCTGGCCGGCGACACGATCACCTACGCCGAACTTGCCGACCTTGTCGAAGACGTCCTCGGGATGAAGGTCGACCGCGTGCTTCGGTCAGTGCCCAGCCTGATCGAGGAATCCGAGCGCGATCCCGGCGACCCGATGAAGAAGTACCGTGCGGTCTTCGCGCAGGGAAAAGGCGTCGCGTGGGACATTCGCAGCACGTTCAACGGCCGGCGCAACATCGCCACCACGTCCGCCTCTCAGTGGGCCCGGGACAACCTGAAACCCGCGCCGGCGTGCTGACGAGGCTCTGAGACAATGACGCCATGCGCGTCTACCTCGGCTGCGACCACGCCGGCTACGAACTCAAAGAAACGATCGTCGAGCACCTGAAGAAGGCCGGCCACGAGCCGGTCGACTGCGGCGCCTTCAGCTACGACGCCCAGGACGACTACCCGGCGTTCTGCATCGCGGCGGCGGTCCGCACGGTGGCCGACCCCGACAGCCTTGGAATCGTGATCGGTGGGTCCGGCAACGGCGAGCAGATCGCCGCCAACAAGGTGCCCGGGGCGCGTTGTGCGCTGGCCTGGAGCACCGAGACCGCGCAGCTGGCCCGGGAACACAACAACGCCCAGCTGATCGGCATCGGCGGCCGGATGCACAGCACCGCCGATGCGCTCGCGATCGTCGACGCGTTTCTGAGCACTCCGTGGTCGGAGGCCGAGCGTCACCAGCGGCGCATCGACATCCTGGCTGCCTACGAGCGCAATCACGAGGCACCTCCGGTGCCCGGCGCGCCCGCCTGACCCGAGCGCAGACTGGCCTGACATGCCGGAGGGGCACATTCTGCACCGGCTGGCCCGGCTGCATCAGCGCCGCTTCGCGGGGGCGCCGGTCGCGGTGTCCAGTCCGCAGGGTCGCTTCGAATCCGGCGCCGCCCTAGTCGACGGGCAGGCACTGCTGCGTGCCGAGGCGTGGGGCAAGCACCTGTTCCACCGGTATGCGCGCGGGCCGATCGTGCACGTGCACCTGGGGATCTACGGCCACTTCACCGAGTTCGAGCTGGCTGACGGTGGCCTGCCCGAACCGGTCGGCCAGGTCCGGATGCGGATGGTGGGCGCCGAATTCGGCACCGATCTGCGCGGTCCGGCCGCGTGTGAGGTGGTCGACGAAGCTCAAGTCGCCGACGTGATCGCGCGACTGGGGCCTGATCCGCTGCGCGGTGACGCAGACCCTTCGTTAGCCTTCAAGCGAATTGTCAAGTCCCGCAAATCTATTGCTGCGTTGCTGATGGACCAGTCGGTGCTGGCCGGGGTCGGCAACGTCTACCGCAGCGAGGTGCTGTTCCGGCACCGGATCGACCCCTACCGGCCCGGCGTGCAGATCGGCGAAGCGGACTTCGTCGAGATCTGGGCGGACTTGGTGGCGCTGATGAAGGTGGGGCTGCGGCGCGGCAGCATCGTCGTCGTCCGACCCGAGGATGACCACGGCGCTCCGGCGTATGCGGCCGGCAAGCCGCGTACCTACGTTTACCGGCGCGCCGGCGACCCGTGCCGGGTGTGCGGTACTGCCGTGCGGACCGCTGAACTTGAGGGCCGCAATGTGTTCTGGTGTCCTTCCTGCCAGTCCTGATGTCCGGGTCGGCCGGTCAAATCCCAGCGAAAGCCCATGATTTTCAATCAGTTTGGGCGTTTTGACGGCAGGTGACGCGGCTATAACCGACCGAATGGAATCGCTCAGCAGAATCTCCGCTGCCACCTTCGCCATTGCCGCAGGCACGGGACTGATCGGCCTCGGCGTCGCCGCCCAAGCCCGCGCCCTGCCGGCGCCGATACCGCTCTACCACTGGTGTCCCGGTCAGGTCTGGGACTCAGCGTGGGGCATGAACTGGGAGAAGAACGAATGCCACGACGACCACCACCGTGATCGGGACGGCAATGACCACAGTCGTGACTTCCGGGGCGATCAGCGCGAACCCGGTGGAATCAACCAACATGGCCCGCAGGGACCCCACCCACAAGGACCCCATGGCCCACAGGGGCCCGCCGGGCCCCAGCACCCCGGTGACTACGACCACCCGGGCAGTCCCGGTCAGCCCGGGTCCGGCCCCCGCTGACCTGCGGCCACGGGCCCTACCTCAGTCGTCGTACACCGTCTCGCGCCGGGGCCGAAGCGCCACCCCGAGCGACCGGTAGATCTCGTTGGACAACACCACGCTGCGCGGGTCGGCATTGGCCTGGGTGTGGTCGAACCGATTCATCACATAGCCGTAGCCGATCCGGTGCTCCAGATCCGCGAACGCGAACGATCCGCCGAGGCCACCGTGACCGAAGATCCGCCGGTTGGGCCCGTTGACCCCCTGGGCGTTGAGCATGTAGCCCATGCCCCAGCCGTGCTCGGCGACGCGGGGCCCGAGCACCAGGTCGGTTTCGGTGCCGCCCTGCAGTACCCGCAGACGGTCCATGGCGGCCCGGCTGAGCAGCTTCTCCTGCACCAGTGCGTTGTAGAACGTGGCCATGCCCAGGGCGGAGACCTGGGCGTTGGTGCCGGGGAATTCCAGTTGACGCCAGAGCGTCAGGTCGTTGGTGGCGATCTCGTCGTCGGGGGCGAAGCCCATCGCGACCGCCAGTCCCGCCTTGGGGTGGTCGTCCAGCGAGGTCGGCCGTTTCGGCGCTCCGGCCGAGGACAGCATCTCCCGGATCGTCGGCTTGCCCACCGGGTCGGCACAGCGGTAGGGCTGCTGTTCGGCCGGCACCCCGATGTGCACCTCGGCGCCCAACGGGCCGGCGACCTCGGTGCGCAGGTACTGGCTCACCGTCAATCCGGTCACCCGCCGGACGACCTCGCCGATGATGAAGCCGTAGGTGGTCATGTGGTAGCCCTGCGCGGTGCCGGGCCGCCACCACGGTTCGGCGGCGGCAAGGCGCTCGCAGACCAGATCCCAGTCGGTGACGTCGCGCCAGTGCATCGGTTCACGCGGCCCGATCGCCCCGGAACGGTGCGCCAGCACCATCGCCAGGGAGATATCGCCCTTGCCGGCCTGGCCGAACTGCGGCCAGTAGTGGGCCACCGGGACCCGCAGGTCCAATTCCCCGGCATCGGCGAGCCGGTGCACGCAGGTGCTGGTCAGACCCTTGCTGCCGGACAGCACGGTGCTCAACGTGTCTTCCTGCCAGGGCCGCGTGCCCTCGACGTCGGCGGAGCCGGCCCACAGATTGACCACGAGCTCGCCGTCGACATAGGCCGCTACGGCCGCGCCGAGTTCGTCGCGCTCGGTGAAGTTGCGCTCGAACTCGGACCGCACCTTCTCAAAGCGCGGGGAGCACGTCCCATGGATTTGGACGTGCCGTGTGCCGCCCATGGCGTGCCTTCCTGCTAGGGAGAATCCCCTTCTGCGGGGCGGCGGGGCGATCGGACCCGCGTAGCTTGCTTCGAAGGATAAGTCCGCGGTGACGTGTGAGTACAGCAGCCCCTGGCACCCGTTGCTGGTCAAGGGGGAGACCACCGTTGGAGTCCGCCGAATCGCAGGCCGGCGGACTCCAGGCGGGTCCTGGTGGAGCGGGCGACGGGAATCGAACCCGCGTAGCTAGTTTGGAAGACTAGGGCTCTACCATTGAGCTACGCCCGCATGAACAGCTAGAGCGAGACTGTACCGGCGTGGCGGACCCGAAATCCAATTGCCCCGCCGCGGTGGCTTCGTGGGGCGTTGGCAGCAGGTCATTGTGATCACCGATATGCCGGGCCGTAGGATCGCCTGGTCAGTGCGGGGTGTAGCGCAGCTTGGTAGCGCATCCGCTTTGGGAGCGGAAGGCCGCAGGTTCAAATCCTGTCACCCCGACCACTAGCGCGCGCCGCACCGGCACGACCGACCACGTCAACGATATCGAGGAGTACACCCGTGAAGAGCACCGTCGAGCAGCTGACCCCGACCCGGGTTCGCATCAACGTTGAGGTGCCGTTCACCGAGCTTCAGCCGGATTTCGAGCGGACCTACAAGGAGTTGGCCAAGCAGGTGCGGTTGCCGGGCTTCCGGCCGGGTAAGGCTCCGGCCAAGCTCATCGAGGCTCGCTTCGGTCGTGCCGCGGTGTTGCAGCAGGTGGTCAACGAGGCGCTGCCGAGCCGCTACAGCGAGGCCGTGACGAGCTCGGACCTCAAGCCGCTGGGGCAGCCCGACATCGAGGTCACCAAGCTCGACGACGGTGAGCAGATCTCCTTCACCGCCGAGGTCGACGTGCGGCCGGACATCACCCTGCCCGACCTCGAGCAGCTCAAGATCAGTGTGGACCCCATCGAGGTCAACGACGACGAGGTCGACGCCGAGCTCGACTCGCTGCGCGCCCGGTTCGGCACCCTGACTGGTGTCGAGCGCCCGGCCGCCAAGGGCGACTTCGTCTCGATCGACCTGGACGCCACCATCGACGGCGAGGCGGTTGAAGGCGCTGCCACCGAGGGGCTGTCGCACGAGGTCGGTTCGGGTCAGCTCATCGAGGGTCTCGACGACGCCATCGTGGGACTGTCGGCCGGCGAGAGCAAGTCCTTCACCACCAAGCTGGCGGCAGGCCCGCAGGCCGGCAAGGACGCTGAGGTCACCGTCACGGTTCAGTCGGTCAAGGAGCGCGAGCTGCCGGAGGCCGACGACGAGTTCGCGCAGCTGGCCAGCGAATACGACACCATCGGCGAGCTGCGGGAGAACCTCACCGAGCAGGTGAGCCGCACCAAGCGCATCCAGCAGGCTGAGAAGGTCCGCGAGGCGACGCTCGAGGCCCTGGTCGAGCAGGTCGAGATGCCGCTGCCCGAGGCCGTGGTGCAGGCGCACGTCGACAACGCCCTGCACAACGCGCTGCACGCGGTGGACCACGACGAGAACAAGTTCGCCGAATCGCTGGCCGAGAAGGGATCCTCGCGCGCCGAGTTCGACGCCGACACCCGCAGCGAGGCCGAGAAGTCGGTCAAGACGCAGCTGCTGCTCGACGCGCTCGGCGACAAGCTGGAGATCCAGGTGGGCCAGAACGACCTCACCCAGCACCTGGTGCTGATGGCACGTCAGTACGGCATCCCGCCGCAGCAGCTGGTGCAGTTCCTGCAGCAGAACAACCAGCTGCCGGCGGTCTTCGCCGACGTGCGTCGCGGCATGGCGCTGGCAGCGGCGGTGCGTGCGGCCGCCGTCAGCGACACCGCGGGCAACGAGATCGACACCGCTGAGTTCTTCGGCACCGACGATTCAGCTGAGGCGGACGAAGCCGCCGCGGCTTTGGCCGCCGCCGAGGAAGCCGACGAGGCAGTTGCGGCCGAGGCTGCATCCGACGAGTGACGCTGTAAGCGAACGAAGCCGGTTCGGACCGCCCTGAGCCGTCCCGGTTGGTTAGGGTCGGTGCATATGAATCTCGAGAAAGCAGGTATCCCACTGTGAGCCAGCCCGGACTGAATCTCGTCGACTCGGTATACGAGCGGCTACTGCGAGAACGCATCATCTTCCTGGGGTCGCAGGTGGACGACGACATCGCCAACCGGCTGTGCGCCCAGATCCTGCTGTTGGCCGCCGAGGACCCGACCAAGGACATCTCGCTCTACATCAACTCCCCGGGCGGTTCGATCAGCGCGGGGATGGCGATCTACGACACCATGGTCCTGGCGCCGTGTGACGTCGCCACCTACGCGATGGGCATGGCCGCCTCGATGGGCGAGTTCCTGCTCGCCGCCGGCACCAAGGGCAAGCGCTACGCCCTGCCGCACGCTCGGATCCTGATGCACCAGCCGTTGGGCGGGGTGACCGGTAGCGCCGCCGACATCGCCATCCAGGCCGAGCAGTTCGCGGTCATCAAGAAGGAGATGTTCCGGCTCAACGCCGAGTTCACCGGGCAGTCCATCGAGCGCATCGAGGCCGACTCCGACCGCGACCGCTGGTTCACTGCCCAGGAAGCCCTGGAATACGGCTTCGTCGATCACATCATCACCAGCGCCCACGTCAACGGAGCCGCATCATGAACCCTGAGACCTTGCGAGCCATCGCACCGCAGGCGCGCTACATCCTGCCGTCGTTCGTGGAGCACTCCAGCTGGGGCGTCAAAGAATCGAACCCGTACAACAAGCTGTTCGAGGAGCGCATCATCTTCCTCGGCGTGCAGGTCGACGACGCCTCGGCTAACGACATCATGGCCCAGTTGCTGGTCCTGGAGTCGCTGGACCCCGACCGCGACATCACCATGTACATCAACTCCCCGGGTGGTTCCTTCACCTCGTTGATGGCGATCTACGACACCATGCAGTATGTGCGGGCCGACATCCAGACCGTGTGCCTGGGTCAGGCCGCGTCGGCTGCGGCAGTGCTGCTGGCGGCGGGTACGCCGGGCAAGCGAATGGCGTTGCCCAACGCCCGGGTGCTGATCCACCAGCCGTCGCTGTCCGGAGTGATCCAGGGCCAGTTCTCGGACCTGGAGATCCAGGCCGCGGAGATCGAGCGGATGCGGACCCTGATGGAGTCCACCCTGGCCCGTCACACCGGTAAGGACCCGGAGGTGGTCCGCAAGGACACCGACCGCGACAAGATCCTCACCGCGGTCGAGGCCAAGGAGTACGGGATCATCGACACCGTGCTGGAGTACCGCAAGCTGTCGGCGCAAACCGCCTGATCTTGCTTTGACTCTGCGTCCACCAGACGGGTTACTCGAACTTCTGTCTGGTGGACGCAGAGTCATCAACGGCGGTAATCGCGCGGATGTCGGCCGGGCCAACCCGGCAGCAACCGCCCACGATGCGGGCTCCGGCGGCCACCCACTGCGGTACCAGTCCGGGGGAGAAGGTCGCCGGCCCGCTCCAGCCGCCGGGAGCCCAGCGCTCCCCGCTGTTGGGGTAGACGATCACCGGCTTGCCGGTGACGCTGCGGGCGATCTCGACTGCCGCCAGGACGTCGCCGGGCGCGCAGCAGTTGACCCCCACCGCGACGATCTGCGGCACTCCGGCGGCAATCGCGAATGCCTCGGCCAGGGGCTGCCCGGCGCGGGTGGTGGTGCCCTCGATGGTGTAGCTGAGCCAGGCCGGTACCGTCGCCTCCTGGACCAGGCCCACCAGGGCCGCCGCCTCATCGAGGTCCGGCACCGTCTCCAACGCGAGCAGATCGGCGCCGGCGTCGGCCAGGACCTCCAACCGGGGCCGGTGCCACGCAGACAGCTGCGCGACCGAAAGTCCGTAGCGGCCGCGGTATTCCGAGCCGTCGGCGCGAACGGCACCGTACGGGCCGACCGAGGCCGCAACCCAGCGCTCAGGCGCGCTGCCACCGGCCTGGCGGGCTACGTCCACGCTGCGGCGCAACAGCCCGGCGGCCGCCTGGCGGTCGATTCCGCGGGCGGCGAACCCCTCAAAGCTGGCCTGGTAACTGGCGGTGGTCGCGATCTGCGCGCCCGCGGCGAAGAAGGCCGCGTGCACGGACGCAATGTCTTGGGGTGCCTCAATGAGCAACCGGGCAGACCACAGCGGGTCGGACAGGTCGGCCCCGCCGGCTTCCAGTTCCGTCGCCAGCCCTCCATCGGCGACGAGCACGGTATCGTCGGGCACGGCGAACCCCACGTTTGCCACTCTAGAGCTGGAAAGGCTCCACTCGTCTCACAGCCGGGTAACGCCCCCGAAACGCTCACGCCACGCCAGCGCGTCACATGCCGGCTGCGGCGCCTTGGGCTATATGTTCGTGGAGCAGGCAGACGGAGCCCGTGATGAATACCAACGACGCGATTCGGCCTTATCGGTCGCCTCGCACCGGAATGAACGGGTAGCGTCGGAGCAGACACCGGCACCCCGACGACAGACGGCGAACAGGAAGTAGGTCCTTACGCACTATGGCGCGCATTGGAGACGGCGGGGACCTGCTGAAGTGTTCGTTCTGCGGCAAGAGCCAGAAGCAGGTCAAGAAGCTCATCGCAGGTCCGGGCGTCTACATCTGTGATGAGTGCATCGACCTGTGCAACGAGATCATCGAAGAGGAGTTGGCCGACGCCGACGACGTGAAGCTCGATGAACTGCCCAAGCCTGCTGAGATCCGGGAGTTCCTGGAGGGTTACGTCATCGGCCAGGACACGGCCAAGCGCACGCTGGCGGTGGCCGTCTACAACCACTACAAGCGCATCCAGGCCGGCGAGAAGAGCCGGGACTCGCGCTCCGGTGAGCCGGTTGAGCTGACCAAGTCCAACATCTTGATGCTCGGGCCCACCGGCTGCGGCAAGACCTACCTGGCCCAGACCCTGGCAAAGATGCTCAACGTGCCGTTCGCGATCGCCGACGCCACCGCGCTGACCGAAGCGGGCTACGTGGGTGAGGACGTCGAGAACATTCTGCTCAAGCTGATTCAAGCGGCCGACTATGACGTCAAGCGCGCCGAGACCGGCATCGTCTACATCGACGAGGTCGACAAGATCGCCCGCAAGAGCGAAAACCCGTCGATCACCCGCGACGTCTCCGGCGAGGGCGTGCAGCAGGCACTGCTGAAGATCCTGGAGGGCACGCAGGCCTCGGTGCCGCCGCAAGGTGGCCGCAAGCACCCGCACCAGGAATTCATCCAGATCGACACCACCAACGTGCTGTTCATCGTTGCCGGCGCGTTCGCCGGGTTGGAGAAGATCGTCTCGGACCGGGTCGGCAAGCGGGGCTTGGGTTTCGGCGCCGAAGTCCGGTCCAAGGCCGAGATCGACACCACCGACCACTTCGCCGAGGTCATGCCCGAGGACCTGATCAAGTTCGGTCTGATCCCCGAGTTCATCGGCCGGTTGCCGGTGGTGGCCTCGGTGACCAACCTCGACATGGAGTCGTTGGTCAAGATCCTGTCGGAGCCCAAGAACGCGCTCGTCAAGCAGTACACCCGGCTGTTCGAGATGGACGGGGTGGAGCTCGAGTTCAGCCAGGACGCGCTGGAGGCCATCGCGGATCAGGCCATCCACCGCGGCACCGGTGCGCGCGGTCTGCGGGCGATCATGGAAGAAGTCCTGCTGCCGGTCATGTACGACATCCCGAGCCGCAACGACGTCGCCAAGGTCGTCGTGACCAAGGAAACGGTGCAGGACAACGTGTTGCCGACCATCGTGCCGCGCAAAGCTTCCCGCGGCGAGCGTCGCGACAAGAGCGCCTGATCCGGGGGCGGTGCTCGTCGCCGCGCAAAGTTACTCGCCAGTACCGAACTTCTCTTAGAGTTGGCGTGCGGGTGAACGTGATGAAAACCACATTTCCGGCTCAAGTTGACCGCGAACCCCGGTGTGACATCGACATTTAACACTGAGTAACCCGAATTTCGACACGGTGTGGCGTCGTATGGTCTATAAGAGCGGTGCAATAATCGGTACTGCCAGTGACAGAAAAACTTGTGGGTGCGCCAGCCGTGCTGCGCGGGCCGGGTGGACAGTGATGGAAGGCGGGGCCGTGGGGCCGAGTGGTAACGGAGTCGGGTCGGCACCCGGTCGCCAAAAACTCGAGAAGGTCGTCATCCGGTTCGCCGGTGACTCCGGCGACGGCATGCAGCTCACCGGCGATCGCTTCACCTCCGAGGCGGCCCTGTTCGGCAACGACCTGGCCACTCAGCCGAACTACCCGGCCGAGATCCGCGCACCTCAGGGCACCCTGCCCGGTGTGTCGTCGTTCCAGATCCAGATCGCCGACTTCGACATCCTCACCGCCGGTGACCGCCCCGACGTGTTGGTGGCGATGAACCCGGCGGCGCTGAAGGCCAACATCGGCGACCTGCCGCGCGGCGGCATGGTGATCGTCAACTCCGACGAGTTCACCAAGCGCAACCTGGCCAAGATCGGCTACGAGAACAACCCGCTGGAGACCGAGGAACTCTCCGACTACGTCGTGGTCCCAGTCGCGATGACCTCCCTGACCCTGGGTGCGGTCGAGGCGATCGGCGCGACCAAGAAGGACGGCGCCCGGGCCAAGAACATGTTCGCCCTTGGCCTGCTGTCCTGGATGTACGGCCGCGAGCTGGAGAGCAGCGAGCGCTTCATCCGGGAGAAGTTCGCCAAGAAGCCCGACGTGGCCGACGCCAACGTCCTGGCGCTGAAGGCGGGCTGGAATTACGGCGAGACCACCGAGGCGTTCGGCACC
>Ga0182738_1000782_pt1 | contig 42603 bp, 42 predicted proteins | sample eDN5th30CBELigMG_FD_128876 | JGI IMG/M metagenome (GOLD analysis project Ga0182738, IMG submission 128876) | Enriched Miracle-Growth compost microbial communities from Emeryville, California, USA - eDNA 5th pass 30_C BE-Lig MG (version 2)... ...
ACCCATGGTGTCCATCGACGTCCGCTCCGCCAGACCACCCCAACCCGCACCAGAGATATTGGTCGACGACGCCCACATCCGACGAGCCTCGTCCTCCACCGTCTGCGCGTGCACATCAAAACGGCCCGCCATCGAACGCATCGCGTCCGGATCAGTCATAAAACGTGTTGCCACTGTTGTGTCTCCTTGTCTGAAGTTCGTTGTTTCTGATTGATTTTCGTAGTTGCGGGTTATTGCCGCCGGTTATGTCGGTAACCGACGACCGGCTTTGAACGAATGAATGGTTCCCCCTTCCATCAGCCCATAGCCGGTAATGCGGTGACTCCTGATCAGCCCGCCGAGGCAGCGTTGGCTGCCTCGGTGGCGGCATAGGAGGTCGCACTGCTGTTCAGAGTGGCGACGAACATCTCGTGGATCGCCGCGGCCTGTGCGCTGACCTGCTGGTACATCGTCGCGTGCGCAGCGAACTGCGCCGCGGTCAATGCCGAGACCTCGTCGGCAGCGGCCGGAACCACCCCGGTGGTCGGAGCGGCAGCGGCGGCGTTCTGCGCGTTCAACGCCGAGCCGATACCGCTCAAGTTCGCAGCAGCCGCTGACAGCGCTTCGGGCTGCGCATTCACAAACGACATTCGAGTCCCTCCTCATCGATCGCGGTCAGCAATCTCTCCGCTGTCGATCGTAAGGGCTCAAAGTGCCCGGGAGTAGCCACAACGCCCACTGTTCACCTGCCGATAACAAGTGTTCATCTGGGGTAACAAACCGGTAGCAGCGACCAGGCCGTTCAGGCCATGAAATGGCTCCGTACTGGAAAAACACAGAGCTGCTATTTCCGGCGCGGTCGGCCGCCGCCCTGCCCCCCGACATCTGCGGGCACGAGGCCCTGGTTTAAATCTTGCCGCAATTAATTCAGGGCCCGCCCTCCGGGGCTGTGACAGCGCCAGCAACCACCGTGGCGCTGTTGCTAGCGTCACGGCGGTTGCTGGACAGACCGGTCAGCCCGCCGGGGTGGCCGCGCGCTCTTGCGCCGGCGCCCGCCGCAGCTCGGTGGCGGCGACCTGAACGAACACGCCGGTGTCCTCGGCCATCAGCAGACCACGACCGCGAGGCAGCGGGCCGCCCTTCATCTTGCCGCGGATGAAGCCCTCGTCCGGGTCGGCGTCCATCACCAACAGCGGCGCGTTGGCCTGGTGCAGAGCCCGCAGCAGCGGGTCGGCACCGGCGGACGACCAACCGCCGAACGTGCGGGTGGCGATCACGTGCAGGCCAACATCTGCCGAGCGAGTGACCCAGGGCGCAGCTTTCTGGAACGGCGAGTCGAAGCCGGGCGGGAACTGCTGGATGTCGTCGATGATCAAGAAGATCTCCGGCCCGCTCCACCAGGTCCGCGACAGCAGCTCCTCGGCCGACAAGCCCGGCGGAGGTTCACGGTTGGCCAGCGTGGCGGCCAACTCGTTGACCAACGCGACGGCGCCGTCCAGGTTGTAGGCGAACTTCTCCACGTAGTCCGACCCCAACGTGGTCAGCAACTGCCGGCGCGGGTCGATCAGCCACACCTGTGCTGACGGCCGCCCGTCCGGGCTGGGAGCCGGTGCGCTGCTGGACCCCGGCGCGTAGAGCCGCTCGATCTCGCTCATGATGGTGGCCAGCGTGGTGGTGCGGCCGCATTCGCGACGGCCGGTCACCATCAGGTGGCCGTTCTCGGCGAAGTTCAGGTAGACCGGCTGCAGGTCGAGTTCGGAGATCGCCCAGGCGATACCGCCCGCGCCCACTCCTTCGCGGCGGTCGTTGGCCGCGACCGCGCGCACCTCTTCCAGTCCGAACCGCGCCGGCAGCCGGCGCACCGGGCGCACCCGGCCCACCGCCACCTGGCTGACCGCGGCGCCGACGCTGTCGGACTCGAACACCTTGCTGCCGGTGTCGGCCATCGCGGGCCGGGCGATCAGGGTGTGCAGACCGGACTGAGGGTCGCTGTCGAGGCGTACGTAGTTGACCGCGACCATGCCCCGCCCCGGCTTCACCGGGACATCCTTGGCGAACCGGGAACGCACCAGCTTGGCGTCCTCGACCGCGGCCAGACGCAGCTCGACCCGGGATCCGAAGCCGCTTCGCACCGGTGGACGCAGCTCCGATTCGCGGTCGGCGGTCACAATCACGTGCACACCGAACGAGGGGCCCTGGTTGATGATCTGGTTGACCTGCTCGACGAGCACCTCGTTGTCCTCCGAGAGCGCCCGGTAGTTGTCGACCACCAGATAGACGTCGCCGAAACCGTCGTTGGGGATGGCCCCCGGAGCACCTTCGAACTTCCGCCGACGGAAGACGTCCATCGACGCAACATCGTTCTCCAGGAAGCTGCGCTTGCGAGTCCGCACCAGCGCCAGCAACTCGGCCACCGTGCGGCGCACCCCGTCGGGGTCGGTCGGGCCACAGACACTACCCACGTGCGGCAGTCCGGCGACCGTCGTCAGCGAGGTGCCGCTGTAGGCCAGGCAGTAGAACTGAACCTGTTCGGGGGTGTGGGTCAACGCCGCCGAGCAGATCAGCGTCTGCAGCGCGGTCGTCTTGCCCGAACCGCCGGCGCCCAGGATCAGCACATTGGCGCCCGGGCCGGAGGTGTCCACCGTCCACGGCGGCTGATCGTGCTTGAACGGCCGGTCGATGACACCGATCGGAAACACCAGGTCGCGCCGGGTGCCGTAGTCCTGCTGCCACGGGTGACCCAGGTAGCGGTTCACCAGGTTCTCGACGGTCACCGGGACATCCAGCGGTGGCTGCCACAACCGGTAGGGCTCGAAGTCGATCTGGCGCAGCTGGTCGATGATGACCGTGCCAACCTTGGGCGTCCGGATGAAGTCCTCTTCCTCGGCCGGCTCGCCGGGCGCAGCTGCCGGCTTGGAGTCGATCGCCGCAATCTCTTCGGGCGCCTCGATCTCGGGCGTGCTGACGCTGACCTCGAGCGGAGTGAACTCGGTGGTGAACAGCTGCGGCCGGATGTAGTCGACGGCATGCGTCAACGGCATCTGCTCGTCATCGAGCATTCCGCCCCGGTGGTAGTCGCGCCACAGGAACTCGGCCTGGAAACGGATGACCTCTTCGCCGCTCTTGCGGAAGTAGCCGAGGCCCGCCTTGGCGGGCAGATTCACCGCGTTGGGAACACCGGCGGCCTGCGCGGCTCCGGCGGTCTGCGCCTTGAGCACCAGCCGGTAACCCATGTTCTCCATGAGCTTCTCGGCGCGGCTCTCGATGGTCTGCGAGGCCATCATCAGGTGCACCCAGTAGGCGCGGCCCTGTCGGCCGATCGAGTCCAGCACCTCCACCGCGGTGGGCATGATGCGGAACCACTCGTAGAACTCGTCGATCACGACGACCAGCATCGGCAACGGCGGCAGGCTGTCGTCTCCGCGCGCCCGCATCCGGGACCGGATCTCGTTGTACTCCTTGGCGCCGTCGACACCGGCGTTGTCGCACATGGTCTTTCGCCGGGCGATCTCACCCCACATGGCCTCCAGGAAGCGCTCCATGAGGGCCTGGTCGTCTTCCAGGTCGGTGATGATCCGGGACACGTGCGGCACACCGGCGAACGGCTTGACCGCCGATCCACCCTTGAGGTCGGCCAGCACGAACTGCAGTTCGTCCGGCGGGTGAGCCAGCAGCAGCGACTCGATGACCGTGCGCACCAGGGTCGACTTACCGGAACCGGTGGTGCCGGACATGACGCCGTGCGGCCCGTCACCACCCTCGTCGAGGGACTTCATGTCCAAGAACAGCAGTTCGCCGTTGTCGGAGCGGTTTCCGAACGGAATCCGCAGCCGGCCTCGGCTGCCCCCGTCACGCCGGCTGGCCCACAGCTCTTCGAAGTTGATCCGCCCGGCGTCTTCGATGCCGTAGTAGGCCATGATGTCGCGCGCACCGATGTGGTGCGTCACCTTCTGGCCGATCTCCTCGTAGGCCGCCGCAAGCCGCCAGTGCGCCAGCCGCTGCGCGAACTGTTCGGCGTCGGTGGGGCTGACCTGGTCGGCGAGGGCGAAGAACCACTCGTTGTCGTCGATCACCATCCAGGTGTCGCGGTCACGCGGCAGGGCGTTGATGATGCCCTTGTCGTCGAGACGCAGCACCCGCTGCGAGACGCCACGCCATTCCGGGGCGCCGGTCAGGTCGAAGAACGTCACCCCGTCGATGCCCTCGGTGGTGTTGACGTACTCCCACTGCGGGTCCAGGCCGTCGACGATGATCAGGTGGTGCGGGGTCGGGGTCTCCGCCGACGAGCTTGCGTGGCGCGGCATGAAAGATCCACGCCCGGAGAACAGTTCGGCGTGTTCGGTGGCGAAATCCTGCACCGAGCCGTACACCATGCGGGCGTTACCCGCGGCGTCCTGGCGGCGCGGGTCGCCGAAGTGCGGCATCCACTTCACCCAATCCCACTGCGCCACATCCGACGTCACCACGACCATGCGCAGATGGTCGGGACCGTGCGAGAAGGCCAGCTGGCAGATGATCGCGCGCATCAACCCGAGCACCTGCTCGCGGTCACCGACCAGCGAGTACCACGGCTCGACCAGCAGCGAGATCATCTTGGGCAGGTTGTAGACCACGCTCTGGTAGCGCCCGAACTCCTGCAGTGCCTTGCCGGTCACCGGTTCCAGCTCGATGTCGGTCGGCATGTTCTGCGGCTCACCCCAAGTCACCTCGGGTCGGGTCATCCCCACCCCGACTCGGGCCAGGCCGAAGTTGAGGTCCTTGCCGTTGGGCTGGCGTTCCCACATGCGCGACGACCCCACCGCGGCGGCCAGGGTGGACGGCGCCGGGTGGTACCACCGGTAGTTGGCGTCCATGCTGTCCGCGGACTCCGCCGCCGACTCACGCAGCCGGTCCAGCATGAGCATGAACTGGGCGCGCATCGCGTCGAGCTTGGGGCGGCTCAGCTGCTGGGCGCCTCCGCCGAAACGGCCGCCGAACATCATCATCGCTACGCCGCCGATCATGAAGATCGGGAAGATCGAGCCGGCGCCCAGGAACATCCGGGAGCCGCTGGCCACGGTCATGGCGACCATGCCGACGAGCAGGCCGACCACCAGCACGCCGACCACCACCAGCCACCACGGCTTGCCTTCTGGCGGCGGGACGCTCAGCGGCGTCGGCAATACGATGTTCTCCGGCTTGACCACCGGCGCGCGTTCCGGCGTCGGCCGGGCGTATCCACGTTTCACTTAGGCACCGCCAATTCTGCTGGGCTCATATCGGTTGGCAGGGTGTCGTGACGGACCAGCGCATCCTGTCGGGACAGGGTCGGGCCGTGCGCCAGCAGGCGCAACGCCACCGACGGCGCCAGGGCCGGTTCTCCGACCAGGCCCAGCGCCTTGCGCTCGTCATCGCCGGGGATCCCGAATCGCACGCCCGAGGCCGATATCCACCACAACGATTCCCGCGTGGAGGCATCCGGGTCGTTGCCGGTCACCGCGACGAAATTGCCGTAGCCGGAACCGAAGTAGACCCGGTCGGCCTCCGGCACGTTGGCGTCGTTGGTCTTCACCAGGGACACCACCCGGTTCATCTGCTTCTGCGACACCGGAATCGTGGGGCCGGACACCACCTGAACCCGGGCCCGGCTGTCACCGGTGGAACGCTCCCACCACCAGCACGTGGAGGGATTCTCCTTGATGTCGACGACCTGAAGCGGCCCCTCGGGGTATGCCGACAAGTCCAGTCCGGTGACCACCGGCATCTTCGCCAGATCCTGCGGCGTCACCACTGCGGGCGCACCGCCCCCGGTGGCGCCGGCGTTCTGCAGGATGCGGGCCACCACCGGCGACACCGTCTGCACGCCGTTCATCAGCACTACCGAATACTGTTGCGGCCCAGCCAATTGCGGTGTGGTGAAGACCATGCCCACCGGGCCGGGGGCGTTCGGGAAGGCCGGCGGGTGACCGGCCTCGGGCACAAAGGGCACCGCCAGTTCCGGACCCACCGGCAACGCGTCGAACAGCGCCTGGCTCATGGGGCGGGCGTGGTCGACCTGCTCGGGGGTCAGCCCCAGCGGCAGCAGCACCGCCCGGTCGGCGGCGTCGATGCGCGAGCGGCGACCCTGGCGAACCACCCAGGAGTCATCGCCGTAGCGCAGCACCACCGCGTCGGGCCCGTCCAGCACCCGGCGGCGGGAGTTGAGCTCCGGGGCGCCGTCGATCACCGTCACGGTCACCGGCGACGGCGCGCCGACGCCCTGGACGTTGGCGACGGTGTCGCAGATCAGCCATGACGACGTCGAGGGTGTGGTCGGCAGGATGTCCGACGGTGCGCCGGGAATTCCGACGAGCGGGCCGTGCGGCTGCTCGGCGATCTGAGTGGAGCGCACCTTGTGCGGGTTGTCGGCCCGGCCGGCGATCAGTCGAGCCGAGGCCAAATTCAGTGCCGGATATATGGTGTCGCCGACCCGCACATACAGGGCGCCGGAATCACGGTCGGCAATGATGGGCGATTCATTCATCTGGCCCGACGGACTCAAAAACGACCACAGCAGCGCACCGAGGCAGACGACGGCTCCCGCCGACACCGAGGCCACCACGGCCAGCGACTGGCGCCGGCCGGGCTCTACTTCCATCCGAACCTGCCAGCGGGTCAACGCCATCGCGGTGCGTCGCGCCAGGAATTGGTACCCCGTCATCTGGGTACGCGTCGACAGCCCAAGGCCGTAACCGGGTCCCCGCTGTTCGTCAGCCACGGCGCGCCCCAGCCCCCACCCGCGGCATTGGCAGTACTGCCGAATTACGGCGCGGTGCCGGTCCCGTATAGGTCGTCATCTACCCCTGCCTGGTCACAAGTTTCTCCACTGCGCATGCTAGCTGTGTCGCGCTACGACTGCCCGCAGTGCAGATTGCAATCTGATGGCGATGGCGAAACGCACTTCGCCTGTTCTTCCTGGAATTATGACCGCGCTAGATGAACGGTCTGTAAAGCGCGAGATCCGCGTGAGTTCACTTCTGCCTTGCACAGCGAAATGCGGTGGTTTGCCTACCGAAATAATCGCCTTGATCGCACGATCGGGCCGGGCGACGACCCAGGTCACGGCAGCCAGCGGCACGGTGGCCGCCGGCCGCCGCCGAAATCCGCACTTGCGATACCTGAGTTTCCTGTCAGAAGCCTGCGTATCTGATGTCAGAGTATCGGGCCACGAGCTTTTACGCGCTACCGTCGAAAAGTGACCACGATTGATGGACAGGGTGCTGACGGGCAGCTCGACCCGCGGGGTCCCGCGACCTCACCAGCAACGAAAGAGACAACTCGGCCGGTCGACTACTCCGCGGACGTCGTCGACGTCGAGCTGGAGCTGGAACAGGGCTACCGGACAGAGATTCACAAGAACCATAACGAGACCGTCGACGTCGAGACTTACGGCGGCGGTTTCGACCTCAGCAGACGCGCGGTCGCCCCGCATCTGCGTGTCGGCAAAGATAAGTGGTTCAACCTGCTGTGGCTGATCCCGATCGGCTTCGTCGGGCTGATAGCGATGATCGCGATCGGTAAGGGCATTCGGCACATGCCCGGCGTCGAGGATTTCATCGCCACGTACCCAGGCAGCAGCCCGTCCACCGAGGTCGCCGGGGGCCTGCCGGCCTGGGCCGGGTGGACCCACTTCTTCAACCTGTTCATGATGATCTTCATCATCCGGGCCGGCATCCAGATTCTCTGCGACCACCCGCGGCTGTACTTCAGCCGCAACTCCACGCCCGGTAAGGACGAATGGCTGCGAGTGGGGCCGCCGGTGCCCGATGACCCGTACTGGACCGCCAACGCCGACACCGTCGCCCTGCCTGCGCAGTTCGGTCTGCCGGGCTTCCGCCACTCGATCGGGCTGGCCCGCTGGTGGCACATGGGGCTGGGCGTGTTGTGGCTGCTCAACGGCGCGGTCTTCTATGTCCTGCTGTTCACCACCGGTCAGTGGCGCCGCATCGTGCCGACCAGCTGGGATGTCATTCCGCACGCCGCCTCGGTGATGATCCAGTACGCATCGCTGGACTGGCCGGACGACCACACCTGGACCAACTACAACGCGCTGCAGCTGATCTCCTACTTCGTCACGGTGTTCGTGGCTGCGCCCGCCGCGCTGATCACGGCGCTGGGCATGTCCCCGGCGCTGTCACAGCGGCTGGGGCTGATCAGCAAGCACATGCGACTCAACCTGCAGATCGCGCGGTCGCTGCACTTCGTGGTGCTGGTCTATTTCCTGATGTTCATCCTGGTGCACGTCACCATGGTGTTCGCGACCGACGCCTTCGACAATCTCAACCACATGTTCGCCGCACGCGGATGCGCTCCCGGTGCGGGCCCGGAATGCCATAGCGCTACCGGCTTCTATGTCTTCTGCGCGGCAGCGGTGGTGTGCATCATCGGCTGGATCGCGGCCACACCGCTCACCCTGCGCTACCCGCGGGTTGTCCAGAAGATCGGCTATGCCCTGATCGGGCCGTTCCAGCGCGCCCTGGAAAATCTCAACCCCGAGCCCGGAACCTTCACCGAGGACGACATCTCACCGTTCCACTGGCGCAACGGCCGACTGCCGGAGACCGTCGAGTACAAGGAATACGAGGCGAACGACTTCAAGGATTGGCGGCTCAAGGTCTACGGCCTGGTCGAGAACCCGATGGAGTTCTCGCTGGAGGACCTCAAAGCGCTGCCGTATCACGACCAGATCACCCAGCACATGTGCGTGCAGGCCTGGTCCGGCGTGGCCAAATGGGGCGGCGTGTCGATGTCGACGATCATGGAGATCGTCAAACCGCTTCCCCAGGCCAAGTGGGCGATCTTCTACTCGATGGGCCTGGGCGCCACCGGCGGCATCTTCTACAACGCACACCCGGTCGACCAGATGTGGCACCACATGTCGATGCTGGCCTACAACATGAATGACCAGCCGCTGCCCTACATGCACGGCCGGCCGCTGCGGCTGCGCAACGAGCTGCAGCACGGCTACAAGCTGGTGAAGTGGATCAAGGGCATCGAGTTCGTCGAGAGTTATAAGGAGATCGGCAGCGGCCACGGCGGCTACAGCGAAGACCACAAGTTCTTCGGCCGTCATCAGACGATCTGAGCCGATCCCCGGGAACGCCGGCTCCGCGGCCTGACAGGAACACCTGTCAGGCCGCGCCGCATCTGCGGAAATTCCGAGGGGCGGCAGCCCGGTCTGAACGTTGTCGACGGCTGGTCCGCCGAATCCACCCCGGCGTCGTAGGGTGACATGAGGCAACTGAACAACGGGGAGAATCCATGCGCAATCGCGGTATCGGAAAGTCAGTCCTGTCGGTGGTGGCGGTGGGGCTCGCCGTAGGTGCGGTGGCGACCGCCTGCGGCGGCTGCGACAGCGATTCCGAGGACGACACCTACGGCGAAGTCACCCAGGCCCCCGCAGCGCCGATCCCGCCGACCGCGCCTGCCGACGGCGAGGCCGGCGAGTCCGAACCCGGCCCGACCGCACTGCCGGATGCCCCGCTCACCAGCGCTGCTCCGGTTGTCGAACCCACCGCAAAACAGGCCCCGGCTGCTTCGGCAGTGCCGCGGGCCCCATCCGCGCCCTCCGTCCCGGCAATCCCCGCGATTCCGGCGATTCCCGCGATTCCGGCCATCCCGGCCATCCCGGCGATTCCGGCCATCCCCGCAATCCCCTACCCTTAGGGATCGCACCGGCCAGCGATCAGATTCCGGTCCAGGCGGAGTCCAGCTGCTCGGCCACGTCGATGATCTGCGCCCGCTGGGATTGCGGACTGTCGATCTCGGCTGCCACATAGCTGGCGATGAACCGCCGGATCTCCCCGTCGACGCCGGCGAAGATCCGCAGCAGCTCGCCGCGGATGGACGTCGACGACACCTCGACGGTGATGTCAGAGGACCGTGGTTTGGGCACATCGATGATCAGCAGCAGCGGCTCGGCGGCCCGCGCGGTGGCGTGCAGGGCGATGTCGCCGGCCACGGTGAACCGTTGCTTGTCCAGACGCAGATCGATGAGCAGGTCGATCTCCAGCGGAATGTGGATCGCGAACGTCAGCAGATCCCCCAGACCGCGTGCCACCCGCGGCTCCTGGACCCGCACCTTCGCACTGACCTTGGCGATGCCGCCCGGTCCCTGCCGCATGGCGGGCATCTCGAACTCGTCGCCGGCGATGACGGCGAACGCAGCTGCCACTCGCTCCTCGGTGACCGCGACCTCGAAGAACTTGCGCCCGAACTCTTCGTAAGTCAGGTAATTGTGGTTCTGCATAGGTTGATACAGTCTCACGTCCTCGTCGCAGACGGGCGCTGATCTGTCCGCGCCACGCAGTCGTCTTCGCACCCCACCACACCGCGATCGGTCAGATGCTCGATGAGCGGCATCACGCCGGCCGCCAAGTGCTCGGCCATCGCGGTGCGCGCCAGCGTCTGATCGTGTGCCGCCAGCGCGGCGAGCACTCGCCGGTGATCGGCCATGGATCGTTCCGGCCACCCGGCGATGCCTGGGAAAACCGCCTCGGGCGCATACCGGGTTATCTGCGACATCATTTGGGCCAGCTTGGGCGAGGCGGCGGCCACGTTGATGGCCCGGTGAAAATCGTGGTTGAGCCGCACGGTCCGCTCTTCGTCGTCTCCGGCGTAGGCCTGCTCCAGCCGGGACTGAATCTCATTGAGCTCGTTCAACTGCTCCTCGGTGATACCGGCCGCGGCCCGCGCCGCCAGCTCACCGCCCACAAACGCCTGGACCTCGGCGACGTCGGCCAGATCACGCTTGGTCACCGGCAATACGACGAACCCGCGATGTGGCTGCTGGTCGAGCAGGCCTTCAGCGCGCAGCTCGAACAGCGCCTCCCGAACCGGGGTGACGCTGATGCCCAATTCCGTTGCCAGCTGGTCCAATCGGACGTACTCCCCCGCGGCGTAACCGCCGTCGAAGATCCGCTGGCGCACGAAGCGTGCGACGGCTTCCGACAATTGCGGCCGGGTGCTGAAGTCGGGAGCAGACATGGCGTCAGATGCGGTAGTCGGCCAGCAGGCGCTTGCTGATGATCTGCTTCTGGATCTCGCTGGTGCCCTCGCCGATCAGCAGGAACGGCGCGTCGCGCATCAGGCGCTCGATCTCGTATTCCTTGGAGTAGCCGTAGCCGCCGTGGATCCGGAAGCTCTGCTGGGTGACCTCGTTGCAGTATTCGCTGGCCAGGTATTTCGCCATGCCCGCGGCGAGGTCGTTGCGTTCGCCGGAATCCTTCAGCCGGGCCGCGTTGACGACCATCAGGTGTGCGGCTTCGACTTTGGTCGCCATCTCGGCGAGCCCGAACGCGACGGCCTGATGCTCGGCGATCGGCTTGCCGAAGGTGGTGCGTTGCTGGGCGTATCGGGCCGCGAGCTCGAATGCGCGGATGCCTACCCCGCAGGCGCGTGCCGCGACGTTGACCCGGCCGACCTCGATGCCGTCCATCATCTGGTAAAAGCCGCGGCCGGTGGTGCCGCTCAGAATGTCGGCGGAACTGGCCCGATAGTCGTCGAAGATCATCTCGGTGGTGTCGATGCCCTTGTATCCGAGCTTGTCGAGCTTGCCGGGGATGGTCAGACCCGGGACGACTTCACCGAATCCGGTGGGCTTTTCGACCAGGAACGCGGTCATGTTGCGGTGTGGGGTGTCGGCCCCTTCGTCGGTGTGGACCAGCACGGCCACCAAGCTCGATGTGGCGCCGTTGGTCAGCCACATCTTCTGGCCGTTGATGAGGTAGTCACCGTCGCCGGTGGGTGTGGCCCGGGTGCGGATGGCAGCGACGTCGGAGCCGAGCTCGGGTTCCGACATCGAAAACGCCCCGCGCACATCGCCGGTCGCCATCGCGGGCAGGTAGCGTTGTTTCTGCTCGTCGGTGCCGTGCTGGCGCAGCATGTAGGCGACGATGAAATGGGTGTTGATCACCCCGGAGATGCTCATCCAGCCGCGCGCGAGTTCCTCGACGCACAGTGCGTAGGTCAGCAGGGACTCGCCCAGCCCGCCGTAGGCCTCCGGGATCATCAGACCGAACAGGCCCAACTGGGCCATGCCGTCCACGATCTGTTGCGGGTAGGCATCGGCGCGTTCGAATTCGGCGGCCTGCGGTATGACTTCTTTGTCGACGAACGCCCTTACTGCCGCAATGATCTCGGTCTGGCTCTCGGTCAGCCCCAACGTCTGGCACAGCCTGGTCATTTACGCCACCCTCTCGAACACGGCGGCCAAGCCCTGGCCACCTCCGATGCACATGGTTTCCAGCCCGTAGCGCTGCTGGCGCCGGTGCAGCTCACGGGCCAGCGTCGCCAGCATCCGGCCGCCGGTCGCGCCCACCGGATGCCCCAGCGAGATCCCCGAACCGTGCACGTTGGTGCGGGCACGGTCGGCGACACCGAATCGCCACTCGGCCATGACCGCGAGCGCCTGAGCGGCGAATGCCTCATTGAGCTCGATCAGGTCGATGTCGGCGAGCGTGAGACCGGCGTTGGCCAGGGCGACCTCGGTGGCCGGCACCGGGCCGATGCCCATGACGTTGGGCTTGACCCCGGCCAGCCCCCAGGAGACCAGCCGCACCAGCGGGGTCAGGCCCAGCTGCTCGGCCTTGGCCGGGGTGGTCACCACACACATCGAGGCTGCGTCGTTCTGGCCGCTGGAGTTGCCGGCGGTGACAGTGGCGTCCGGATCGCTTTTGCCCAGAACCGGTTTGAGCTTGGCCAGCGACTCCACGGAGGTATCGGCGCGGGGATGCTCGTCGGTGTCGATCCGCTGCTCGCCGGCGCGGGAGCGCACCGTGACACCGATGATTTCGTCGGCGAGCACGCCGCTGCGCTGGGCCGCCACTGCGCGCTGATGCGAGGCGACCGCGAGTTCGTCCTGCTCGGCGCGGGTGATCTGGTACTGACGGCGCAGGTTCTCCGCGGTCTCCAACATGCCGCCGGGCACCGGGTGGTACTGCCCACCCGCGGTGGTCCGGCCGCGTGCCAGTCCGTCGTGCACCCGTACGCCGTCTCGGCCAGCGCCCCAGCGCATGTCGGTGGAGTAGAACGCCACGTTGCTCATGCTCTCCGCGCCGCCGGCGATCACCACCTCCTGTGCACCACTGCCGACCTGCAGGCAGGCCTGGATCACCGCCTGCAGTCCCGATCCGCACCGCCGATCGACCTGCATACCGGGAACCGTCACCGGCAGGCCGGAATCCAGGGCGACCACCCGCCCGATCGCCGGTGCCTCACTACTGGGATAACAGTGCCCCAGCACCACGTCATCGATGGCGTCGGCGGGCAGGCCGGTGCGCTCCAGTAGTCCGGTCAGCGCGGCGACGCCGAGCTCGACGGCGGTCAGTGACTTGAACACCCCGCCGTAGCGGCCGATCGGGGTACGAACCGGTTCGCAGATCACCGCCTCGCGCAGAGTCATAGGTGGCGACCGCCGGTCACCTCGAGCACGGTGCCCGTCATATAAGAGGACAAGTCGGACGCCAAGAACAGTGCGACCGTCGCGACCTCGTCGGGTTCGCCGGCCCGGCCCATCGGCACCTCGGCGACCTTCGAATCCCAGATCCGCTGCGGCATGGCCTCGGTCATCGCCGACCGGATCAACCCCGGCTGGATCGCGTTGACGCGGACGCCGAGGTAGGCCAGCTCCTTACTGGCAGCCTTGGTCATGCCGACGATGCCGGCCTTGGCGGCCGAATAGTTGGTCTGCCCGACCATGCCGACCTTGCCCGATATAGAGGACATGTTCACGATCGCGCCGCGCTTCTGCTCTCGCATGATCGCCGCGGCCGCGCGCAACCCGTTCCAAGTGCCCTTGAGGTGGACTGCGATCACCTGATCGAAATCGTCTTCGGTCATCTTGCGCATGGTGGCGTCGCGGGTGATGCCGGCGTTGTTCACCATGATGTCCAGGCCGCCGAACCGCTCGACGGCGACGCCCACCAATGCCTCGACGTCGGCGGCGTCCGTGACGTCGGTCCGCATCGCCACCGCGACATCGGCGCCGAGGCGCTGCGCCGCGGTCTCGGTGGCCTCCAGGTTCAGATCGCCGAGCACCACCCGGGCGCCCTCGGCGACGAAGCGTTGCGCGATCGCGAAACCCAGCCCCTGCGCTCCGCCGGTGATCACCGCTGTCTGCCCGTTGAGTAATGCCACGCCGAATCCGTCCTCTACATGTCGTCGTGATGTCGTGCCCACCCGTGGTCCGGCACATCATATTTCATATATGATTTGTGGGCCAGTGCCGAAAGGGGCCGTGCCATGACGACCGCATCCGTCGCGTCCGTTGACGACGACGTCTTCGCCGAGATCCTGTCCCAGACCCGCCGGTTTGTCCGGACAATGGTCGTCCCGCGCGATCAGGAGATCCTCGAGACCGATCAGGTGCCAGACGACCTGCGGCAAGCCGCCAAGGACCTGGGCCTGTTCGGCTATGCGATTCCCCAGGAGTGGGGTGGACTGGGCCTGAATCTGGCCCAAGACGTCGAACTGGCCATGGAACTGGGCTACACCTGCCCGTCGGTCCGGTCGATGTTCGGCACCAACAACGGCATCGCCGGTCAGGTGCTGGTGGGGTTCGGCACCGACGAACAGAAGGAGCGCTGGCTGCAGCCCATCGCCTCCGGAGCGGTCGCGTCCTTCGCCCTCACCGAGCCCGGAGCGGGCTCCAATCCGGCGGGCCTGCGCACCAAGGCCGTCCGTGACGGCTCGGGCGCGGACGAGACTTGGGTCCTCGACGGCCAGAAACGGTTCATCACCAACGCCCCGCTGGCCGATCTGTTCGTGGTGTTCGCCCGCACTCGGCCGGCTGACGAACGCGGCGCCGGCATCGCGGTGTTCCTGGTACCTGCCGACACCGACGGGGTCGAAGTCGGCACCAAGGACGCCAAGATGGGCCAGGAGGGCGCCTGGACGGCCGATGTCAGTTTCTCCGGCGTGCGACTGCCCGCGACCGCCCTGGTCGGGGGTGACGAGGACATCGGTTACCGGGCGGCGATGACGTCGCTGGCCCGCGGCCGCATTCATATTGCGGCGCTGGCGGTGGGAGCCGCGCAGCGCGCACTGGATGAGTCGGTGAGCTATGCCGCCACCGCCACCCAGGGCGGCAGCATCATCGGCGACTTCCAGTTGGTGCAGGCGATGCTCGCCGATCAGCAGACCGGGGTGCTGGCCGGCCAGGCGCTGGTCCGCGAGGCCGCCCGCAAGTGGGTCAGCAATGAAGATCGGCGGATCGCTCCGTCGGTGGCGAAGGTGTTCTGCACCGAGATGGCCGGCAAGGTCGCCGACCTCGCGGTGCAGATCCACGGGGGCAGTGGATACATCCGTGGCGTGCCGGTGGAGCGCATCTACCGCGACGTCCGGCTGCTGCGGCTCTACGAAGGGACCAGTGAGATCCAGCGGCTGATCATCGGGTCGAACCTGATCAAGAACGCGAAGCGTTCACTGTAAGCAGCATCACTTTCTGCCCGGAGAACGACATGCCGTTCATGTGGATATTTTCACCGATACCGGCGGTAATGGATACCTGCGACGCACCCATTGATCAGGCAATTTCATCCTAATAATGCGAATTTGTGACCTTTGGGACCACGCTCAACAAACACATACGGGGCATCTACCAGCACTTACGGAAATTAACGGTCACGTTCACTGCATTTTCCCGGATCTACCTGGCGTTTTCCGTTGCGGCGTTATGTTTGACAACATGAATACTAAACGTGATGGGTGCCACAGATTTTGGTAAGTGCAGTTATCCATGGTTAATGTGCTCGGTCATGTTTGGTCTAGAAGCTCTGATGGCGCTCATCCAGCAGGTTTCGGGCACCCCGTACATCGTCGGTGGGAACACTCCCGCAGGTACGGATTGCTCGGGTTTGGCCTCGTGGGTGTCCAACGTCGCCAGCGGCCGGCCGGCCTTCAGCGGCCGGTTCCACACCGCCAACGAGGAGTCGGCCCTGCTGGCCCGCGGTTTCAAGTACGGCACCGCGCCTAACGCTCTGGTGGTGGGCTGGAACAGCCACCACACCGCGGTGACCCTTCCCGACGGCACGCCGGTGGCCAGCGGTGAACCCGGCGGCGTGAGGATCGGCGGCGGCGGCGCCTACCAGCCGCAGTTCACCCACCACATGTACCTGCCCATGGACGAGGCACCGGCACCGGAAGCCCCGGCGCCGGAGGCCCCGGTGATGTTTGCCGCCATGGTGGAGCCGGGCCCCGAGCCCGCCGCAGAGCCGATGGCCGAACCGATGGGTGTCGAACTGGCCGCAGCCCCTATGGAGGCTCCGCCGTTTGACGCACCGCCGCCGTTTGACGCACCTCCGGCCGAGGCGCCGATCGACATGCCGCCCGGCGAGGCGCCGCCGATGGACGCCCTGCCACTCGACGAGGCTCCGGCTGAGCCCGGCCCGGAGCCCAGCGACCGCGAGGCGCCGGCTCCGGCCTAGTCTCCTCCGTCGGCGTGCGCTGACGGCGTCGTCGCCTTGCCGCGTCGCGCCAACAGCCACGCCAAACCGTCCGCTTCACCCTCGGCGATCAACTCCAGGCCGGCGAACGCCGTGCGCAGCTCCCCGGGCGCGGCCCGAAACCGTCCTGCGATGCTGCCGACCTGACTCAACGCGGTGACCGCCAACAGTCCACCCGGAGCCAGGCGCTGCAGCATCGGCGCGTCGAGCCGACTGTCGCGGAACCGGGCGCAGTAAATGACATCGGCCGGGGGCCCGTCCGGTAGGCCGTCGTCGAGATCGACGACGTCGAATCGGCACCGGTTACCGACACCGCTGCGCAGGGCGAACGCCCGCGCCTGCTCGACGGCGACCGGCGAGATGTCCAATCCGGCCACCTGCAGGCCCCGCTGGGCCAGCCAGACCGCCGCTGCGCCCTGGCCGCAGGCGATGTCGAGCGCGTGGCCGGCGACCGGAAACGCGTCCGCGAAGGGCGCAAACACCGCAGCGGGCCCGATCGTGTCCGGTGCCGGCTCACAGCGGCCTGCGTATTTCGCATCCCAGCGGGTGCGGTCCTTGGCGCTCATCGGAATGGACGATACTGCGGGGGTGAAATTACGCCTGCCGATCGCGTTATTGCTGTTCGTCTTGGGTGGAGCGGCCGGTCTGATCGGTGACCACTCCCACGTCGTCACCGGGACCACCGAATACCTCTCCCCCTCGCAGGCCGTGCCGTTCATCTGGAGCAGTCCGCTCTATTTCCCGATCCTGGTCGGGTCGGCCACCGTTTTCCTGGCGGAGTTGCGACTGCATCTCCCCTCGCCGCGGACCGCGGTCACGGTGCGTCAGGGGGTGGCTGGTCTGGCCGCGGTGCTGGGCAGCTACGTGGTCACCGCGATGTTGCATGCCTCGCCGGTGGTTCCCCTCACGACGTTGATCTGCGCGTTCGCTGCGATCACCTTCTGCGCCTTGGGAGATCGTCCTGCGATTGTCTGCGGCGTGCTGATCGCGGCTGTCGGCCCGGTGGTCGAGATCGGGATCGCCGCGGTCGGCCACTTCCGCTACGCCGCCGGCTCGGACGGGTTGTTCGGGGTGGCGCCGTGGCTGGTGCCGCTGTACTTCGCATTCGGAGTGGTCGCGGCGCTGATCGGTGAAATCGCCGCCGGCGTCACGCGGCCGGCGGAATAGGGCCGCACGGGGAGGGACGCGATGGCACCGGTCACGCTCGGCGGCTACCCGGCAAAACGGTGCGCTCGCGTCACCCACAACGAATTCGCTCCCGGTAGTCCGGAGCCGGCGCCGCCGCGTCCGGACTTGGAGGCGCTGCCCAGAGCCGGAATCGAATTCGAAGAGCATGTCCTCGAGGAGATCCGGTCGCGCTACGCAGACTCCGAGCGACTGCTGCTGCTCGACGCCGGGATCGGTTGGACCGAACGCCAGCGCCGCACCGTGGCCGCGATGACTGCCGGTGTCGAGGTGATTGCCGGCGGAAGTCTGCCGGATGTCAACGGCCGCAGGGGCCTTCCCGACGTGTTGGTCAGACACCAGGACGGCTACCTGCCCGTCGACATCAAGAACCACCGCACGCTGGCCTCCGCGAAACGCGCGGAGGTGGAGATCTCGACGCTGTCGCAACCTGATCGGCGACTGACCCATCCGGGCCACAGTGACCACGGTGCGCGCTGGCGTGACGATGTCATGCAGCTGGCGCACTACACCCGGATGTTGCAGGAGTTGGGTTTTCACTGCGGGGTGAACCGCGGCGGCATCATCGGCAGCTCCGACCTGACTGCCCTACTCGGCGAGAGTCTCGGCATCACGTGGTATGACCTCGATACCGAGAACATCGTCACGTATTCGGCCAGCGATCCATCGCATCGCCGATCACGCTCGGCTCTGCAGCGCTACGACCATGAGTTCGCGTTCCGTGTCGACGTCGCGCGGGCCGCAGCGACCGGACGAGAACTGGTGCGGCCCTACCGCATCGCCGACTGCGGCACGTGTGCCTGGTTCGACCACTGCGCCACGGTGGTCGGCGACGACGACGCGTCGTTCGCGATCGAGACCGGACACCTCACGATCCGGGAATGGCAGTATCTGTATCAGCACTGCGGCGATGGCGCGGCGTTGAGCGTTGCGCAGTTGGCGGCTGTCGACGTGGACGCGCACCTCGAGGCGTTCCGCGTCCAGTCTGTCGGCACCAAGATGCCGCGGGACCGGCTGGCCAACGCGGTCCGACGAGCCCGGATGAGTTGCACCGGAATTGATTTCGAGGCGCATGAACCAGGCTCAACGACTGTGCCCTCCGCCGATATCGAGGTCGACTTCGACATCGAGTGGGATGATCAGGGCCGCATCTATCAGTGGGGCCTGCGTGTTCGCGACGGCCAGGACGACTCCACTGCCCGCTACCAACCCGTGGTCTCATTCGATCCGCTCGACGAGGCCGCCGAAGCGGAACTGGCCGCCGAGTTCGCCTCTCGGATGCAGCAATTGCGCAGCCACGCCGCCCGGGAGGGCAAGTCGCTTCAGGTCTTCCATTGGCACCATCCCGAGATCAGCAGCACCCGCAGGTTCGCCGACGTGGAGAAGGCACTCGCCGGCCTTACCTATGACCTGCGGAAGTGGTTCGACGCGACGTTTTTCGCCCGCACCTCGTCGTCGATCAAACAGGTTGCCGGCTTCTTCGGCTTCGGCTGGGAGGTCGACGATCCCGGCGGCCTGGCCTCACAGGGCGCGGTCGAAGCCGCCCGGGGCAACGGCCCGCAGGCCGACGCCGCCCGGCGGTGGTGTCTGAGCTACAACGAATGCGATGTGGCGGCGCAGGCCGCGATCCGCGACGGAGTGCGCGCGCACCGCCGCTGAGGCGGGTTCAGCCCTGGGTCTTGGCCGTCGGGCAGATATTGGTGCGGGCCGACTCGACCACCTCACCGGCGGTGGGCTTGGCGATCTGCAGGTAGACCGAGACCTGCTCGACGATGAGGCCGGTCGGATGTTTCGGGAACTCCAGGCACGCGGTCCGTCCGGCGGCCAACCGGCGGGCTTCAGTACCGGGCGGGAATTTCCCGCGGATGGCGTTGAGGTAGGCCATCTCCGCTGGACTCGGGTAGGTCGACTGCTGCTGGGTGCACAGCAGGATGTCGGGACTGTTGCCGCAATAGTCCGGATCACGAGGATTGAGCGGATTGGCCTGAGCGGATGTAGCGCCGATCAGCCCGGCCAGCAGACCTGCGGCCAGGGCCGTCGCGAATGCGGTTGATTTCACGTCCAGCGCCTTTCTCCTCGCCGCTGACGCTAGCAGCAATCCGAATCCGCTCGGGCGGACTTGGCGGGTCTGGCCGCCACCGGCCGAACGGCGCCGGCCCCACCGGCCGTAGCATTGCCGCTATGAGTTGGTCAGCCCGGTTTACCGCACCTTTGGCGATCACCGGTGTGGCAATGGGAGCGTTGGTCGCGGCCGCGCCGGCGCACGCCGACGAAGCCAGCTTCATGACATACCTCAACACCCACGGCTACACCGCGCGCTACGGGAATGACGAGCCGATCTCGGAGTCCAGTGTGCGCGCCCTCGGGCACATGATCTGCGAGAACCTGCGGGTAGGGCGAACCGTCGAAATGCAACTGCCGCATTACCCGGCCTGGCCGCAGTTTGGCTTGATCGCCGAGGCGGCACGCCAGGAGTTGTGTCCGGGCGCCTAGCCACTGTCGGCGCTGCGTGTCGGGCGGTCCCGATGCGGGTAATTCGGTGCCGTGAGACTGCGCAGAAGCAACACCGCGGACCCGGGGTTTCGCCGAATCGGTCGGGGCCGCGGCTTCTCCTACACCGACGGGAGCCATCCGGTCGACGACCCGCAGGTTCTCGCCCGGATCAAGACGCTGGCCATCCCACCGGCGTGGCGAAAGGTGTGGATCTGCCCCTATCCCAACGGGCACATCCAGGCCGTCGGGGAAGACGCTGCCGGACGTCGTCAATACCTGTATCACCCGCAGTGGGAGGCCGAACGTTCCGAGGAGAAGTACGACAGGGTCCTAACCTTGGCCAAGTTGCTGCCGGACTGGCGCGCCGATGTGCTCGCCGACCTGCGCGGTCGCGGGCTGAATCGCGATCGGGTGCTCGCCGTCGCCCAGCAGCTCATCGATCGGGGCTATTTCCGGGCCGGCGGCGAGGAGTACGCCCAGGAAAACGGCAGCTTCGGGCTGGCCACCTTGTTACGTGATCACGTGACGATGCGCAGCGGCCGCGTGGACTTCGACTATCCGGCCAAAAGCGGCGTACGGCGGACGGTTTCGGTCGACGATCCGCTGGTGGTCCGCGCGGTGCGAGCCCTGTTGCGCGCGCCGACCGATTTGCCCCGGCTGCTGGTGTACCGCACCTCCGACGGCTGGTGCGAGGTACGCGCCGATGACCTCAACGAGCGGTTCCGGGAGCTGACCGACGAGCAGTTCAGCGTCAAGGACCTGCGAACCTGGCATGGCACCGTGCTGGCAGCCGAGAGCTTCGCCGTCGCACCCGAGCCGACCTCCAAAACCGTCCGCCGTCGCGAGGTCGCTGCCGTAATGCGGTACGTCGCCGAGGAACTGGGCAACACCCCGGCGGTCGCCCGCAGCTCCTACGTCGACCCGCGCGTGGTGGCGGCCTATGAACAGGGCATCACCATCCGCTCGGCGCTGGACCGAACCGAGGGCCGTCGCAAGGAGGCAACGCGCCGACTCGCGGCGGAAGCCGCCACCGCTCGACTGATCACACGAATCGACCGAGCGGGGCGTTAGCACCGGACCCGGCTGACGGCCGGTGCGGGGCGCCGTTGCGTTCTATTGTGCGACGGAAGGGCAGCAGCAGTTTCGGCGGCGGAGTTGGGGGTGAGACGGTGACAGCTCAGGAGCGGCAACGCCGCGGACAGGATCTGCTGTTCGATCCACTGACCACCAAGGGCACCGCCTTCAGCCAAGACGAGCGCCGCGAGTTCGGACTGCTGGGTCTGCTGCCGGTCGCGGTGAAAACGATCGCCGACCAAGTCGCCCACACCTATGCCGAGTTCTGCACGCGGCATGACGACCTGGACAAGCACATCTATCTGCGGGCGCTGCAGGACCGCAACGAGACGTTGTTCTACCGGCTGCTGAGCGAACATATCGAGGAGATGCTGCCGATCGTCTACACGCCGACGGTCGGTGACGCGTGCCGACGATTCAGCGAGATCTACCGTCGCCCGCGCGGGTTGTTCGTCTCCTACCCAGATCGCGATCGGCTGCGGGAAGCGCTGCGCAACCGACCGGAACAACAGGTCGACGTCATCGTCGTCACCGACGGACAGCGCATCCTGGGCCTGGGCGACCAGGGTATCGGCGGCATGGGCATCCCGATCGGAAAGCTCTCGCTGTACACGCTGATCGGCGGGATCGATCCAGCCCGCACGCTGCCGATCATCCTCGACGTCGGCACCGACAATGTCGACCTGCTGCACGATCCGCAGTACCTCGGCTGGCGCCATCGCCGGATCAGCGACGAGGACTACTACGCCTTTGTCGACGACTTCGTGAACGTCGTGCATGAGGAACTGCCCGACGTGCTGCTGCAGTGGGAGGACTTCGCCACCACGCATGCGCTGCCGCTGTTGATGCGGTACAGGGATCGGCTGCTGACGTTCAACGACGACATTCAGGGCACGGCGGCGGTGGCTCTTGGCGCGCTGCATGGTGCTGTCCGCGCTGCCGGGCGGCCGCTGGCCCAGCAGCAGGTGGTGATGCTCGGCGCCGGTTCGGCCGGCATCGGGGTGCTGGAGATGATCCGCCAGCAGATGGTCGCCGAAGGACTCTCCGAAACCGAAGCCGCCGAACGGATTTGGGCGATTGACATCAGCGGGCTGCTGACCGATGACCGCGAGGACCTCTCGGACAGCCAGCGCCGTTTCGCTCAATCCGCAGCTCGGGTGGCCGATTGGGGAGGTCGGGGCCTGGCGGATGTGGTGCACCACGTCGACGTGGGTGTTCTGCTGGGCCTATCGACGGTTGCCGGTGCTTTCACCGAGCAAATCGTCCGACAGCTGGCGGCCAAGACGGACCGTCCGATCATCTTTCCGCTGTCCAACCCCACCAGCCGGGCCGAGGCGCACCCGGCGGAGCTCGACGAATGGACCGATGGGCGCGCGCTGATCGCCACGGGCTCGCCCTTCGCCCCGATCCGACACGGCGAGCGCGTCCGGCCCATCGCGCAGTGCAACAACGTCTACATCTTCCCGGCGATCGGGCTGGCGGTCACCGCCGCGCACGCGTCGCGTGTCACCGACGCGATGATGCGGGCGGCCGCCGCCACCCTCGGCGATGAATCCCCCGCCCTGCTCGACGCCGACCAGCCACTGCTGCCCGCCTTCGGGAATCTGCCCGAGATCACCACTCGTATCGCAACCGCGGTGGCCATCCAGGCGGTGCGCGACGGCGTCGCACCGGCCGCCTCCGATGAGGCGATTGCCGAAGCAGTCCGGCGGTCTCGCTGGATGCCGGACTATCCCACTCGGTGGCCACGCGAAACCACCGATCCAGCGCTACCCAAGCTCAAGTAACTACAGTGCTCTGGGTGGACGGACGAAAGATTGCCAGGTTCTGCGGTCGCAGTCTGGCCATTCTGACGTCGCTGGCGGTCTCGGCCGCCCTCATCTACGCCCAGAGCAGCCACGATGCGGCGCCCAAGCCCACCGAGTCTGCCGTGGCGGCGCCGTCGGCCCCGTCGAACCCACCCACGCCGCCCGCCGGCGGGATGCGCATCGCCAACCCCGCCGAGGCCGCGGCGCTGGCGGCCAGCGTGCCGATGCCCGCCGAAGGCCAGCAATTCACCTTCCCGCTGCCGCCCGGGGCGGCGCCGGAGAACGGGCTCCAGGTCAAGACCATTTGGGCGGCCCGCACCATCGGAGTGTTGTTTCAGGAGATCAAGACCATCTACGGGTATCGCCAGGACCCGTTGAAGTGGCATCCCGACGGGTTGGCCATCGACGTGATGATCCCGGACTACCACAGTGAGGCAGGCATCCTGCTCGGCGACCAGATCGCCGGCTACGCGCTGGCCAACGCCCAACGGTGGGGTGTCAACCACGTGATCTGGCGGCAGAAGATCTACCCCGGCGTCGGCGGCGGCAACTGGACCTCGGATTACGGCAACGAGACCGCCAACCACTACGACCACGTCCACATCGCCACCGATGGCGGCGGCTACCCCACCGGGCAGGAGACCTACTACATCTCCTCGATGACGCCGGCACCCACGGATTGAGCGATGGATTGAGCGATGGATTGAGCGATGACCTCCACCAGCTTGTCGAACATGTGTTCTAATACGTGGTGAGCTTGCCCGCCGCCGCGGGCGACGATTGAGCAAGGAGGTCGCCACGATTATGACTGCACCCACGTTCGCCCCCGAAGCCCAGGCCGTCACCCCCGACAGCCTTGGGATGGGTTCGTCCGTCGACACTGTCACCGCTGCCCCTGAGGCTCCCGAGACTCCTGAGGTCAAGGAGCCGGTCAAGAAGTCGGCCGGGAAGAAGGCCAAGACGCTCGAGTTGACCCTGACCGTGACCGGTACCGCCGACGGCGAGTGGCACGCCGAGATCAAACAGGGCAGCAGCTATCTGGTGCGCAACCTCACCGTCGCGGCCGCCGCGGTCTCGCGGGCCGCCAAGGAACTGCACGAGGAGCTGTTCGCGCCGATCGAGGCGCTGATGGACGAAGCGCGCTCGCAGCATGCCGCCCGGGTGGCCGCGCTCGAAGCCGAACTGGAGGCCGCACGGAAAGCCTTGGCGGACTTGGACTGAGGCCCGCCGCTTACTGGTGCGTGAGCCAATCCAGGAACTCATCGACGGTGAACACCGGCTTACCGTAGTCCTGGGCCTTGCGGGCCTTTCCGGATTGCGTGCCCGCTTCGGCGATGACCAACACCTCACAGCGCGTCTTGGTCACCGAACGCACCGGCGCCAGCCCGGCCGCGGCAGCCCGCCGTTCTATTTCGTCGCGGTCGAGCACGCGGCCGTGGCCGTCGACCGCGGTTCCGGTGAAGCAGACGCGGGCGCCGGGAACCAGGACCGCGTCGATGTTGTCGGCCGTCGACGGCGTCTGTGCCAGCCCGGCCGCTAAGTCGTCGGCGCCCAGCGCGCGCAATGCGTCGCGCAGGCGCGCCGACACCTCATCCGGGAGCCGGGTGCGGGTGGCCGCCAGGACTAATTGATCGGCGGCGGTCTGGCGCGCCGCCTGCTCCCAGTTGGTCTCCCCCGCCACCGACACCTGATCGACGCGACTCGTGCCCAGCAGGATCGCTCCGAGGGTTCGGCTGATCCGCAGCAACGCGGACAGCGCCGGAAGGTGGTCTGCCGTCGGCGTTGTGACGTCCGGATCGCGGCTGAGCAGGATTCCCGAGAGGGCATCGGTCTCGTCGGGTTCGTCGAACGGCGATGAACCGCAATCCACGTCGACGGCATCGAGGCGCTCAAGTGCGGTCCGGGCACGCTGCAGTGCCGTACCGCCGGTGATGCTTGGCCCACGCAGTTCGACGCCCAGCGGCATCGGGGTTACCTGCCCCAGTCGCTTGAGTTCGAAGTCGATCAGCCCCAGCGTCTCATCGACTTTGACGCCCACCGGAGTGCACCCGGCCAGCATCGGCGCGATCACCGCCCAGGCCTCCCGCAACGTGGGCGCCAGCAGCACGTCGGCCACCCCGATCCGATAGGCCTGGCGGGCGTCGGCCAGATCCCGCTGCGGATTGATCAGCGTCGACACGGCCGTACCGTCATCGAATGCCACCGCCAACTCCACCGGGCGCGGTCGCGACATCCGCCCCTCATCGCCCACGGTGAGCAAACCGATCGCGCAGTAGCGGCGCGCGCGGTCGTCGTCGGCCGAAGCACGCAGGAACCGGGCGATCCGACGATCCACCTTCAGATCCTTCGGCAGCACGGGGCGTTTGAGCACGATCCCGGCCAACGAGGTACAGCGGCTCAAGGCCACATACAGCTGACCGGTGGAGAACATGCCGCCGGACAGATCCACCACCAGCCGCTCCAGCGTCTGGCCCTGGCTCTTGTGAATCGTGATCGCCCAGGCCAGCTTGAACGGCAACTGGGTGAAGGTGCCGACCACATCGCGGCGCAAGCTTCCGCCCTCGACCACCGGGCGGGTGGCCTCCCAGGTGAACGGGGCGACTTCGGCGATGTCGCCGTTGGGGAACTCGATTTCGACTACGGCGCCGTGGCGGTCGTAGCCCACTCCCACCACTCGGCCGATCGAGCCGTTGACCCAGCGTTCGGCCTGATCGTTGTTGAGCATCATCACCTGAGCGCCGACCTTGAAGCGCAACTCGTCGTCCAGCGGCTTGTCGAACAGCGACAGGTCGCCGGATTCGGTGGCGCGGTGCACCATCTCTTCACCCGGCAACCGCTCCAGCTGCTGGCGATTGCGCGCGGTGACCAGCCTGTTGGTGGGCGCCAACGTCAGCCACAGTTCGTCGTCCGGCGGTACGAAGTCGGGATCCACCCGGGCATCCAGCTGCGCCCTCGCATGGCCGAGCAGTACACCTTCTCGAATCTCGTTGAGGATCGCGGTCATCCGGTCGTCGCCGAGCTGGCGGAACACCGTCGTCAGCGACACGCTCGGGAAGTCCGCACGGTGGAAGGTGTTCGCCGAAAAGAAGTACGGGGTGTCATAGGTGGTCGCGAAGTAGTGTTGCTCGCCGTCGGTGATCACCGGCGGCAGCTGATAGAGGTCACCTACCAACACCACCTGAACCCCGCCGAACGCAGTTCCCGGCTCGGGACCGAAGCGCTGCAGCGCCGCCGCGATCATGTCGAACACGTCGGCACGCACCATCGACGCCTCGTCGATGATCAGCGTCTGCAGCTTGGCCAGCGTCTTGGTGAAGCGCCCGGGCCGGTAGCCGCCGCCGATGACATCGGACAGCGTTGTGGTCGGCCGGAATCCGAACAGGCGATGGATGGTGTGGCCGTCAACGTTGAGGGCGGCGATCCCGGTCGGCGCGACGACCACGACGTTGCGATCGGTGGAGGCCATGAAATGGCGGATCAGCGTCGACTTGCCCGTGCCGGCCTTGCCGGTCAGAAAGAGGTTCCGGCCCGCTGCCAGCAGCCCCAATGCGGCACGGAACTCCTCGGTCAGCACGACGGTATTGCTGGCTGCCACCACGCTGGCACCCTACTGGTGGGCGGGCGAGGGCGTCACCTGCCCAACACGGTGACAATCTTCTTGGCGGTCGCCTTGGCCGATCCCGGATTCTGGCCGGTGACCAACCGGCCGTCGACGACGACGTGCGAGGCGAACGGAATCAGGCCCTTGCCGTAATGGGCGCCGCGCTTTTTCATCTCCGCTTCGGCGTTGTAGGGCACCAGCTTGTTGACGCGTGCCAGCACCTCTTCCGACCAGGCGAACCCGGTGAGCTTGCGCCCGGCGACCAACAGCGACCCGTCGGAAAGGGTGGTGTTGAGCAGGCCGCAGTAGCCGTGGCAGACCGAGGACACCACTCCCCCGTTCTCGAAGATCTCACGGGTGATGCGTTGCAGTCCTTCGCTGTTGGGGAAGTCGTACATGACGGCGTGTCCGCCGGTGAAGTAGATCGCGTCATAGTCCGCAGCGTTGATCTCCTCGGGTGCGGCGGTGCCCGCCAGCAGCGCCATCTTCGCATCGTCGGCTTTCCACGCCTTGGCGCTCTTGTCGAAGTTGGGGAACTTCAGCGATCGCGGTTCCAGCGGCGATTGCCCGCCCTTCGGGCTGACGATGGTCTGTCGGTAGCCCGCTTCGGCGAAGACCTGGTAGGCGTGTGTCAGCTCCGAGAGCCACAGCCCGGTCGGCTCGGCCGGATCGTCGTAGTGAGCGACGTTGGAGACGACGTTGAGGATTCGTTTGGTCATCTCCCCAGGATCCCCCCGGAGCTCTGGCCGCGCCAGCGAACTGGCCACTTAGCAGAACTCGTGGCCTCTAGCATCGAGGTGGCGTAATCAGCGGATCACGCAGACGGAATTGCTCCACACCACGGGGTCAGGGTGAAAGGGATTCTGCATGTATGCCATAACGCTCAACGGTTTTGGGGATCCCGAAGTCATGGAATGGGCTCGGGTCGACGACCTCGCCCCGCCGGGAGCAGGTGAGATCGCGATCGACGTGGTGGCCGCGGGGGTGAACCGGGCTGATGTGATGCAGCGTATGGGCCTTTATCCGCCGCCACCGGGCGTCAGCGAGATTCCCGGCCTTGAGGTCTCCGGTGTGGTGGCCGAAGTAGGGAGCGGCGTGTCGGACTGGCAACCCGGCGACGCAGTGTGTGCACCACTGGCCGGCGGCGGATATGCCGAACGAGTCAACGTGGCCGCCACCCAGGTTCTTCCCATACCGCAGGGTGTCAGCGTCGCGGCGGCCGCTGCCCTGACGGAAGCTGCCGCGACCGTGTGGTCGAACGTGGTGATGATCGGAGGATTGGCGCGTGGTCAGACACTGCTGATTCACGGTGGCGGCAGCGGAATCGGCACCCACGCAATACAGGTGGGTCGTGCGATAGGCGCCAATGTGGCGGTGACCGCCGGGTCGCATTCGAAGTTGGAGCGATGCCGTCAACTCGGCGCACAGACCTTGATCAATTATCGCGAGCAGGATTTCCCGGCGGTGGTCAACGCCGCCTATTCCGGGGCTAACGTCATCCTCGACATCATGGGCGGCAGCTATTTGGCCAAGAACGTGGAAGCACTTGCCGAGAACGGCCACCTGACGATCATCGGGTTACAGGGCGGCGCTACAGCCGAACTGAATCTTGGTGCGCTGCTGTTCAAGCGGGGATCGGTGCATGTGACCAATCTGCGGCGCCGGCCCGAACAGGGCCCGGGCTCCAAGGCCGAGATCATCACCGCACTGCGATGGCATCTGTGGCCGATGATCGCTGACGGTGCGGTGGCGCCGGTGGTCGCCGCCGAAGTCCCGATCACCGATGCAGCCGAGGCGCACCGGTTGCTCGACTCTTCCGAGACGGTTGGGAAGGTTGTGCTGACGGTGCACGAGCGCTGACTATTAAGTGCTGACGACTCCGCCGAATGCCGCCCGGTATGCATCGGCAAGACTGGCCACGTACTGCCTGTCCAGTTGCTCATCATGCTGCCGTTTGATCCAAGAGGGATGCTCGGTGAATAGCAACTGCGGGCCACTCCCATCGCTTGCCCCTATGCCGAGCGGCTGACACGGTCGCTGCAGTTTCTGCGCTTTCGTGCTGTACACCCGCTCCAGCGCCTGCTTGGCGTCTTGGCCCAATCCGATTACCACCCGTGGCCGAACAATGGTCAGCTCAAGGCTTAGATAGGGGCTGCAATTGCTGACCCAGTTCTCCAACGATTCGCGGTTCTGCGGCGGGTGGCAGTGAACGACGTTGGTGATGAAAACATCCCGCTTGGTAATCCCGGCCTGCGCGAAGCTCCGATCGAGCAGGACACCGGAACCGCCGGTGAACGGGATCTGCGATTCCATGCACGGCGTGCCGCACAAACTCTGTCCTACCAGCGCCACCGGAGAGTCCACTGCCCCGTGACCTGGTGCCGATTCCGTCTCTCCGGCGATGTTCAATCCTGGGCAAAGCCGACAGACCTTGATTGTCGCGGCCAGAACGGCCATGTGGCGGCGACGGTCATCAACAGTAGCTGCGTCCATTTCGGCAGCATAAGGCGCAGGGCCGACAGCTCCCGGCGCATTCGGCTCACACTAAGGCAATTCGGTCTACGGTGACTAGATGGGAGCGATCACGCCGAAAGCGCAGCAGCCGAATTCCCAGCACCTCGCCGCATTCTTGGTCTCGCTGGTGCTCGTCATCATCGTCGCGGCCCTGGGAGGAATCGCGTCGGCCGACGCCGCCGCCGACTACGGAATGCTCGCGCAACCGAGCTGGGCGCCACCGAGCTACCTGTTCGGTCCGGTGTGGAGCGCCCTGTATCTGCTGATGGCGGTCGCGGCCTGGCTCGTCTGGCGGGCCAATCCTCGGTGGACAAATCCGGCGATCATCGTCTACGGCGTACAGCTGGCCCTGAACCTGCTGTGGTCACCGCTGTTCTTCGGTCTCGGGTGGCGCGGCCTTGCTCTGGTCGACATCCTGCTGCTCGACGTCGCCGTGGCCGTCACCATCGCTGCGTTCTGGAAGGCCCACCGCGCCGCGGCTTGGATGATGCTGCCGTATTTCGGGTGGATCCTGTTCGCCACCGCGCTGAACTACTCGGTGTGGTCGCTGAACAGCTGACACGTGGGCAACCTCGGCCAGACCGCTTGTATAACGCTACTCGCCGTAGTGTAATTGCGGGATGAATCGCACCGCACCGCAGGTCACCGACCCGTCGAGCGCAGCTGACACCGACATCCAACTGAACGAGCTCGGCTACTACGCCGTCACCCGACACCCGGCGGATGCTCGCGTGGTTCTGCCCGAAGCCCGAGAGGCCGATGCGCTCGGCTTGGGTTCGTGCCACATCGGGGAACGTTTCACCGTGAAAGACCCCGCGGTACTCAGCGGCGCCGTGGCGGGCTGCAGCTCCAGTTTGGGTATCGCCCCGTCGACCAACCACCACACGCGCCACCCCACCGTGACCGCGACCGTGGGGTCGACCATGCACGCACTGACCGAGGGCCGTTTCGCGATGGCATTCGGCCGCGGCATGGCCGGGTACTGGCCGGCGATCGGCCTACCGGTGGTGACCGCGGCACGGCTACGCGACTTTTTCGGCATCCTGCGCCGGCTGTGGTCCGGCGAGACGATTTTCAATCACGACGGTCCGGCCGGGAAGTGGCCGATGCTGCGCCATGCGAACGGCTTGGGCGAGGGGCCACCGATCGGTTTGGTCGCGGTTGGCCCCAAGACGATGGAACTCGCTGGCGAGATCGCCGATTTCGTCGTGCTGCATACCTTCTTTTCCGACGAGGCGACCGCGTCGTCGGTTGCGGCGGTGCGCCGCGGCGCCGAACGTGCGGGCCGTGATCCCGACAGCGTCCGCATCTGGGCCTGCCTGGCGACGGTGTGCGACTCGCTGTCCCCGGATGATCAACTGCGCCGCGGGGTCGGCCGACTGGCGACCTATTTGCAGGCCTATCCCGACGTACTGGTCTCGGCCAACGGCTGGGATCCGCTGGTGTGGGACCGAATCCGGCGGTCCGAGCTGTTCACCGACGCCGCCACGGCCGGGCCCATCGACGCCAGCGCCTCCTACGAGACGCTGCAGCGGATCGGCGAGCTGATTCCTGCCGCATGGTTGGACTCGGTGGCAGCCGGGTCAGCTCGCGACTGCGCCAGCACCATCGCCCGGCAGTTCGACCTGGGCGTGCACTCGGTGATCATGCACGGCGCCAGCCCGCACGAACTGGCGCCCGTCGTGCAGGCTTACCGGGCCAACCGGCCGACGCTGCACCGGGCTGTCGCGGCGAACCCGGGCAGGTTTGCCTGAACCTCTAGCGGGTCAGTCGACCTTCGGGCAGTAGAAGTGCGGGTCATTGCGGTAGTCCACCGGCGGCAGGTTGCGTGCCGGAGTCTGCACCAGGGGCGCATCCACCGGAAGGCGGCCCGACGCCCGATCCAACGCCGACCGCTTGCGCGGATGCATCAAGGCGCGCTTGGGGCCGTACTTGGAGACGAAGGTGATTGCCTTGCACAGATATCCGTGTATCCGCTCCTGACGCGGAGACCAGGTGTAGCCCATGAGTTCGCGCACCGGCGGGTCATAGAGGGCCACGGTCATGAACGTCAGGAAGCGCTGCATCACCTTGAGGTTCTGCGCCCACAGCCAGTCCGGAATCCATTCCAGTGACGGGTGTTTGGGCATGGTCGACAGGTCCATGACCTCACGGGCCGCCCAATTGTTCTCCAAGACGTTGTTGCACATGTGATCCCAGTACTCTTGGAACTCTTCCCAGGACTTGGGCACCGGGCGCATGCTCATGCCGTACATTCGGTACCACTGCACGTGCTCGTCGAACAGCTGACGCTTGTCGGCCTCGGTCAGCCCACCGGCGAACTTCTCGGCGGCCAGCAAGGTCGACTTGAAAAAGGTTGCGTGCGCCCAGTAGAAGACGTCGGGGTTCAGCGCGCTGTAGCGACGCCCCTGCTCGTCCACACCCTTGATGCCGATGTGGTAGTCGCGGACCTCGGCGCCGGTCTGGGGTGCGCGGTAGCCGTCGAACACCACGCCACCGATCGGGTAGATCGACCGCATCAGGCGCGGGATGCGCTCGATGAAGAAGATCGAGTGGTCTTTGACTGCGGCACCGAGTTGCGGGTGCATGTTCTGCATGGATCCGGCCCAGGTCCCCTGGAACAGACCGGTCCATTGGCCGAAGTACTTCCAGGTCAGCGAGTCCGGGCCCAGTGGGATCGGGGGTGCGTCGTAGCCATCGCTGCTCACGGGGCAGCCAGCAGCGATCGGCGTTTCACTGGCCGCGGGGCAGGTTTCCGACATGTCTTGACTCACGTGCGCGCACTCCCAAGTCATCGTTGACCCTTTCTGACAACATGCGTTATCAGTATTGGGAAGTTTAGGGGGCGTGGGGGCGCGGGTCAATGAGCGAGTTCGGGCCGCCGCTCGGTTCACCTAGGCCTACCTGCGGTTGTCGGCGTGATTCCGTGGCGATGGCGACGGCCGGGATGCCAGAGTCCTCGTCGGTGCGCACCCGGCAGCAGCGCCCAGAGGCGACCGCGATGGGCGGGCTGCACGACGACCGCGACCGTCTGGGTACGCCGCGGGAGTCAGCCAGTCACTCGCCACCGCTCCGGCGCGCCGACAGTGGATTTCGTAAACCGCCATTCACTAATACAGTTCCCCCATGACCTCCCCCGTCCTGCGGGTCACCCCGGTCAGCCTGCGCGAGCTGGCGCAGCGCTGCGCGGCGCTGTCGGGGCACGTCGCGCAGGCACTGCCCGCGGCTAGCGCATCGGCATGGCAGGCCAGCGGAGCAGCGACCAGCAGCGTCAATACCGGTGCGAGCAGCGCTGGCATCGTCTCCAAGTCCCGGATGACCGCCAACGCGAACAAGTTGAGCACCGCTGCTCGCGAGTACGAGGCGATGGACCACGACGGCGCCGCAGCTCTGGCCGCAGTCCCCCAGCACGCAGGCGGTCTTCCCTCGCTGATCCCGCGCAGCTCCGGTGTCGACGGCGGCGCCGGCAAGCTCGGGATATAGGCAGGTAGACCGCGATGTCCGGATTGCCGCCGCTGGCCGACATCGAAGATGCCAATTGGGATTACCTCACCACCAACGCCACGGCCTGGACCAATCTCGCCAACACGTGGGAAGCCGCGTTCACCGAAGTTCGTGACCGCTCGCTGCGCCCCGGCGGCACACCGTGGAGCGGCGCCGGCGCCGAAGCGTTTCAGCAGCGCGCCGCCGCGGATGTGGTGAAGATCCACGGCCCCGCCGACATGCTCCGCAAGGCCGCGGACGCAGCGACCCGCGGCGCGGACGCGCAAGTGGCGAACAAAGGATTGGTGTTGTCCGCCGTCGACGCAGCCGAACGCGAAGACTTCCGAGTCGGCGACGACTACTCCGTCACCGATACCTATACCAACTATTCCTCGGCAGCCGAGCAGGCGCAGCGGGAGCAAGCCGCTCACGCCCACGCCAGCTTCATCAAGGCGCGAGCCGCCAACCTGGTCTGCAACGAGCACAACATCGCGCGTCAGCTCACGATCACCACCGCGGGCCTACACGGTTTCGCCTTCCCCGAAGGAGGCGCCGACGGCGGCGCTGGCGGAGCCCATGCAGGACCGGGGCTCCCCCCGGACGATCCGAAGCAGTTCGCGCAATGGTGGCAACAGCTGTGCCAAGAAGAGAAAGACGCCGCCTACAGCCGTGACCACTTCATCGGCAACCATCCGGGGATGCCGTTCGACGACAAAACGCAGTACAACGAACGGCATCTGCCCGAGCTGTTAACCGGTGCGCAGGCGGACGTCGATGCGATGCAAGCACGCTTCGACCAACTCGCCCGCCAGGTGTACATGGGTGACCACAGCGCGGCGACTGGGAGCGAATTGGCCGAACTCGGGCCGAAACTGCAGGCGGCCAAGCATTCTCTGGCGGAGTATCAAGGTGTGCAGCAAGCCATGCACGCCGACCCCGACGGTCCGACGCGCTACCTGGGCTACCTTGACGACCACGGACGCGCCGCGGTCTCCATCGGCAACCCCGACACCGCCATGCGCAACGCCGTCCTGGTCCCCGGCACCGGCCAGGACCTCACCACCATGAGCGGCGCCACCGATAAATCACTGCGCATGTTCCGAGCCGCGCACACTGCCAACCCCGATCTGCTTGCCGCGGATGTGGCGGTGACGACGTGGATGGCGTATGACCGTCCCATGGATGTGCCGGAGGCGGCGCACACGCACTACGCCCGCAATGGCGCCGCGGGGCTGGACAGTTTCGAGGCCGGGATGCGCGCCTCTCATGTCGGGGCGCCATCATTGGACACCGTGATCGGGCACAGCTACGGCTCCACCCTGGTCGGCGCCGCGTCCACCGGCGGGCATCACCTTGCCGCTGACAACGTGATCGCCGTGGGCAGTCCCGGCATGCTCACCAACTGTGCGAGCGGACTCGATTTGAACCCCGGCGCCCAGGTGTTCGCCTCCCGGGCCGATAACGACGTCATCACCTGGGCTACCGGTCTCACTCTGGGACCCGACCCCACAGCAGTGGACTTCGGAGCCACCCGCCTCGCTGCCGATCCCGGGCCACCGGGTTTCTTCGGCATTCCCGGCACCAGCATCCCGGCCCACAGCAGCTACTGGGATCAGGGCAATCGCGCCCTGCTTGATTTCGGCGCCGTCATCGCCGGTGTCCAACCGCCCTATGTGGTGGCGCCGTGATGAACCGACCCCTCTCGTGGGCGCTCGCCCCCGCAACAGCGCTCTGGCTGATCGCCGCGGCGGCAGGGTGCGGTCAGCACACCCCGCTCGGGCCACCCATCCCGCAAGGAGCAACCATGATCGGCGGACCAGACATCACCGACCCACCACCGCCGCCTGGCTGGAAACAGAACCCCGTCATCCCCACCAGTCAGCAGCAGGCTCAAGACACCCTCCTGGGCTATTTGAAGAAGACCCTGGCGGCGCTGCCGGCAGGAACGACGTTGGACGCCAACCGTTTTGGGGGCGCGACGAGCACAGCCGGGTGCGACGACAACGACAACAGCCCCACCGCACCCAAGAACCTCGACACCGTCGGTGACCTCACCCCACCGCCAGGTGTCGACACCGCCAGCCTGGTCGCCCAGACCGGTGAGATCTGGAAGAGCTGGGGTTGGCACGTCATCGAACGCGACGGCTTTTATAAGCCCAACCGCTTCGGCTACGCGCCCGACGGCTACCGCTTCCAGATCATGGCGAGCGCTCGACCGGACCGCGCCCCCGGCCTCAGCGGTGTGTCGCCCTGCTTCCCCGGGGACGTACCCGAAGAACGCACGCCGTTCCCAAAGGTGTTGCGGGCGGAGTGATCTGGATGGCCGCAAAGACTTTCGCCGCGGCGACGGTTGCTGCCACGCCGGCGCTCCCCCCACCGGTCGGGTGCGCCAGCGCGCAGCCGCTCAGTTTTCCGGCACCGGGTGCCCGATCGTTACCCCTCCACTTCTCCTTGCCATCGGTCAGAAAATCACCAAGGGCGATATCACCTGCGTCGTGGGCGCTGACTGACTGACTGCCTGCATCGACCCAGTCCTCAACCGCGGCTTCGTTCTTCAGTCCTCTGGCTCGTGGACCTTCTAGAAGGACGCTCTTCCTCGTGAGTTCGGTTCGGGGAATGGCGTTGGCGCGCACAGCTGTGCCCCATCAACTTCCGATCGGCACGAATCCGCTGCCAGGTCCGTCACCGGCGTTGACGTCCTCCAGGATCGCGCTGAATTTCGTCAGATATGTGACCTCCATCGGTGGGCTGTATCTGCCCCGATAGATGAGGTTGCCGCCGTAGACCAGGCCAACCAGACGACCGTCCATCGTTACCGGAGCACCGACGTCGCCCGCCTCAAACTGGCCAAGCATCGGCACATCCGGCCAGCCGTCTCGCCAAACGGGATGGCAGATGCCAGGGGTCGCGGGTCCCCACTTGCACACCAGCGAACCGGCTACCGGATCTGGACCGGTGCCGTTGATCACGGTGCCGGCATAGTCAGACACTGGAATCAGGTCGGGCGCATCGAACTTGATCACCGCATAGCGAAGGTTGCCGTTGACGGCCACCACGGTGCCCACGGTGGTGTCGGTTCCCGCGATCGCGACCACGGACCCTGGTCCACCGCACTGCGATCCGGTGAAACCCACCACGTCGCCGGCCCGGTCACGTCCGATTGTGGTCAAGGTGCAGTAGCTGTTGCCGTCAACGACGATCACGGCGCCACCACCCAAGATCACCATCGCAGCCGCGGGCGGGGCAGCCGGTAGGCCGGCACCGACAAGCAGCGCGAGGACAAGCGGGATCCGCCAACGAGTCAGTTGCAAGACGCTCCTCCACATTCGATCAGATGACGCCGGCGGACCTTTGCTCACGAAGAAGCTCGCTTCGTCGGCTTGTGCCGGGGCGACGAACGCGACCACCGAGAACGCCGCCGCGCCGGCGATCGTGGCGAGCCGCCGCATCACGATCCAGCCCCTAAGGTGTCCGGGCAGAGTTCGTGCTGCGCAGCGGAAACCGCCTGCGGGCTCAGGTAGTTGTAGATCCAAAACGCCCTACCGAACACCCGAGGCCCCAGGTCGTCATGCGACGGGTTAATCCGCAGCTGATCGCAGATCGCGTGACCCATTTGGATGATCCCCGCCTGCGCGACAGGACCAGGCATCGGCCCAGCCGCCGCCAGATATCTCGCTTCGTCGGTCTGCCCCGGGACGAATCCCGCCTGCAACGTGTCCGGGCAGAGTTCGCGTCTCGCGGCATCGACAGCTTGAGGCGTTACATACGGGTACATCCACACCGCGCGGTCGCCGAACACCCGCACCGCCAGGTCGTCGGTCGACGGGTTGATGCGTAGCTGACTACAGATCATCTGCCCCATGTCGACGAGGCCCGCCGGCGCGATAGGACCGGGCATCGGTCCCGCAGCCTCCAGAAAGCTCACGTCATCCGCGTGCGCCGGTCCGGCTGATGCGACTGCTGAGATCACAGCCGCGCCAAGGATAATGGGCAGCCGCGGCATCACTGCCCTGGTCCCAGCGTGTCCGGGCACAGTTCCTGTTGGGCCGCCGGAACGATGGCGTAGCCAGCGCGGCCATCGAAAGCCGCTATCGCACTCTCTGGCGTTTCGAGCCCGGCACGCAGCCAGCCACACGCTCGATGACCCATTTGCACCTGAATGTCGGGAACGGTGTACGCGCAATTCGCCGGTTCGTACGGATGGCTGTGCAGATAGCCGAGGTAGCTCTGGTCATCGGCCAGTGCCGATCCTGCGGCTGCTAACGCGCCTGCGGACAACACCGCCGTACCGGCGACCGCAACAAGGCGTCGCATCACTGCCCCGCCAACTTGTTGGGGCACAGTTCATGCCCCGCGGCTTCGACGATCAGTCCGTATTGGGGGTTGCCATTGGTGGTGTTATCCCTTGCCCGATCCGGGTATTCGCAGACTCCGCGCCCGATCATCAATGCCTGGTCACGACTTCCGTACGGGTTTGCGTAGTTGTAGCCGTGAGAATCAAGGTAGGCGAAAAAGCCCCCGGCGCTGTCGTGTGCCGGCGGAATACTCCGGCAGAGCTCGTGTTGCGCAGCTTCCAGGATCAGCGCGTACTGCGGATTGCCGTTGGGCGTGGTCCGTGCGGTATCCGGGTACTCGCAGGCTCCGCGCCCGATCATCAGCGCCTGGTCGCGACTCCCATACGGGTTTGCGTAGTTGTAGCCGTGTGAGTCGAGGTAGGCGAAGAAGCCTCCGGCGCCGTCCTGAGCCGGAGGAATACTCCGGCAGAGTTCGTGTTCTGCGGCTTCGATGACAAGTCCGACTTGGAGATTTCCGTTAACGCTGGCGCGGCTGCGTACCAAGTCTGGGTATTGACAGAAAAAGCGCCCGCTGTAGAGGGCTGAGCTGCGGTCTCCGTAGGGATTTGAGTAGTTGTAGCCGTGCAAATCTAGGTAGGCGTAAAAACCGTCAGCGTTGTCGTCCGCCTGCGCCGGTCCGGCGAGGGCGAGTGTGGTCAACGCGGCGGCCCCGGCGACCGTGACAAGCCACCGCCTCACTGACCCGGCGCCAACGTGTCTGGGCACAGCTCATGCTGCGCGGCGTAGACATAGGTGGCCGGGTCCCGCCCTGCCATGGGGCTGACCAGCTTCATCCCGGCTTCCGGGCCGGCTGCGCGGATTCGATCACAGATCTGGAAACCGCCCGCGATCCAGTTGCCCTCGCTGCTTGGCTGCACCCACTGTCCGTGGCTGCGCATGTAGTCGATGAATGAATCTTCGTCCGCAGCGACCGGTCCGGCGACTGCTAAAGCCGCTAAAGCGCCTGCGGGCAACACCGCCGTACCAGCGACCACAACGAGGCGCCGCATCACTGCCCAACCCTCAACTTGTCGGGGCACAGTTCATTCCCCGCGGCTTCGAGGATGAGTCCGTACTGGGGGTTGCCGTTTGGGTGCGGTGCATGAGATCAGGGTATTGGCAAGTCAAACGTCCGTTGTAGAGCGCATAGTCGCGGTCGCCGTAGGGGTTTGAGTAGTTGTAGCCATGGGAGTCGAGGTAGGCGAAGAAGCCGGCGTCGTCGGCTTGCGCCGGTCCGGCGACTGCCAAAGCGGACAGTGAGCATGCAACGGTGGCGATCAGAATCCGTTTCATACACCTGGACGTTACCCACAAGCCATGCACCCGCAACTCGACCACCTCACCGCCGCCGTGCCGGCACACGCACGAACCCATCCTGTCACCCCGCCGCGCCATGCTCCCGGCATGACCGCGGCCACCAGATCCACAGAGCGGTGTGACTGTCCACGCGGCGATCACCCCTCCCCCGACGGCCACTGCACGAATCCGTCGATACGCAGCGAGGATCCCGAGGACGCAGCGGTGGCACGGTTTTCGGCGTGCGGCTGCTGCATGGCCGACTGCCCCGACTGCACCCGACGCCGACGGCTGAGGCCGGCCCGGCCCAGTAGGTGTTCCGGACCCGCGCTTCATCTCACCGCCAGCGGAAAAGAATCGACCTCGGCTACTCGCCGTCCCGCAGGCGGAGCGCGACCGTTTCGACCGCCCTCTCGAACACCGCTCGGCCCACCGTTGGTGTTGAGGCCGCGCTGCGAGCAATGCGGGACATTGCCGGGCACAACGTAGACGTTCGACAGATCAAGAGCGGCGCGCTTCCATCCGTCCCTGGCCGCGCCGCCCAAGAGGAGCACGATCTCCAACTTCTCCAGGAGCCCAACGACTTCGCGCGTCCACGGAACAGCCCGCGCCCGCTCGGCGACAGTCGACCCGCCGTTCTTCACCCCGGCTACGGGAAACGGCACCACGTTCCAGTGGACGACGTCACGCCAGACCACACCGTGGCGGGAGTACGCCTCGCGGCAGTTGCGGGCAGTCCGGTCGTTGTTGTCCAGGCTCAGCAGCCCTGAGCCAGTACCTGCCTCGGCCTTCGTCGACGGGTTGTCCAGCAGCACCAACATCCGCGCGTGGATCCCGACCTGGTCAGGGTCGACATACGGAACGTGCCCATGTGGGAGCCCCTCAGCGTCTGCGATCTGATCAGCCAGGTCGTTGAGTGGCTTGACGTGAGGGTCGCGTATCCGCTGCTTCTTCTCGTCAACCACGTCGGGATCAGCGTTGCGGCCGTTCACGATCGACATGCGGTGATCGTCTCATCACAGCCCCGCAGGGCAGCAGCAAATCGCGGGACAGTTTCCCGCTGCTTCGCAGTGCCCACACCTCCATCTACCACCGGCAGTTCGAGCTTCAGCCTGTTAATACCTCGTTCAGACACCGGGAGCAGGTCGGGCACGTCGAACTTGATTACCGCATAGTGCAGTTCGCCGTTGGCGGCCACCACGGTGCCCACGGGGCGATCTGTTCCCGCGACTGTGACGGTAGCCCCCGGTCCGCCGCACGCTCCGGTGATACCCACCACGTCACCAGCCCGGTCTCGTCCGATCGTGGTCAGCGTGCAGTGGTTGTTGCCGTCGATGACGATGGGGGCACCGCCGCCCAAGATCACCATTGCAGCCGCGGGTGGCGCAACGGGTAACCCGGCGCCGAAAAGCAATGCGAGCGCAAGAGTGAGGCGCCACCGAACGATCTGCAAGGAAGGGGACTAACAGCGATCCCGGTTGACCCCGGCGGTGATCAGGTTTGCCGTCACAGCACGCACCCTTGCTGAACCGAGAGATGTTCTGCGACAACCCGCCGATAGGCCCGTTCATCATTGCTTTGCGACCATTGCCAGAGCCCAATCGAGAGCGGTCACACATGTACGGCGCCTAACTGAGGTCGTCGATCTATCAGAGGTCGCGGTCCACCAAGTCGTACCCGACACCGGATAGACGCTCAATCCAGGCAAGTCACCATGTCAACACGGGCACACCCATGTCGGACAGTGAATGCAGGTCCGGGCCACGGCCGCGTACTCCCCCTCCGCCACCAGCAGGTACGCCGTCGCGAGCAGAGTGACCTCACCTCATGCCTCGTCAGCTTCAACCAAGTGGCGGTTGCAGACACAGATAACGACACTTAGCGGATAAGTGGCGGTTGTCGACAGAGATAGCGACACTTAGCGGCTAAGTGGCGCTATCCTGTATTCATGGCGACACTTGCTCCGTTGACGTACGAGACTCTGCAATGGCAGCCGAGTCTTGATCTCGGACACTCCCGAAGCTCCCGCCGCGCGGGTCCGTACTCGGCAACGGTGCCAGCTGCGATCGCCGATCTGGATATTTCGTTGTCGCCGTCCGTTCAGGCTGAGATGGAGGACGCCAGCCACGAGATCGCCCGCTTCGATGCCGAACTCGGTGGCGAAATCGCGCCGTTCGCTTCGGTGCTGTTGCGCTCAGAGTCTGCGGCCAGTTCCCGCATCGAGAACCTCACTGCCTCGGCGCGATCCATCGCCGAAGCCGAGTTGGCGCACGGGAAGGGAAAGGCCAACGCCGAGCTCATCGTGGCCAACACCGCAGCGATGCAGGCCGCCATCGCCCTGTCGGACACCATCACAGCCGAGGCGATCCTGGCAATGCACACAGCGTTGCTGGAGGGCCAAACGCGGCACACACCTGGACAATGGCGTACCGAACCGGTCTGGATCGGGAGAGGGAACAGTCCGCTCGCAGCCGAGTTCGTCCCTCCCGCGCACACCCGTGTGCCCGCAGCGATCGATGATCTGATTGCGTACGCGCAGCGCAGCGACGCTCCGCTGCTGGCGCAGATTGCGGTGGCTCATGCCCAGTTCGAGACCATTCACCCGTTTACCGATGGCAACGGCCGCACCGGCCGTGCACTCGTACAGGCAATGTTGCGCAACAAGGGCCTGACCCGGCAGGTCACCATTCCGGTCTCAGCTGGACTGTTGGCGGACACCGCGGGCTACGTCGACGCGCTCACCGTTTATCGCCAGGGCGATGCCATTCCGATTGTCGAGAAGTTCGCCCAGGCGACCATCCGAGCCGTCGTCAACGGACGACAGCTGATCACCGAACTACGCGAGATACGGTCCGGTTGGAACGAGCTGGTCAAGGCACGATCGGACTCGGCGGTGTGGAAGGTCGCCGACCTTCTGACTCGGCGCCCGGTCATCAACGGTGCGCTGCTGCGCGACGAACTCGGGCTGCGCACCGACCATCCCCGCCGCTATCTCGATCCACTCGCCGAAGCCGGGATTGTCGTGGAATCCTCAGGGCGCACACGCGACCGGATCTGGCGTGCACCGGAAATCCTCAACGCGCTCGACGCATTCGCCGAGCGAGCTGGACGACGCGGCTGACCTCCAACGATCATTTGAATGACGTGTTGTAGTACAGCAGTCTCGCGAGAGCAAGCGTCGCGGAAGCCTGGGCGTAGGCGATGCGCTGAGGACAGTTCGCGAGCCCGAGTTGTGCGACTTTGCGCAGCTCATCCTCGGCTTGTGCGATGTCTACTCTGATTTGGGTCGTGTCTCCTGGGTTCTCAGCCGTCATGCGACCAGCGTCCCCAAACCGTGGGACATCTTCAAGAGGCACCGCGCGCGCAGCTATGCCGTGGCAGGCATCAGCCGAGCTCGTCGGTGAGCACGTCCTCTTCCGTCAAGCCCGGCGCCCGATCCCGCAGCAGGTTCGAGATCATCCGCCGCGCCGACGCCTCAGCCACGTGCGGCGCGGTGTAGCTGGACTGCTTGCCCCGTTCCGTCACGGTGTAGTCGATGACCCACAGTTGGATACCGACCAGAGCAGCGCCTTCGGCCTCGCCAGCGGTGCGAGTGCTCAGCCGGATCCGGGTCGTGAACCTCTCGATTCCGATGGTGGGAAGGTAGTTGGACCTACCGACACAGCAGCGTTACGAGTGAGCTGCGGCTACGGCTGGGCAGTCGCGGGCTCCGCGGCGGGTTCCGGAGCTCCACCGGGTACAGGAGCAGGTGCCGGCTCGGAGCCAGGAGGAAAGTACGTACAAGAGGAGTCAACAACCTGTGTGCCCACAAGCCCGAAATTTACAAAGCAGTCGTCCCGACCGCCGTCGGGGTACTTGCAGGTGGTGAGGGCTGTCGGATAAACGCCTCCCGGATGCCCCACGCAGTGCACGTTCATCTTGACCATGCAGTCGTTATACGCATTGGCGTCGTTCCCCAAAGCGGTACACGCACCGTCCGCGTGCGCGACCGGTGCCGGAACGGCAAGAAACAGCGCGACCGGGGCCAGGGCGAGGAGGGCTTTGATCCACATGGTTCGCATCCTCAGCTCCGCTCGCCGACAGGTGCTGGGTCTGCACCGGGTGCGGGCGGTGCCTGGTCAGCGCCAGGCGGGAAATACGTACAGGCGAAGTCGGCAACCTTTCCCACGAAGTATCCGGCGCAGTCATCCCGGCCGCCGTCGGGATAAGCGCAGGTTACGTTCCCTCCCGGCCAAAAAAGCGCAGCGCACGTCTGGGGTTGACCCCTGATGGTGGACACCTGACTGGTGGGACTGCTGGTCCCGCGGGAAGGATGTCCGTATGTCGGGCAAGCGCAAGAAGTACACCCCGGAGTTTCGGGAGCAGGCTGCCCGCCT
>Ga0182738_1000783_pt1 | contig 42588 bp, 40 predicted proteins | sample eDN5th30CBELigMG_FD_128876 | JGI IMG/M metagenome (GOLD analysis project Ga0182738, IMG submission 128876) | Enriched Miracle-Growth compost microbial communities from Emeryville, California, USA - eDNA 5th pass 30_C BE-Lig MG (version 2)... ...
CCGACCCGGATCTGGTTCTGGATCAGCTCGCCCACGGTGCGCAGACGCCGGTTGCCGAAGTGGTCGATGTCGTCGACCTCGACGGGAACCTCGACGCCGCCCGGCACGGTCATGGTGGCCGACACGCCATCCTGAGCGGCCTGGTGCAGACGCACCAGGTACTCGATGGTGGCCACGATGTCCTCTTCGGTCAGCGTGGTCGGCTGCGACTCGCCCGGGTTGGCGGTCAGGCCCAGCTTCTTGTTGATCTTGTAGCGACCCACTCGCGCCAGGTCGTAGCGCTTCTCCTTGAAGAACAGGTTCTCCAGCAGAGTCTGCGCGGATTCCTTGGTGGGGGGCTCGCCCGGACGCAGCTTGCGATAGATGTCCAGCAGCGCCTCGTCGGGGCTGGCGGCGTTGTCCTTCTCCAGCGTCGACATCATGATCTCGGAGAAGCCGAAGCGCTCCCGGATCGCCTCGCTGGTCCAACCCAGCGCCTTGAGCAGGATGGTGACCGGCTGGCGACGCTTGCGGTCGATACGAACGCCGACCAGGTCGCGCTTGTCGACGTCGAACTCCAGCCAGGCGCCCCGGCCCGGGATCACCTTCACCGAGTGCAGCGTCTTCTCGGTGGACTTGTCGATGTTGGCGTCGAAGTACACACCGGGCGACCGCACCAGCTGGGAGACCACGACACGCTCGGTGCCGTTGATGATGAAGGTGCCCTTCTCGGTCATCATCGGGAAGTCACCCATGAACACCGTCTGGCTCTTGATCTCGCCGGTGTTGTTGTTGATGAACTCCGCGGTGACGAACAGCGGGGCCGCGTAGGTCATGTCCTTGTCGCGGCACTCCTCGACCGGGGCCTTGACCTCGTCGAACCGCGGGTCGGAGAACGACAGCGACATCGAGCCGGAGAAGTCCTCAATCGGGGACAGCTCTTCGAGAACCTCTTCGAGGCCACCCTTGGGCGCAGAACCGGTCTGCGCGGCCATCTTCTCGCGCCACTCCGACGCCCCGATCAGCCACTGGAACGAGTCGGTCTGCACATCGAGCAGACCCGGAACCTCGAGGGGTTCACGCAGCTTGGCGAAGGAGACCCGGTTCGGGGCTCCGGGCACAGAACTATTGGGAGAATTCTGGGTGGTAGTACCTGAAGCGTTCTTTTTGCTCTGGCGGGAGACTGCCAAGATGCATCCTTCCAGCACCTAATGCGGCCAGCGGATTCCGGCTCTCACCGGACCCCGTTCGCTGCGAATATTCGACCGTTGGTTCGGCTGGCGAACGTTCTGTCCGGTCTCACGCACAGCCAAACCACGAGGTGACAAGCCAAAACGAGCCAATAAACGTGACTCAGGCTGGTACTGCGGTGTTCGGGTGCGGGTAAGGGATGGGCAGGAGGAAGCCAGCGCAACGTCCAACAATAGCGCAGGCTGACGCAATCCTCAACTGCGATGTCCCGGGGCCCTATCGGTGCTGGCTGACCTCCGTCGGGCTCTCCGCACGTCTGCTGGTGACCAGATTGGACCGTTTAGGTCCGTCCGTCAAGAGCTGACACGGCGCAGGACCGGCAGGGACGGCAAAGTCTCAGCCAGGCGGGGTCGGGATCGACGCAGTGGGAGCCTCTTCGTCTGCCGGGAACTGGTGGACGGCGTACCGGTGAGTGCCCTCGAGATCGTCCCGGATGGCCGCCTGAGCGTTGGGTGGCAGGGTGTGCAGGATCTCGCGCACCCGAGCCCTGCGGCGAGCCACGCCCATCCGCTCCGGCAACCCGGGGGTAGCGCTGAGCTGGGGCGGCACGCCCTCGATCTCTTCGACGCCGCCGTCGCTCTGGCCGGCGGCGATCATGGCCTCCTCGGCCGCCGCAGTCGCCTGGTCCTTCTCCTCGGACATACCGATCGGGCCGATACGCCGGCCGTTGAGGAATTGGCGGACCACCGGCTCCTCGGACGTCAGCAGCACCTCGCGGGGCCCGAACATCACCAACTCCTTGCGGAACAGCATCCCGATGTTGTCCGGCACGGTGCGCGCGATGTTGATGTTGTGCGTAACGATGAGGATGGTGGCGTCGATCTGGGCGTTGATGTCGATCAACAGCTGGCTCAGGTACGCCGTGCGGACCGGGTCCAGACCGGAGTCCGGTTCGTCACAGAGGATGATCTTCGGGTCGAGCACCAGGGCGCGGGCCAGGCCGGCACGCTTGCGCATACCACCGGAGATCTCACCCGGGAACTTGTAGCCGTCGTTGGGCATACCGACCATCTCGAGCTTCTCCATGACGATGTCACGGATTTCCTTCTCGGACTTCTTGGTGTGCTCACGCAGCGGGAAGGCGGTGTTGTCGTAGATGTTCATCGACCCGAACAGCGCGCCGTCCTGGAACAGCACGCCGAACAGCGTGCGGATCTCGTAGAGCTCCTTGGCCGAACACTGCAGGATGTCGGTGCCGTCGATGACGATCGAACCGCGCTCCGGGCGCAAGAGGCCGATCAGCGACTTCAAGAACACGGACTTGCCGGTACCGGAGGGTCCGAGCAGAACGCTGACCTCTCCCTCGGGAATCGTCATGGAGACGTCTTCCCAGATCCGGGCCGATCCGAAGGACTTGGTAAGCCCCTGTACCTCGATGGCGACACCCATTAGTGAGGTCCTTCCGCAACGTCTGTTCGTGCCACGACTGGCTTGTGGCTTGGGCCACTGTAGCGCACAGGTGCGACCGTTATCGGCGGTCCGCCTCAGTCGGTGGGTGTCCAGTTGCCATGGAAGCCCATCGGAACCCGTTGCGGCAGGTGCACGGTGGCCACCGACTCACAGGTCGCGGCGTCGAGGATCACCAGTTGCCCCTCCTCATCACCTCTGTGGTGACCCATTCCCATCAGGATGCCATCGTCCTCGTCGCGACCGTCAGGCCTCGGCACGAACGACATCTCGCCGAGCACCAGCTGCGGGTCGATTGGGGCGGTGATACTCGAGCCGGTCAGATAATCGTGCTTGTAGAGCGTGGTCGACATCTCCGCCTGGACATCCCCGATGAAACCGCCGTTGATCCCGACGGCGTACCCGAAGCGGTGCTTGGACCCCAGCAGAGAGTCGTTGATCCGGGGGAATTCCTGCGGCCGATCGTCGCGCGACTCGGTGTACACCGCGCCGGTGTCGAGGTTGATCGTCCAGCGGTCGAGGGTGGGCGGGGCGTCACCGGGGCCGCGCCGGTCGACGTCGAAGACCTTCGCGTAACGCACCACGTCGAGCACCAGCAGTTCCTGCCCACTCGGCGAGACCTCGGTGTAGGCGTTCAGCGGGTGGAAGACATAGCAAGGTTCGACGTCGAACCACCGCACCGTGGGCGCTCCCTCACGCGGCATCACCCCGATGCGCGCCGGATAGTCGGCATTCCACGAGTACGGCAGCCCGCCCGGCGGGCGGCTGTCGCGGTTGACCATCGCGGTGATCGGGCTGGGCATCCGAACCCTGCCGACCAGGCTGCTCAACACCATGCGCGCGGGCGCCTTGAGCCAGCGCGGCATGCTCACCGGCAGCACCTGCGCCGAGTCGAAGGTGACCGGCAGGTCGTAGACCACCACGTACTTCTCGGTCAGCGAGAAGTCGTGCATCATCGGCGACCCGGCCACCTCGATATCCACGGTGCGCCGCGCCCGCCCGGCGGTGTCGATCACCGAGTACTGCACGGTCTTGCCCCGCGCGAACGAGTAGGACACGGCGTGCAACTCACCGGTGACGGGGTCACGGTGCGGGTGCGCCGTGTAGCCCCCGGCCAGGGTGCCGTCGAAGTCGCAGGTGCCCACCGTGTCGAGTTCCTCGGTGAGCTCATAGTTGGCGACGCCGCCTTCCACCAGCGCCAGCGTCTTGCCCGCATGACCGAGCACGTTGGTGTTGGGGCCGACGGACTGCATCCCGGCCCGCACGTTCAGCCGGGCCGGCCGCGGTTCGCCTAGCGCGGCACAGACCGCCGGCGTGCGCACCCAGCGGTTGCGGTACCAGCGGGCCTGGCCGTCGCTGAGCGCCACGCCGTGCACCATGGGGTCGCCGGTGAACCAGTGGTAGGTGGCCGGATCAACCTCGGCCACCGGGTTCGGACCGTTGCGCAGGTAGCGGCCGTCGAGATAGTCCGGGATCTTCCCCGTGACACGGAGGTCGGTGACGGTCAGCTAGGTCTGCACCGGCCCCATGACTCCCTCCAGATAGGGATTCGCGACGGAGGCTGCCTGGCTGGTGGTCATACCAACTCCTATAACATTGTTATTTCAACGTTATGGGTACCGTACGCTGGCTGTGAAACGATGGCAACCGTGACTTCGCAGCCCGAGCGGACCGTACGCGAGGACCTGCTTGCCGCGGCCCTCGGGCTGCTCGACGAGCACGGACCCGACGCATTGCAGACCCGCAAGATTGCAGCCGCAGCCGGCACTTCAACGATGGCGGTCTACACCCACTTCGGCGGAATGCCGCAGCTGATCGCCGCGATCGCCGAGGAAGGTCTCCGCCAGTTCGATGTGGCGCTGACGATCCCCGCCTCCGACGATCCGGTCGCCGACCTACTGGCCACCGGGATCGTCTACCGCAATTTCGCGATCGAACGACCGCACCTCTACCGGCTGATGTTCGGCAGCACCAGCGCGCACGGCATCAATGCGCCGGCTCACAACATGCTCGCGCTCGGTACCGCCCAGATCGACGTCGAGGTGCCCAGCTTCGCGCACCTGGTCCGGGGGGTCCACCGATCGATACGGGCGGGTCGGCTCACAGTGGCGCAAGGCGATACCGCCGTGGTGGCGGCCGCGGCGCAGTTCTGGACGGTGATGCACGGCTTCATGATGCTGGAGCTGGCCGGCTTCTTCGGCGACGTGAACGACGGGATGGCCGCGGCGATCCAGGTGTTGAGCCCGATGACGCTCAGTCTGCTGGTTGCCCTGGGCGACACCCCGGAGCGGGCGGCACAGTCACTGGCCGCGGCAGGGGCCCGGGCCGAGCTGAACAGCGCTGAATAGCAGAAGCCCCCGGAACCTCGCGGGTTCCGGGGGCTTCGACCGTAGAACGAACTACTTGACGGTGACGGTGGCGCCAGCCGCCTCGAGCTTGGCCTTGGCGTCCTCGGCAGCCTCCTTGGCGACCTTCTCCAGCAGCGGCTTGGGAGCGCTGTCGACCAGGTCCTTGGCTTCCTTGAGGCCCAGGCCGGACACGACCTCGCGGACGACCTTGATGACGCCGATCTTCTTCTCGCCGGCCGACTCCAGGATGACGTCGAACTCGCTCTGCTCCTCGCCAGCCTCAGCGGCGGGGGCAGCGCCCGCGACGGCGGCCACGGCGACCGGAGCCGCAGCGGTGACGTCGAAGGTCTCCTCGAACTGCTTCACGAACTCCGACAGCTCCAGCAGGGTCATCTCTTTGAAGACGTCGAGCAGCTCTTCGGTGGAAATTTTGGCCATGATTTCGGTCCTTTCTGATTCCGGTTAGGGAAGTTGGGTTGGGGTTGTGCCTAGTTATTCGGCGGCTTCGGCCGGAGCCTCGGCGGTCTCCGCCGGAGCTTCGGTCTCGGCCGGGGCCTCCGCGGGAGCCTCGGCCGGGGCCGCGGCAGCAGGCGCTGCCTCGGCGGGCTTCTTCTCCTGCAGTGCGGCTGCCAGGCGGGCCATCTGCGACGCCGGGGCGGCGAACAGGCCGGCGGCCTTGGACAGGTTGGCCTTCATGGCACCAGCCATCTTGGCCAGCAGCACCTCGCGCGACTCCAGGTCCGCGATGCGCTCCACCTCGGCGACGGTCAGCGCGCGACCGTCCATGTAGCCGCCCTTGATGACCAGCGCCTTGTGGTCCTTGGCGAACTTCTTGATGGCCTTGGCGGCGTCGACCGGCTCGCCCTGAACGAACGCGATGGCCGTCGGGCCCGCGAACAGCTCGTCGAGTCCTTCGACTCCGGCCTCGGCCGCGGCCAGTTTGACCAGGGTGTTCTTCGCCACCGCGTAGGTCGCTGCACCGCTGAGCGAACGCCGCAGCTCCGCCAGGTTCGCAACCGTCAGACCGCGGTACTCGGTGATCACGGTGGCGGTCGAGCCGTTGAACTGCTCGACGATCTCCGCGACGGCGGCGGTCTTGTCAGCCCGCGCCATGCATACCTCCTCGGTGTCGCTGTTGTTGTCTCAAGTTTTGCTCCACCGGGGAAATAACGAACGCCCCGACGCAGGATGCGGTCGGGGCGTCACAATGTGTGCCGGCGGTGCCGGTGCCTCGTCCTCCTGCGTGGGCCGCCGGGATGTTCCCGGACCTTCAACCGATTGCTCGGTGACCGACGGTCTTTGGTGGATCGCCACACACCATAGCGTGACGAGGGCCGATCAGCCAAAACGGCGCCCACCGCCCCGACGGCCGCTAGACATTCACGACGCCAACCACGAGCAACAGGAAGATCACCGCCAGCATCGCCACGCGCAACCAGTGCAGCCGATCCCAGCGCGCGGCCAGCACTCGGGACACCTCGTCGGCGGTGCGCCACGCCGCGATCTTGTTGTTGATCGGCACCAGCACCAGCACCGACAGCAGCACGACGGCGACCATCAGGCCTGCGCCGACGCCGATGAGCCAGCGCTGCGAGCCCGCGACGGCGGCGACCCCCACCAGCAGCGCGAATGAGGTCAGATACCAGAACGGCATCACCTTCCCCAGCAGCCCGGCGCCGTTACCGCGGGCGGCCCAGAAGGCCTCGTCGGGCAAGCGCCCCAGGATTGGACGAAAGAACGCCGCCACCGCGAATTCCGAACCCACCAGGGTCCCGACAGCCACCAGCGCAAGTGTCTCCAGAATCTGCTTCACAACAATCGACTGTGATAGCTATGCTGACAAAAAACAAGGTACTGACAAATTAGTCAGCATAAGGAGCGCTGGTGGCGGCATCAAAGACAATCGTCGGTGACTGCCCGATCGACGCCGCGCTGTCGGTCATCAATGGCCGTTGGAAGGGCACCATTCTCTGGCGGTTGGCCGACGGACCCCTGCGCACCGCGGAGCTACGCCGCAGCATCCCGGGCATCACCGAACGGATGCTCATCCGTCATCTGCACGAACTCGTCGCCGACGGGATCATCGAACGCCACGACGCCGGCACCGTGCCGCCCTGTGTGCACTATTCGATCTCCGAGTACGGGAAGACGTTGGCCCCGGTGCTGGCCCAGCTGTGCGAGTGGGGCCGCGTCCACCTTTCGCGCTGACTCCGCGCCTCGAAAGGGGCCCATTCATGGCCCCGTGAGCCAACCAATCGCTTGCTAGGCTCCTGTGATGAGCGACACTATCCCCACCCTCGTCTGGGGCACCGGGAACGTCGGACGACTGGCCATCCGCGCTGTCGACGCCCACCCCGCACTCGAACTCGCCCACGTCATCGTTCACGACCCGGTCAAGGTGGGCCGCGACGCGGGCGATCTCGGCGGACTCGGCCGCACGCTCGGCGTCGCTGCCACCGACGACGTCGAAGCCGCGCTCGCCGCGGGCCCCCGGGCCGTCGTCTACGCCGCCTCCGGCGACATCCGCCCCGACGACGCCCTCGCCGACATCTGCCGCGCGATCCGCGCCGGCGCTGCGGTCGTCACACCGTCCCTCTACGCCCTCTACGACCACCGGAGCGCCCCGCCCGAAGTACGCGAACCCGTCGAGCAGGCCATCGCCGAGGGTGGCGGCTCGCTGTTCGTGTCGGGTATCGACCCCGGCTGGGGCAACGACGTCCTGCCGCTGCTCGTCAGCGGGCTCGCCGCCCGTGTCGACGGGATCCGCTGCCAGGAGATCTTCGACTACACGACCTATGACCAGCCGGACTCCGTCCGCCACCTCGTCGGCATGGGGCACCCGCTCGACTACGAGCCGCCGATGCTGATGGCGACCGTCCCGTCGATGGTGTGGGGTGGGCAGGTCCGGCTGATCGCCCGCGCGCTGGGCATCGAACTCGACGAGGTACGCGAGCACGTCGAACGCCGCGCCCTCGACGCCACCGTCACGACCGCCGCGATGGGCGACTTCGAGGCGGGCACCCAGGGCGCCGTGCGGTTCGAGGTCCAGGGCATCGTCGACGGTGAGGCCCGCATCGTCATCGAACACGTCACCCGTATTCATCCATCCTGCGCGCCCGACTGGCCGCAGCCGCCGGACGGCGACGACGGCGCCCATCGCGTCATCATCGAAGGCAGCCCCCGGGTGGAGGTGACCGTCGAGGCCACCGAGAACGGCAACCGCTCCGAGGGTGGCAACGCCACCGCGGTCGGCCGCATCGTCGGCGCCATCGACTGGCTCGTCGCCGCCGACCCCGGCCTGTACGACGCCCTCGACGTCCCGCTGCGCTGGATCCCCGGCCGAACCTTCGGCGGCACGCAGTAAGCAGCGTCAACGCAGGGTGGCCAACACGGCCGCCCCCACCAATCCAGCGTCGCCGCCGAGTTCGGCGGGCACCACCCGCAGGCCGACCAGGAAGTCCAACCCGGCACGCTCGGCCAGCGCGGTCCGCAGCGGGTCGAACAACAAGGCCCCGGAGCGGGCGACTCCCCCACCGATCACCACCAGATCCAGGTCGCACACCGCCGCCACCGAGGTGATCATCACCGCCAGCGCGTCGGTGCCGCGCCGAAAAGCCCGCAGCGCCACGGGGTCGCCGGCGTCGGCGGCTGCGGCGAGTGCTTTGGCGTCTGCTGAAGACGCTTCCGGCGTCCAACCGTTGGCCAGCGCCCAGCGCACCATCGCCGGACCGGAAGCGATGGTCTCCACGCAGCCACGGCCACCGCAGCGGCACCGCTCCCCGTCGGGATCGACGACGACATGCCCGACGTGGCCCGCGTTGCCGGTACGGCCGTGCAACGGCGCGCCGTCGACCACCAGACCACCGCCCACGCCGGTCGAGACCACCATGCCCAGCATCGATCGGGTGCCGCGCCCGGCGCCGTGCCGGTATTCGCCCAGCGCCATGCAGACGCCGTCACCGCCCAATCGGACCGGAACCCCGGGCACCGCGGCGGCCACCCGGTCACGCAGCGCGAACCGGCGCCAGCCCGCGATGTTGACCGGGCTGACGGTTCCGGCGTTGACATCGATAGGCCCGGCCGAGCCGATGCCCACGGCGGCCACCCGCCCACCGGCCCGTTCCAGGGCGTTCTCAATCAGCTCGGCCGCCACCGCCCACACCACCTCGGTGCCCTGATCGGCCCGGGTGGGCAGGGTGACGGCATAGGTCAGTGATCCGTCGGAATCGACCAGGCCGGCGGCGATCTTGGTGCCACCGACATCCAGCGCGAGGACCGCGGCCATCAGTCGACCCCCACCGCGACGGGCGCCAGCACCGCCAGTCGCACCGCGGCCGAATAGGCCAGCGCACCCGCTCCGCCCACCCGGACCAGCGCCCACCAGGTGCCCGGCATCGTCCGCACCGGCGGGGCGATGTCGAAGCTCAGCTCCACCTGGCCACCAGCCGGCACCACCGCACCCAGCGCCGGCGGCCCCGCCCATTCCCAGGTGCCCCAGGGGCTGACCAGGTGTGCCTCGATCGCCAGGTCGGCGTGGGCGTCGGTGCCGACCAGGACCGTCAGCCGCGTAGAACGTCCGGCCGTGACCTCAATCTCCGACGGGTCGTCCACATACAGCAGCCGGTCGGAACCCGGATCGCCGACACGCACCACCACCACGTCTTCGACCGGCTGGCGCCAAGCCCGCGGCACCGCACCGGACAGGTCGAGCCGAGCGCGCAGCGGATAGAGCCCCGGATCAGCGTCGGCGGGGACCGTCACCCGCACCGGGATGCGCACGTGGTCTCCGGCCGCCAACCGCACCGGTTGTTCGGCCGGCGCGACCGCCCAGCCCGCCGGGCACTGCCATGTCACCGCACCGGACAGGGTCGCGTCGATGCAGTCGCTGGCCACGGTCAGCTCCAGGTTCAGCAGTGCTCCCGCGTCCGCGTCGACCCGGTGCGGGTGCACCGCCGGGGTCACCGGCAGACCGCCCAGCGGGGCCGGCCCGCGGTTGTGCAGCCAATAGCGGGCGTAGAGCGGCTGGGCTGCCTCGGATTCGGGCGCCAAAGACCCAGCGGCGCCCACGTTTTCGACATCAAGGCGAGCGGTGACGGTGGCGATCTCGTAGCCGTGCAGCCGGTCCGGGGCGGGATGCTCGCGCGGCTGCTCCAGCAGGTCGGCCCGGCCCAACACGGTCACCGGGCCCAGGTCGCTGCGCAGTGTGACAGCGGCGTCGGCGCCGCGGGTCTCCACCAGGCGCAAGGTGACGGTGTTCGGGTCGACGGGCTGCACGCTGCCACGCGCCATCGGGTTGCCGGCCGCCTTGAGCGCCCCCAGGCCCACCCCGTCGTCGGGGTCGATGCGCAGCAGCGAGCCGCTCGTCGGGAGCCGGCCATCACCCGCGGGCACCGCCACGGCCTGCAGTGGGTCGGCGAATGCGGCGCTGCGCTCGGGAATCGCCGCCTGCCGCCAGTCGCCGTCGCCGGCCACCAACGCGTAGTCGAAGGTGTGCGTCCAGTGCTGCAACTGAAACGCGCTGCCGTCGGGCACGGTGCGGCGCGGGTCGTCTTCCCAGGCCGCTGACGGCCAGCTGGTGCAGGATCGCAGCAGGGCGGTGTGCAATGTGCCCGCGGAGTCCACCGCGAAGCTGGGCACGCCGCGGTTGATCAGTGCGACAGTGCGCGCCTCGAAGGGCTCCATCTCGACGCGGACGTGCTGGTCCACCACGATCTCGGCGTCGGCCAGGTCGTCGGCCACCCGGGCGATCTCGGCCACCAAAGTGTCGTCGTCGCGGCCGGCGATCACCAGCACCGGCAGGGCGCGCGGGCCGGTGAGGTCCGCCCCGGGCACCCAGACCTCGGTGAGGGGCTGCTCGGCCGGCACCCACACCCGGGCCCGGCCGTGCCGATCGAGCTGGCGGTGCAGCTCGGCGGTGTAGGCCGGATCGGCGGCGTCCAGCACGTCCCGGGTGAAGGCGTTGCGGTCCGGGCCGCCCAGCGCGATACGGGTGTCGGGCAGGTTGGAGTCGACGTCGAGATTGCCGTAGCGCGGTCCGCCGGCCGCCGAACAGGTGGCGGTGACCCCGGCACGCACCAGCGCGACCATCAACTCCCGCGCGGACGGGGTGCTCACCGTGACTATCTCAGCCACCGCGACCGCCCGGCTGCCGTCACCGACGCTGACTCGGGCCGTCGCGGACAGGCCGAACCAGCGATTGGCGGGGGTATCGAGGGTCCGCGGGTGTTGCGCGGTGTCCACCGAACGCCCGCTGGGCTCGTGCAGCAGGCCGAAGCCGCGGCCGATGACGGCATCGGCCACCTCGGCGACCGGCAGGGCGCCGGGCACCGGGCACGGCCAGCGCAGCCGCAGCAGGTGGTCGGCGCCGGTGAACTCGTCGATGGTGGTGGTGCAGTCCACCCGGTCCACGCCGTGCCACAGCGTCAGGGTCTGGGTATAGATCAGCACGTTACGGATCCGCCCGGACACCACCAGCCGCTCCCCCAGCGGTCCGCGGTAGGCCTGCACCGTCACGTCGCGCGCGACCGCGGAGGTGAACAGGTTGCCGCTGGGCACCAGATGCCATGGCCCCTCACCGGACTGCGGGTGTTTGGGGTATTCGTCGTAGACGGCGAGCTGGTTGCCGAGGCCCCCCTCGATGATCATTTCGCGGCCTTGGTGGCGCCACGAGGTGATGCCGCCGCCGCGATCCGGGTCCGCGGTCAGCTCGTGGTGGTCGTTGCGGATGCGGGCGCCGGCCACCGGTTGCCAGCCGTCGGCGTCGGCGGTGGGCGTGAGCCGGTAGGCCTGCCAGCCCAGCGATGGCACATCGCGGGCCAGCCAGCTGACGGTGCTGCCGTCATGTTCGACGTGGGTCGGGCAGTCGGTGCCGTCGGGGGCGACCACGCGCGCCCCGGCCGACAGCGGTGTCTGCAGGTGCACGGTGACGATGTCGGTGCGGTCGCGGGCCATCGGATTCCACACCACTGCACTGTCGCCCGGGCCGGTATCGACCAGACCCGACAGCACCGTCAGTGCGTTGTCGCGGGCGTCGGCGCCCAGCTGCCAGGCGTCGCGCCAGCCGGTCAGCAGGTCCAGGTAGACCTGGTCGGCTTCCGAACCGGTGATGGCGTCGTGGTGCGCACCGTAGGACAGTTGCGCCCAGGCCTTGGCCAATGCCGCCTCGGGGTAGTCCACCCCGGTCAGCGCCGCGGCGAACACCGCAAAGCGCTCGGCGCCGAGGACCGCCTGCTCGGCGGCCCGGTTGGCCTGCTTGGTGTCGATATAGGAGACGTGGCAGCCGGTGTAGATCGGGTTCATGTCGCGGGTCTGCGGGGACGGGTCCGCGCCGCGCTGCTCCAGTTCGGCGCGCACCGCGGCGAAGAACTCGCTCGGCACGGCGCAGACGAACTTCGGCCAGGTGTAGCGGGCGTTCCAGTCCCGGTGGATCTGGGTGATCCAGCGGTTCGGCGGGGTGAAGTCGGTGCCCACCGGCAGCAGCACGTTGCGGGTGGCGGCGACCTTCTTCATGTCGGTGAACAACCGGTAGACGTCGTCCTCGGCGCCAGCCAGGGTTGTATTCGCGTCCATCCACCAGCCGGCCGCGTAGTGCGCGGGCATGTAGTGGGTCAGCAGGCCGCGCCCGGACGGCGCGATCCATTCGAATTCGGATGCGAACTGCATGCGGCGCGGATCTCCCCGGTCGGCCATCGGACCCCACTGATGAAACGGCCCGCGCGCCCAGGCGCTGGAGGACAGTCCGGCGTCGGCGACCAGCCCGGGGAACTGCGGGTCGTGGCCGAACACGTCGAGCTGCCAGGCCGTGGCCGGTGCGGCGCCCATGATGTCGCGCTGAAAGCCGATCCCGGCCACCAGGTTGCGGATCGTGGTCTCGGCGTCGGTGAGGTTGGTCGACGGCTCGTTGTAGGTGCCGCCCATCACCTCGACCCGGCCTTGCGCGATCAGCCGGCGGAGCTCGGCCCGGTCCTGCGGGTGGGTGTCCCAGTACGGCTTGAGGTAGTCGACTTCGGCCAGGACGAACTTGTACTCGGGGTTATCGCGGGCCCAGTCCAGGTGCCCGCGCACCAGATCGAAGCCGTTGGTCTGCCGACACGCGCCGAGCGGGGTCTCGGTCCACACGCTGGTGTAGTTGGCCTGGGTGTTCCACCACACCGGGTCGTAGTGGAAGTGGCCGATCATGAACATCGTCCAGCCGGGTTCGGCCACGGTGAACGTGAAACGGCTGCCGTTGACCTGGGCGGCCCGCTGTTGCCCCGGCACCGGGTCGTCGACGATCACCGGCACCTCGACGACCCCGTTTCCGGGCTCGGCTAGGGCCTCCCCGGCCAGCCCGTCGCCCTCGATCCGCAGCGGTGTCGCCACGTTCGCGTCGCGGTAGTCGATCCGGACCAGCTGCGCGGGCGCGTCGGCCGGCCCGACGAACTTCTCGGTCGATTCGACGTCGAGGATCCGCATGACACAAACCTACGGATGCGCGCCCGCAGAGCGGACCCTTTCGGCGACCGGCGCCTTGGGGCGGTGCGCTGCCGGAGAACTTCCGCCGGTGATTTGGCAGACTGCAGCAATGAGTTCGACCCCACCCCGCCAGGTGGCCCAGCTGGACCGGGTGCCGTTGCCGGTTGAAGCGGCCCGCATCGGTGCAACGGGCTGGCAGCTCACCCGCGCCGCCGCCCGAGTCTTCACCCGGTTGCTAGGGCCCGGGCCGATCCAGCAGAAGGTGATCCGCGAGCTGCCGCCGACGTTCGCCGATCTGGGCCCCACCTACGTCAAGTTCGGCCAGATCATCGCCTCGAGCCCCGGCGCGTTCGGCGAACCGCTGTCTCGGGAGTTCCGCGGCCTGCTCGACTCCGTGCCGCCGGCCGACCCGGCCGAGATACATGCCCTTTTTGTCGAGGAACTGGGCGCCGAACCGCAGGAGCTGTTCGCGAAGTTCGACGAGACCCCAATCGCATCGGCCTCTATCGCCCAGGTGCACTTCGCCACCCTGCACAGCGGCGAGGAGGTCGTGGTCAAGATCCAGCGGCCCGGCATCCGCCGACGGGTCGCGGCCGACCTGCAGATCCTCAAACGTTTCGCCCAGCTGGTCGAGCTGGCCAAGCTGGGCCGGCGACTGTCGGCCGGCGATGTGGTCGCCGACTTCGCCGACAACCTCGCCGAGGAGCTGGACTTCCGTATCGAGGGCCAGTCGATGCAGACCTGGGTGTCGCACCTGCATGCCTCCCCGCTCGGCAAGAACATCAAAGTGCCCGACGTGCACTGGGACTTCACCAGCGAGCGGGTGCTGACAATGGAGCGCGTGGCGGGCATCCGCATCGACGACGCCCCCGCCATCCGCAAGGCCGGCTTCGACGGCGTAGAGCTGGTCAAGGCGCTGCTGTTCTCGACCTTCGAGGGCGGTCTGCGGCACGGGCTGTTCCACGGCGACCTGCACGCGGGCAATCTGCTGGTGGATGACGAGGGCCGAGTGGTGTTCCTGGACTTCGGGATCATGGGCCGCATCGACCCCCGCACCCGCTGGCTGCTGCGCGAGCTGGTCTACGCACTGCTGGTCAAAAAGGACCACGCCGCGGCCGGCAAGATCGTGGTGCTGATGGGCGCGGTGGGCACCGTCAAACCTGAGGGCCAAGCCGCCAAGGATCTCGAGGCGTTCGCCACCCCGCTGACGATGAAATCGCTGGGCGACATGTCCTACGCCGAGATCGGCAAGCAGCTCGGAGCGCTGGCCGACGCCTACGACGTCAAGCTGCCGCGCGAGCTGGTGCTCATCGGCAAGCAGTTCCTCTATGTCGAGCGCTACATGAAACTGCTGGCGCCGCGCTGGCAGATGATGTCCGACCCTCAGCTGACCGGTTACTTCGCCAATTTCATGGTCGACGTCAGCCGCGAGCACAAAGACAACGACGACCCGGGGGTCTGACCGTGGTGGAGATGCGCAGCGGCACTGCCCGCTCGGGCGATCTGGAGATCTTCTACGAGGACTTAGGAAACCCAGCCGACCCGCCCGTTTTGCTGGTGATGGGTCTGGGCGCTCAGCTGCTGCTGTGGCGCACCGGGTTCTGCGAGAAGCTGGTCGCCCAGGGCCTGCGGGTGATCCGCTACGACAACCGCGACGTCGGCTTGTCCAGCAAGCTGGGCCGCGAACATGCCCGTGGCGCACTGGTCCCCCGGATGGCGCGATTCTGGCTGGGCAAGCCCAGCCCGGCCGTCTACACCCTCGAGGACATGGCCGACGACGCCGCCGCCCTGCTGGATCACCTAGGGATCGAGCAGGCGCACGTCGTCGGCGCATCCATGGGCGGCATGATCGCGCAGGTGTTCGCCGCACGGTTCGCGCCCCGGACCCGTTCGCTGGCCGTCATCTTCTCCAGCAACAACCGGCGTTTCCTTCCCCCGCCGGCACCGCGCGCACTGATGGCGCTGCTGACAGGTCCGTCACCGAACTCCCCCCGCGACGTCATCATCGACAACGCGGTGCGGGCCAGCCGGATCATCGGCAGTCCGCGCTACCCGGCACCGGAAGACCAACTTCGGGCCAACATCATCGAGGCTTACGAACGCAGTTACTACCCGTGGGGCATCGCCCGGCAGTTCGGCGCCATCCTGGCCAGCGGCAGCCTGGCCGCCTATGACCGACTGATCACCGCGCCGACTGTGGTCATTCACGGTCTGGCCGACAAGCTGATGCGCCCCTCCGGAGGACGGGCAGTCGCCGACGCGATCGATCGCTCCCGTCTGGTGCTGTTCGAGGGCATGGGCCACGACCTGCCCGAAGAGTTGTGGGATCCGGTGATCAGCGAGCTGACCACCACATTTGCCGCCGCGCGGTAATCTCGCTCGGTCGCCACTCAGTGGTCAAAACCACACCGAAGTGCTCATAGCAGACGAGCAACGGTAGTCTGTGCACACTCTCCCCCCATTTTGAGAAGATCGCGAGTGAACTGAGCCATGCCCAAGCTGGAACCGAAGTACGAGGAACTGCAGTCGATCTACGACATCTCTAATGAGTTCTACGAGCTGTTCCTAGGTCCTACGATGGGCTACACCTGCGGGTTCTACCCGGACAAGGACACCACTTGCGACGAGGCGCAGATCGCCAAGTTCGACCTGGCGCTGGGTAAGCTGGGCCTGGAGCCCGGCATGACGCTGCTCGACATCGGCTGCGGTTGGGGGGCCTGCATGCAGCGGGCCCTGGAGAAGTACGACGTCAACGTCATCGGCCTCACCCTCAGTGGCGAGCAGCGCCAGTACGCCATCGACAAGCTGTCCAAGGTGAACACCAACCGCAATGTCGAGGTGCGACTGCAGGGCTGGGAGGAGTTCACCGACAAGGTGGACCGGATCGTGTCGATCGGCGCGTTCGAGCACTTCGGCCGCGACCGCTGGTCGGACTTCTTCGACATCACCTACAACGCTCTGCCCGCCGACGGCCGGATGCTGCTGCACACGATCACCGCGATCAGCGGTCAGGACGAAGCGCAGGCCAAGGGCATTCCGATGACAATGTCGCTGGCCAAGTTCACGCTGTTCATCATGAGGGAGATCTTCCCCGGCGGCCAGCTTCCGTCGGCGTGGTTGCCCCGCAAGTACGCCGCAGACGCCGGTTTCACCGTGACCCGGGACGACGAGATCGGGCCGCACTACGCACGCACCCTTCAGGACTGGGCGGCGATGTTGGCAGCCAACAAGGAGCGGGCGATCGAGGTGCAAGGCCAGGAGGCGTACGACCGCTTCGACAAGTACCTCAACGGCTGCGTGGAACTGTTCCGCAACGGAAACACCAGCGTCCACCAGTACACGCTGCAGAAATAGTCGAGATCGGCCAGCCGCGGGATCCGGCTTGGCTGCATTTCACGTCAACCGATTCACCCCCGACCCGCTAAGCTGCAACAGTTGACCGGCATGGAGCGGCACGGCGGTTATCACAGCCGGTCACAGTGGGTTTCATCAGGAAGGCAATCAGTCACAGATGGTGGACAAATCGACCGGGACCGCAGACATGCGCCCGAAATTCGAAAACATTCAGGCCCACTACGACCTGTCCGATGACTTCTTCGCACTGTTCCAGGACCCGACCCGGATGTACAGCTGTGCGTACTTCGAGCCGCCGGACGCCAGCTTGGAAGAAGCCCAAATCGCCAAGCTCGATCTGAACCTGGACAAGCTGGACCTGCGCCCGGGGATGACGCTGCTCGACATCGGTTGCGGCTGGGGTGCGACCATGAAGCGCGCCGTCGAGAAGTACGACGTCAATGTCATCGGCCTGACCCTGTCGAAGAATCAGCACGCCTACTCGCAGAGCCTGCTGGACGGCATCGATACGGACCGGTCACGGCGGGTCCTGCTGCAGGGCTGGGAGCAGTTCGACGAGCCGGTGGACCGGATCGTCTCGATCGAGGCGTTCGAGCATTTCGGTTTCGAGAACTACGACAACTTCTTCAAGAACAGCTACGACATCATGCCGGCCGACGGCCGGATGACGATCCAGAGCAGCGTGAGCTTCCACCCCTATGAGCTCAACGCGCGCGGCAAGAAGCTGACGTTCGAGACCGCGCGGTTCATCAAGTTCATCCTGACCGAGATCTTCCCGGGCGGCCGGCTGCCCACCACTCAGATGATGGTGGACCACGGCGAGAAGGCTGGTTTCACTGTGCCCGAAGCACTTTCGCTGCGGTCGCACTACATCAAGACCCTCAAGATCTGGGGCGACGCACTGGAAGCCCACCACGCCGAAGCGGTCGCCATCCAGTCCGAAGAGGTCTACGAGCGCTACATGAAGTACCTGCGCGGCTGCGAGTACTACTTCACCGATGAGTCGCTGGACGTCAGCCTGGTGACCTACGCCAAGCAAGCGCCCTAGCCGCTTCTACCGGCGCAAGAAGCCACACGGAAAAGCCCCCGCCACGCCGAAGGCGTGCGGGGGCTTTCTCGTGGAGTCTTACTCAGCCGCGAAGTTGCGGGTGACGGCCGGGTCCACCGGGATGCCGGGGCCGGTCGTCGTCGAAATGGTCACCTTCTTGAGGTAACGACCCTTGGACGACGACGGCTTGAGCCGCAGCACCTCGTCGAGGGCAGCGCCGTAGTTCTCCGCCAGCTTGGCCTCTTCGAACGAGGCCTTGCCGATGACGAAGTGCAGGTTGGCCTGCTTGTCGACACGGAAGTTGATCTTGCCGCCCTTGATGTCGGCGACGGCCTTGGCGACGTCGGGGGTCACGGTGCCGGTCTTCGGGTTGGGCATCAGACCACGCGGGCCCAGCACGCGAGCGATGCGGCCCACCTTGGCCATCTGGTCAGGGGTGGCGATCGCGGCGTCGAAGTCTAGAAACCCACCCTGGATCTTCTCGATCAGATCGTCGCTGCCAACCACGTCGGCGCCGGCGGCGATGGCCTGTTCGGCCTTCTCGCCGACCGCGAACACCGCCACGCGGGCGGTCTTACCGGTGCCGTGCGGCAGGTTGACGGTGCCGCGGACCATCTGGTCGGCCTTACGCGGGTCGACACCGAGCCGGATGGCGACCTCGACGGTGGCGTCCTGCTTGGTCGAGGACGTCTCCTTGGCGAGTTTGGCCGCCTGCAACGGGGTGTAGAGGTTGTCGCGGTCCACCTTCTCGGCGGCGGCGCGGTAGGCCTTGCTGGTCTTGCTCATTGGTTATCCAATCTCGTGGTTGGTTGTGGTTCGCGGGCCGAAGCTGGCCCTCCCACGTATTCGTTTCTCGTCGAATGCTCCCTCGCATTCCCTCGCTGGGGCTCGTTCCTCGCCCCGCTCAGTCATACTCGGTCGATTCGCCGAAGTACTGCTACTACTCGACGGTGATGCCCATGGAGCGGGCGGTACCGGCGATGATCTTGGCGCCGGCCTCGATGTCGTTGGCGTTGAGGTCGGCCTTCTTCGTCTCAGCGATCTCGCGCACCTGGTCCCAGGTCACCTTGGCGACCTTGGTCTTGTGCGGCTCGGCCGAGCCCTTGGCGATACCCGCGGCCTTGAGCAACATCCGTGCCGCGGGCGGGGTCTTGAGCGCAAAGGTGAAGCTGCGGTCCTCGTAGACGGTGATCTCCACGGGGATGACGTTGCCGCGCTGGCCTTCCGTCGCGGCGTTGTACGCCTTGCAGAACTCCATGATGTTCACGCCGTGCTGACCAAGTGCGGGTCCGACCGGCGGCGCGGGGTTGGCCTCGCCAGCCTTGATCTGAAGCTTGATCAGCCCGGCGACCTTCTTCTTCGGGGCCATGAGAGGGTGTTTCCTTTCCTACGTACTAAATCTTGGAGACCTGGTTAAAGGCCAGTTCCACTGGTGTCTCGCGACCGAAGATGGACACCAGCACCTTGAGCTTCTGCTGCTCGGCGTTGACCTCGCTGATCGAGGCGGGCAGCGTGGCAAACGGGCCGTCCATGACGGTGACCGACTCGCCGACCTCGTAATCGACCTCGATGACCGGGCGCTCCAGACCGCCCTCGGAGGCGGCCGCCGCGGCACTCGCCGTGCCCCGCGCCTGCTTCTTCGCCGCGCCTTGCGGCAGCAGGAACTTGACCACGTCGTCCAGCGGCAGCGAGGTCGGCCGCGACGTGGCGCCGACGAACCCGGTGACGCCCGGGGTGTTGCGCACCGCGGACCAGGAGTCGTCAGTCAGGTCCATCCGAACCAGGATGTAGCCCGGCAGCACCTTGCGATTGACCTGCTTGCGCTGGCCGTTCTTGATCTCCGTGACCTCTTCGGTGGGCACTTCCACCTGGAAGATGTAGTCGCCGACGTCGAGGTTCTGCACGCGGGTCTCGAGGTTGGCTTTCACCTTGTTCTCGTACCCGGCGTAGGAGTGGATGACGTACCAGTCGCCCGGCTTGGAGCGCAGTTCGGCTTTCAGCGCCACCGCGGGGTCGAGTTCCTCAGCCGGCTCGTCCTGGGCCGCCTCGGGGGCCTCAGCCTCGTCGGACTCCGCCGCATCAGCGGCTTCGGTTGACTCGGTGGCCTCCACCGCGGAGTCCTCAGCGGGAACCTCTGCGGCCTCCGCCACGTCGACCGGCTCGCCCGCGGGCGTGTCGCCGTCGAAGGTAGTCACGGTTGTCAGTCCTTCCTATAACTTCACTCGCCGAACACCAGCAGCACCAGCCGGGCCCATCCGTAGTCTGCCCCGGCGACCAACGCCACCATGAAGACCAGGAATGCCAGCACCACTGCGGTGTAGGTGACCATCTGCTTGCGGTTCGGCCAGATCACCTTGCGAAGTTCGCCGACGACCTGCTTGAGGAAGTTCAATACGAAGACGAACGGGTTGCGCGAGGGCCCTTCGGCCTTCTTCTTCGCCTTCTTCTTGGCCTTCTCGGCGGCCGCGGCGTCTTCCGCGTCCAACTCGGTAGCCGTGGACTCCACGTCGTCGGCGCCGTCACCGGCACCACGACGCCGCGAACGCTTGCCGGTGGGCCGCAGCGGGTCGCCGACCTGCCTGCTCACCACGGCCGTGCGACTGCTGCTGCCGGATTCGGCATCGCTATCGCCGTCGGCTGCGGCGTCGGGACGGTCGAGCTCGTCGGTCACCGCATGCTCCTTCGTTGTTCGCGCTTACCTCATTGCCGTACCGCGCATGGTGTCCAGTGTCCACCATGGCACGTCAGCAGGGGCGACAGGACTTGAACCTGCAACCTGCGGTTTTGGAGACCGCTGCTCTGCCAGTTGAGCTACGCCCCTTCGCGGTTGGCGCACCAACCTGCGGGTTCGGAAGTTTCACCTGCTCGCCGTCACCGGCTCACACAATTCGCGCGCCCCCCGTTCGCATCACGGAAAGCGCGCTAATGCTGGGAAAACCCCGAAGTCCGAGTGTACCTCGCCGCTACGGCCAGTTACTAATCAGGCTGTTCGGACGACCTGACCGGATTCGGCGTCCCAACGGAGGTTGACCGAATCGTCGCCGTCGTGACCCATCATCGTGGTGAATGCTTCGAGCACCAGATCGCCATCCTGGTTGGTCAAGATGTTGCGGGTCGTCACGATGTCGGCCCCGAAACGCTCGTTGACCGAGGCAATCTCCATCCGGGCATAAAGGGTGTCGCCGGCCTTGATCGGCTTGAGGTACCTGAAGCCCTGATCGACCTGGACCATCTGCATGGTGGTGTAGCCGGTGTCGACGTGACGGAAGAAGTCCGACTGCACCAGCTTCGCCAGAATCGCCACGAAGGTCGGCGGCGCCAGCAGCGAGTCGTGGCCCAGCCGAGCCGCCTCCGCCTCGTCGTAGTAGGCGGGGTCCTCAGCCTTGATGGACCGGGCGAACTCGCGGATCTTTTCGCGGCCCACCACAAACGACTCGGGGTAGCGCCAGATCATGCCCCGGATATCAGTTTTGATCGCCATCGCTGCGCGTCCCTAGGCCAGCTTGGCCGAAGCGACCGCCCGCCCGAAGATCTTCTTGCCACCGGTGGTGGCGGTGAGCGCAATCGTCACCGTCTTCGATTCGGGGTCGACAGACTTCACCCGGCCGCTGAAGGTGATCTCAGCGCCCTTGCCGTCGTTGGGCACCGGCACCACGGAGGTAAAGCGCACGTTGTACTCGGTCACCGCGCCCGGGTCCCCCACCCAAGACGTGACATAACCGCCACCGAGTCCCATCGTCAGCATGCCGTGGGCAATCGCGGTGTCCAGACCGACCTGCTGGGCGATCTCGTCGTCCCAGTGGATCGGGTTGAGGTCGCCGGACACCCCGGCGTAGTTGACCAGGTCCTGCCGCGACAACGGGATGACCCGCTCGGGAAGCAGATCGCCGACCTTGACCGAACTGAACTCACGCAACGCCATCGGTGAAACCCTTGTCTCCCTCGCCGGCGCGGCCCGCCAACGTCGTATATGTCTTCTGCACGATTTCACCGGCCTGGTTGGTAACCACCTGTTGGGTCACGATGATGTCGGTGCCGTGTGCGCGGCGAACGGATTCGACCGACACGTCGCAAAACAGTCGGTCGCCTTCCTTGATCGCCCGGTAGAACTCGATCTTCTGATCGACCTGAACGATCTGAGCGTCGTCGGTGGTGACACCGCAATGTTCGAAGAAACCCGAAATCGCCATGTGCCCGAACACCGAGATGAAGGTCAGCGAGGCCACCAGGCCGTCGTAGCCCAGGTCAGCTGCCGCCCGTAGGTCGAGACTGGCCGGGTCCGCCGCCTTGACTGCGCGCGCGTACTCGCGGATCTTCTCCCGCTCCACGTCGTAATGGTCGGGATAGCGGTATTGCGCCCCAGCGAGGCGGTCGGCCAACGACACGGCACGACCTACTTAGCGAGATTCGCGGTGCGACTCGTGCTTGCCGCAGTTGGGGCAGAATTTCTTCAGCTCCAGCCGGTCGGGGTCGTTACGGCGGTTCTTCTTGGTGATGTAGTTGCGGTGCTTGCACACCTCACAGGCCAAGGTGATCTTCGGCCGCACATCAGTACTGGAGGCCACGTCTGTCGTCCTTCTTCACATGTCGTATTGCTTGCAGTAGCGGTGGGGAGGCTCGATCTCCCGACCTCACGATTATGAGTCGTGCGCTCTAACCAGCTGAGCTACACCGCCCCGATCGGCGCTAGTCGGCGCACCGACTGGCGTCCACCGAGCCCCCTAACGGAATCGAACCGTTGACCTTTTCCTTACCATGGAAACGCTCTGCCGACTGAGCTAAGGGGGCGGTCACCCACAGCGACCCTCTCGGGTGCTGCAAGCCTGTAGAAGGTTACAACCTCGGCCACGAGGTCACCAAACCGCGACGACAGAGGCTGGACAGACCCCCCGTTGGCTTAGCGGGGACTTAGCGGCACCGATCTGCGGCGCCCGGCTTCGCCGCGCTTGCAATCGACTCCGGCAAATAGCGGCGATCTGCGGCGCCCGGCTACGCCGCGCTTGCAATCGCCGCTGCTTTAGGCTGGAGGGCGTGCCCGAATCCGACCGGCTGTATTTCCGCCAGCTGCTCTCCGGACGCGATTTCGCGGCCGGTGACCCGATGGCCGCCCAGATGCGCAACTTCGCCTACCTGATCGGCGACCGGCAGACCGGCGACGCCGTCGTGGTCGACCCGGCTTACGCCGCCGGCGATCTGCTCGACACGCTCGAGGCCGACGGTATGCACCTGTCCGGCGTACTGGTCACCCATCACCACCCCGATCACGTCGGCGGCAAGATGATGGGCTTCGAACTCAAGGGCCTGGCCGAACTGCTGGAACGAGTCAGCGTTCCGGTACACGTGAATACCCACGAAGCACAGTGGGTTTCGGGTGTGACCGAGATTCCGATGTCAGATCTGAGCGCGCACGAACATGGCGACAAGGTGAGCATCGGCGACATCGACATCGAGCTGCTGCACACTCCCGGACACACCCCGGGCAGCCAGTGCTTTCTGCTGGACGGTCGGCTCATTGCCGGCGACACCTTGTTCCTGGAAGGCTGCGGCCGAACCGACTTCCCCGGCGGCGACTCTGACGAGATGTATCGCAGCCTGCAGCAGCTGGCCGCCCTGCCGGGCGACCCGACGGTGTTCCCCGGCCACTGGTATTCGGCCGACCCGAGCGCGGCACTTTCCGAGGTCAAGCGGTCCAACTACGTATTCAGCGCCGGAAGCCTGGACCGGTGGCGCATGCTGATGGGCGGATGAGGGGATAGCTGATGGGATCAGTTGAGGACCGCTTGTACGATGTCGCGCACGCGGGCGCGGACGCCTGGCTGGCCTGGGCCGCCTGGCTGGCCATCGGTATCACCGTGCTGGCGCTGTTCTATTTGAACCGTCAACTGCAGCGCAACCGCCGGTTGGCCGCCGAGCAGACCCGCCCGCAGGTGGCGATGTTCATGGAGCCGCACGCCGCCGATTGGCACGTCATCGAGCTGGTGGTTCGTAACTTCGGCAAGACCGCCGCCTATGACATCCGGTTCGCGTTCGACCAGCCCCCGACGGTGGCCCGTTACGAAACCGCCTCAGACGGCTACGCGGATGTGGTCGCGCTGCAACTGCCCGAAGAACTGACGGTGCTGGCGCCGAACCAGGAATGGCGAACGGTGTGGGATTCGGCGATCGACCGGGCCGAGCTCGGTGAGGGCATCGAGTCACGGTTCACCGGGACGGTCAGCTACGCCGACAGCCCCGACGAGCCCAAGGGCTGGTTCGGACGGCGGGGCAAGCAACCTCGGTACGAGAACAAGGTGGTCCTCGACTGGGGTGACCTGCCCCCGGTGCGGCGGGTCGAGTTGATGACGACACACGACCTGGCCAAGCGCGAGAAGCAGAAGCTGGAGCTGCTGCGCAGTCTGCTCAGCTACTTCCACTACGCCAGCAAAGAGACCCGCCCGGACGTGTTCCGCGGCGAGATCGAGCGGATCAACGGCGCAGCCCGCGAGATCCAGGACCGCCTTCGTGGTCGCGAGCAACTGGAGGCGGCCGGCAACACCGACATCACGGTGCGGCTCGGCGACCCCAGCGCGGAGTTGGGCAAGCACCGCAGCTAAGGCATCAGTCGGTTCGAGCTGACCCCGCACTCGGGTAGTGCGAGGTGCGGAACTGCCGCAGGTAGGCCGGCCAGTCCCAGCTCGACAGAAACTCGCTCGCCGCGGCGTAGCCGTTCTCGTAGAGCTTCTCCAGCCGGTCACGGGAGATATCGAAGTCCAGCACGCTGACATCGGTGGAGTTGACCTTGATGGCCCGCACGCTGACCCACGGTTGGTTCAGGTAGGTCTGGTCGTGGCCCACCAGCATGGTGCTGATCAGGTTCTCCAGCAGCAGTGATTGTCCGAACAAGCGCAAAGGCCGCAGCACCGGAACCATGGCATCGATGCCATCGGACATCTCCGGGACCACGGTGACCCCGAACGTGGGCCACAGCGGCGGGCGGCCGTCGAGCCGGTCGAAGGTGTAGATCGGGAAGTTCGACAGCACCCCGCCGTCGACCAGGGTGGATCGCAGCCCGCCGGCGCTGGTCAGCGTCACCGGGCGGTAGAAGAACGGCACCGCCATCGAGGCCCGCACCGCGTCGGCGACGGACTGCTCGTCGGGATCGAGCCCGTACACTCGCCGGTAGTCCCACGGCAGCCGAACCAGCTGCCCGGTCGTCACGTCGGTCACGGTGACCACGGCGCGGTAGCGCCGCTCGGGCAACAGGTTCTCAGCGTGGTAGGCCAGATCTCCCCAGGTGCGCACACCGAGATTCGCCAGTTCGCTGCGGATCCAATCGTGGGCGACGTCGCCGCGATACAGGGCGCTGTCGCGCAGGAACCCCCACACCGGCCCGACCAGCGGGAGTGGCCCCGCGTCGCGCCAGGTATGCAGCGGCACCGACAGCGCGAGGTCCTTGACCTGCGCCGCGGTCAGCTGGTCGCCCTGGGCGGCGGCAGCCAGAATCGTGCCCACCACCGAGCCGCCGGACACCCCGGAGATGCGCTGCACCGAGTAGCCGGCGTCCATCAGAGCGACCACCGCTCCCACCAGCCCGACGAAGCGCACTCCCCCGCCCGAGAGCACCAGGTCGGCGGTCAGCGGGTGGGGGTCGCGGGCTCGACGGGTGGGCATCGACTGGCCCTCAGTCCGCTGAATTCCATTCGTAGGGAAGGAATTTACCGTCGAAGGTGATCACTACCCGATCACCGCCCGGATGCGGCTTGCGCTCGATGTCCATGCTGAAGTTGATCGCGCTCATGATGCCGTCACCGAACTGCTCGTGAATCAGTTCCTTGATCGCCGGGCCGTAGACGCCCACCGCCTCATAGAGCCGGTAGATGGTCGGGTCGGTGGGCGGTCCGGTGAGCCCGCCACGCATCGGTACCGCGGCCAGCACCGGCACCACCGCCGGGTCCAGCCCGAGCAGGCTCGCGAGGACCTTGCCGGATTCGGCGGGAATGGGATGTGAGCCCAGCAGTGCCGAGGTGGTCCACACGACGGGCTTGTCGATTGCGTCGGCCAATTCCTGCCAGGTCAACCCTTCGGCGAGGCGGGCGGCGATGATCTGCTCGGTGATCTGGCTTCGGTTCATGGCTTCCAGCATGCCCGCCCCGCTCACTGTTCGAAATACCGGCGCAGGTTGTCCCACATCGCGGTGTGGGAACTGCCGCCGTCGCGCAGCACGGTCTTCATCAACATCCTGGGCGCACTGATGTCGACCAGCTCGTGCAGTCTGGTGCCGCCGGCGTGCGGGCGAACCGTCATGGTCGACCACATCTCGATGCCGGGCCGTTGCAGGGTGTGGGTGCGGATTTCGCCGGGGGCGCTTTGGCGCAGTTCCACCCGGCAGGTGAACCGGATCGGTATTCCGTACAGGCGCATGCGATGCGGAGCCAGGTATCGGGTGACGCCGTCGGCGCCGCCGGGGATCGGCCGCACGTCCACCAGCATCGGGTGCAGGGCTTCGTAGTTGACCAGATCGCCCAGAAACGCCGCAATGGTTTCGGGCGGCGCAGCGATGTCGGCGGTGTGCTCCAGGCGTCCGCGTGCCATGGCAGCACCTTAGCCCCGCAGGTTGCGGTGGCATACTCGCCGGTATGCCGCGAGACAAGGCCTCTGGGCGTCGCCAATCGGCCGTGCTGCTCATGGCTGTGGCGGCGATAGCCGTACTGCTCTTCGGCTGCGGATCGCAAACCCGGGCCGAGAACACCCAACTTGATTTCGCCGCCCAAACTCTCGACGGCCGACCATTTTCCGGCGCGAGCCTGGTCGGCCGGCCGGCCGTGTTGTGGTTCTGGGCGCCCTGGTGTCCGCTCTGCCAGCGGGATGCACCGATGGTCGCTCGACTGGCCGCCGCACACCCCAAGGTGACGTTCGTCGGCGTGGGCGCGCAGGACCGGCTCGACGCGTTACGGGCGTTCGTCGACAGGTATGGCGTCGACGAGTTCACCGAGTTGGCCGATACCGACGCCGCGGTGTGGGCCCGGTTCGGGGTGACGCGACAGCCGGCGTATGCCTTCATCGGGCCGGACGGCCGTATCGAGGTGGTGACGGGCTCGCTGGCCGAAGCCGAGCTGAACCGGCGGCTGCAGGCCCTGACGGGTTCGTGATCGACACCGCCGCACTCAGTTTTGCCCTGGGGGCCGGGCTGGTGGCGGCGCTGAACCCGTGTGGGTTCGCGTTCCTTCCCGGCTATCTGGGTCTGGTGATCGCCACCAGCCGAGACACCTCACGACCGGTCGCACTGGCCCGGGCAGCGCTGGCGACCATGGTGATGGCCACCGGATTTCTGACGGTGTTCGGGATCTTCGGATTGGCCGTCTCGCCGCTGATCGCTTCGGCGCAGAAGTATCTACCGTTCGCCACCGTGGCGATCGGCGTGGCGCTGCTGGCGATGGGCGTCTGGCTGTTGGCCGGCCGCGAGATCCCACTGCTGTTGCCAGGTACGGCGGGCGGGACGCCCACGGCACGGCTGGGGTCGATGTACGGCTACGGCGTCGGCTACGCCGTGGCGTCATTGTCCTGCACAATCGCGCCGTTTCTGGCGGTGATCAGCACGACCTTCCGGCAGGGATCCACGTTGGCCGGGGTGTTGGCATTCATCGCCTACGCCGCGGGCATGAGCATCACCGTCGGCGTTGCGGCGTTGGCGGTGGCCGTGGCGGGCTCTACTGCCAGCTCGGCGATGCGGCGGGTGCTGCCGTATGTGGGACGCGTCGCCGGGCTGATCGTGCTGCTGACCGGGTTGTACGTCAGCTATTACGGCTACTACGAGATCCGCTTGTACTTCGCCGAGGGCGATGCCGATGATCCGGTGGTCGGTGCGGCGGGTGCAGTGCAGTCCTGGTTGGCCGATCAGGTCGACGCTCTGGGTGTTTGGCCACTGCTGGGGGCGATCGTCGCGCTGGCGGCCGGCACACTGGGCTGGCGAGCGCTGCGACGCCGACACCGGTCCACTCCGGGCTGACTGTTTCGATTGTTTCAATCTTGAGCAGCGGCGAGTAACATTGGGCGCATGCCCACCGCCGTCGCCCCGATCGCCCGCCAGGTCGCCGAACGCGCCCGCACCGACGCCGGGTTCGCCCTTGTCCTCGACGCGCTGCTGGAGGCGCCCACGGCTCCCCAGGGCACCTTGGAGCGCATCGCCGCCCACGCCCTCAACGATCAGCGTCGCGCCGCCCTCGTCGATGACTTCGTCGCCGGGGCGCTGCCCACCCCCAAGGTCCAAGATCTGCTGCGGCTGGGCACACCGCAGGCGGTGCACCGGTTACGTAGCCGAGGCAAACTCATCGGCGCGGCCATCGGTAACCAGACCTGGTTCCCGGCCTGGCAATTCGACGACGCCCGGCTGCGCCCCGAGCTGCCCGAGGTATTGGAATTGCTGGGCCGGTTCACCTCCGACCCACTGGCTGCCGACCGCATCATGCGGCTCACCCATGACGAACTGGGTGGCGTCTCGATCGCCGAGGCGCTGCGCCACAGCGAGACCGCGCCTGCCGCGCGTCGACTGCTCACCTCACTCGGTGCCTGAACTCCCCGCCGGCTATCGGGCGCCGCTGCCCGATGCCCGGCCCAGTGGACTGCGCCGCCGGCGGATCGCCGCCGGCACCCAGCTCTGGCGCCTCGACGCCGAGCATCCCGACCAGTGGACCTGGGGCGGCTTCGACCAACCGCGCTATCGCTTCGATCCGCCGTCGGGTGGGTTCCGCACCCGTTACGCGGCAACGGATTTCGTCGGCGCGTTCCGGGAACGCTACCGACTGACCGGGCTGATGATCCCCGGCGATCACGCCCGCCACCATCTGGTGCGACTCTCCGCCGCCCGACACCTGCGGGTGCTCGATCTGCGCACCGAACGCAACCTGGATGCCCTCGGCGTCGACGACCAGATCAGCACCGGCCAGCACGACGCGGTATGGGCCACCTGCCAACACCTGGCGGATGCCCTACGGCGCTGGTGGCCCGAGCCCGACGAGTGCCCGGACGCGGTCGTCTACCGCTCGCGCACCAGCCCAGAGACCTCGGTCAACTATGCGTTTTTCGACGTCGAGGCATTCACGGTCGAGTGCTGGCAGCTCGCGGAGCGTCCGGATGTGACCGCGGATCTGGTGCTGCGACACGGGTTTACCGTCGCGTACTGAGCGCAGGCTGACTATGACCGCGCTGCCCCACCCGTCACAGGCCCGCCTGCCACAGACCCACCCGTCACAGACCCGCCTGCCACAGACCCACCCGTCACAGCACGGAGGATGTGGGCATGCGCCCGCCTCTGAGCGACAACGCCGGTTATGTCAACTCGCGTTGCGCTCGCCGAGGCGCGATTCTCCACCAGCACCCCGCCACGGCCTGACATAACGCCGCTTGTCGCTCAGAGGCGGGCACACGCCACATCCCCGCTCCCGCGTGACGCCTGAGGCGGACGTGACCGAGCCCGACGCTCAGCCCGGCTTCGTCGCGGTGACCAGCCGGGTCGAAGTCCACGGTCCGCCGTACCACATTCGCCAGCCCAGGTTGTGCCAGGCCACGTCGCGCCAACCGATTTCACGCAGTTGGGCGGCGTGGTGGCGGATCTCCCACAGGTCGGCGATCGCCAGCCGGCCTCCGGGGCGCAGCACCCGGGCCGCCTCGGCCAGCGCACGCCGGCGGCCCTCGCGGGACCCAATGTTGTGGATCGCCAGGTTGGACACCACCACGTCGACGCTGGCGTCGGGCAGCGGCAGTGCGGTCATGTCGCCGGTGCGGACCTCGATCCGGTCGGCGATGCCTTCCAGGGCGGCGTTGGCCCGGGTGGCATCAGCTGAGTTGTCGGTCTGATCGGCCTGCCACAGGTCGACTCCGATCGCCCGGCCGTCGGGCAACCGCTTGGCCGCGGCGCACAGCACCGCACCGCGCCCGCAGCCCATGTCCAGCAGGGTTTCGTCACCACGCAGCCGCAGCCCATCCAGGACGTCGTCCCACACCGCGAACTTGCCGGACCGCGTCGCGTGCCAATACAGCCCCACCTGGACCAGGACGGCGGCGTCGAGGACCAACGCCGCCGCGCCGGCCCACAGTGGACCGCGGGCCAGGGCGATGCCGCCGTAGATCGCCAGCGCAGCGCACCCGATCGCCAGGGCGGCGAGCTGCCCGCCGAGCGGCACCCGATGGAACGACCCGTCGATGCCGTAGTCGCCGCGATGGCGTGGCGCCTCAGTCATGACGGGGGCTCTCGTCGCCGAACCTGATACCCATGTCCCGCGCGGTCTGGATCGAATCACATTCCAGCGGAACGATTTTCTGCTGGCGAGTGGCCTGCGCCAACGGCACGTAATCCACCGTCGGCGGGTTGAGCGCCACCATCACCCCGCTGTGCCCCTCGTCGAGGGCCCGCACCGCGGCGGCCCCGAACCGCAGCCCCAGCAGCCGGTCCACCGACGTCGGCGAACCACCGCGTAACAGGTGCCCGAGCACCACGGCCCGCGACTCGCGCCCGGTGAGCGCCTCGAGTTCAGCGGCAACCTTGGCGCCCACGCCGCCCAGGCGTTCAGCCTGGCCCACCGCCTTGCCCGCCACGGTGAGCTCACCACCCACCGGCTTGGCACCTTCGGCGACGCAGACAATCGAGTACGTCGAACCGCGTTGTGCCCGTTCGTTGATCAGCTCGGCCACCGGCTCCAGCCGATACGGGATCTCCGGGAGCAGGATGGCATGCACCCCGGACGCCAGCCCGGCGTGCAGCGCAATCCAGCCGGCGTAGCGGCCCATCACCTCCACCACGATGATCCGGCTGTGCGAGGTCGCGGTGGAGAACAACCGATCGATGCACTCCGAGGCGAAATCGACGGCGCTGTCAAAGCCGAACGTCGCCGCGGTGCCCTCCAGATCGTTGTCGATGGTCTTGGGTACTCCGACCAGCCGCAACCCAGCCTGGTGCAGGTGGTTGCCGATCGCCAGGGACCCGTCGCCGCCGATGGTGATCAACGCGTCGATCTCGTGCTGGGCGATGCGCTCGAGCAGCTCATCGGTGCGATCCTGTTCGATCCAGCTGCCGTCGGCCTGCTGCACCGGATAGGCGATCGGGTTGCCGCGGTTGGTGCTGCCCAAGATGGTGCCGCCCTGGTGGATGATGCCGCGCACCCGGTTACGGGTCAGGTCGATCAGCCCGCCGTCGGGGTAGTCCTCGCCCAGCAGCAGCCCGTTGTAGCCGTCGCGGATCCCGACCACGTCCCAACCCCGGCGGCGGGCGGCCAAAGTGGCGGCATAGATGACGGCGTTGAGGCCCGGTGCGTCACCGCCACCAGTGCTGATCGCGATGCGCTTGATACCCGCCGTCACCCCTGGACCTCCAGCACCGGGCTTTTGGGATCGATCAGAACCTTGGCGTGCCGGGCCGGGTCCGCCAGCGCGTCGAACGCGTTCGCCACCCCGCCCAGTCCGACGGTGCCGGTGATCAGCGGCGAGACGTCGACCTTGCCCTCGGCGATCATGTGCAGGGTGTCACGGAATTCCATTGGCGTGTAACCCAAGACGAACCGAAGATCGGTCTCCTTATTGATCGCGATCGCCGGGCGGATCGTGTCGGTTCCCATGCAGACGCCAACCACGACCACCCGGGAGAACAGTGGAGCCCCGGCGATGATGCTGTCGATGACGCCCGGCACTCCGACGCATTCGAAGATCACTGGGCGGTTGGGTGTGGCGGCGCCGACGGCTTCGGCGGCCCGCCAAACGTGCCACCAGGGCAGCCGCGCCTTGTAGAGCTTTTCGACGGTGCCCACCGCCAGGCCCAGTGCATCCGGCGCCTTCTCCAGGTGGCCGTGGCCCGCGGCCGCGGCGTACGGCGAGTCCTGCGCGGGGTCGACGACGATGTCGGCGCCGCACCGGGTGGCCAGCGCGCGCCGGCCGGGCGAGAAGTCGCTGGCGATCACCGTGCGTACGCCGCGGGCTTTGAGCATGCACACCACCGCCAGGCCGATCGGTCCGCAGCCGATCACGATCGCCACGTCGCGTTTGCGCACCTCGCCGCGCCGCACGGCATGCCAGGCGACCGCCATCGGCTCGGTGAGGGCGGCCGCATCGGTCGACAGGCCGTTGGGAACCGGCAGCGCCAGCGACTGCTCGACGAGCATCTGCTCGGCGTAGCCTCCCGGCGCCGATTCCGACAACCCGATCGCATGGACAGCGTCACCGCGCCGCAACAGCGGTAGGGCGACCACCCGGGTTCCCGGGCGCGGCGCCTTGCGGGTGCGCGGACCGTGGTCGAGCACTTCGCCGCAGACTTCGTGCCCCAACACCACGTGCTGGTCCGAGCGCATGAAACCGTCGTATCCGGTCGCGGCCATGACATCGGCGACCTCGTCGCAGTGCTGGCGAGCGTGCAAATCAGATCCGCAGATACCGCACCGCAGCACGTCGATGAGGAGCTGGCCTCTGGCCGGGATGGGGCTGGGTAGGTCGACGAGCTCGAGTTCGCTGTTGCTGCAGCTGACGGCTTTCACGGTTTCCAGCCTACGAGGGTGCCCGGCGGATGTGGTGTCAACGGCCGGGGCGGCGAGCCCGCAGCAAGGCTCCCACCAGCAAGATCGCCAACACCGCCAGCCACGGCCAGGCCCCGTACTGATGCACCCACCCCGCGAGCGTGCCTTGTAACCGGCCGGCGGCGGCGAGCACCGGATCGCTGGCACTGGCGTCGCTCTCGACCAGGCGAACCTCGTAGTAGCCGTAATAGCCGACATAGAGTCCGACGGCCACCAGCAGCGCGCCGCTGATCCGACTGGCGTAACGCGTGATTCGGCGCATCCGGTCGATCAGCGCGGAGCGAGCCAGCGCCACCGCGACCGCCAACACCCCGACCAGTAATCCGAACCCGGCCGCATACGCCAGATAGACCGTCAACGCGTCGCGGCCACCGCGCAAGGCCGCCCCGGTGACCGCCAGAAACGGCCCGATCGTGCAGCCCAGCGACGCGCAGGCATAGGCCACCCCGTAGCCGAGCATCGACCCGATCCGCGCGGTTGGGGCCCATCGTCCGCCGAACGAGGCGGCGGCGAGCCGGCGGCCGGCCAGCAGCCAAACACCAAGCGCGACCAGCACGATGCCGATCACCACCGTGGCGTAGGGCAGGTAGCGCTCCAGCCGTGTGGCCACCGTGACGGTGAGCAGCCCGAAGGCGCCGAAGACCGCCAGAAAGCCCAGGGTCATCGCCGCGGTGGCCACCAATGCCCGGCCCACCACGTCCCATCCGCCGGCCCGATCACCGCGCACCACCAATGCCAGATAGGCGGGCAGCAGCGCGAACCCACACGGATTCAGGGCCGCCACCAGCCCCGCGGCGAAGGCCAGTGCCGGCAGGTTCTGGTTCACCTACGTCAGCGCCGCGACTCGGTCGGACAACTCCTGTTGCGACATCGCCGAAGTCGGGTTGTTCACGAAGGTCGAGGTGCCATCGGAGCGCTCGAAGACGTAGGCGGGCTGCCACGGCACCCCGAATCGCGCCCAGATCGAGCCGTCTGCGTCATTGAGGTTGGTGAAGTTCAGGTGGTACTTGGCCGCGAAGTCCTGCATCGATGCCACATCGGCGCGCCCCGCCACCCCGACGAAGGTCACCCGGGGGTTGGCGGCCGCGACCTGGCTCACCGACGGCGCCTCGGCATTGCAGAACGGGCAACTCGGTCTCCAGAACCACAGCACCGCGGGTTTGCCCTGCAGGCTGGCGCCGTTGAACGGGGTCCCGTCGATGGTGGTGGTGGTGAACTGCAACCGCTCGTCGGCGGCCGTGGCAGCCGGTGGGGCGGCCAGCCCGGCAATCAGTGCGGCGACAGCGGCCAGTACCAGCGTGTAGATCCTCATGTAAGGCACCACGAGCCCGACCGGCCGATGGTTCAGCCCAAGCGTCGGGGCCGCGGTTTAGGGTGGCCGCGATGGCACTGCACCTGCACCGCGCCGAGCGCACCGACGTCCTCGCCGACGGCCTCGGTGCCATGTTGGCGACGCCGCCGGCCGACCCGTTCGCCCAGGAGCTGGTGCTGGTGCCGGCGCGCGGTGTCGAGCGCTGGCTCTCCCAACGACTGTCGCATGTGTTGGGTGCCGGTCCCGGAGGCGACGGGGTGTGCGCCGGGGTGGAGTTTCGCAACCCTTCCTCGCTGATCGCCGAGATCATCGGCGCCGGCGACGACGATCCGTGGTCCCCGGATGCCATGGCCTGGCCGCTGTTGGCGGTGATCGACGCGAACCTGGATGCGCCGTGGTGTGCCACGCTGGCAAAGCATTTGGGTCACGACGACCCCAGCGGAGAAGGTGAGCTGCGCCGCGGCAGGCGCTATGCGGTGGCACGCCGACTGGCCGGATTGTTCGCCTCGTACGCCCGGCAGCGACCGCAGCTGCTCGTCGACTGGAGCGCCGGTGAGACCACCGACGGTGCCGGCGGATCGTTGCACGACGACTTGGGTTGGCAGCCGCCGCTGTGGCGGGCGCTGGTGGCTGCCATCGGGATCGATCCCCCGCACGTTCGGCACCGCGATACGGTCGCGCGGCTGCGCCGGACGCCGACCGAAACGCTGCCGGCCCGGCTGTCGTTGTTCGGGCATACCCGCTTGGCCTGCACCGACATCGAGTTGCTGGAGTCGCTGGCCGCCCACCACGACCTGCACCTGTGGTTGCCGCACCCGTCCGATGCGCTGTGGCACTCACTCGACGACGTGCACGGTGCAATTCCGCGCACCGAAGACGAGACCCGGCACCGGGCACACCATCCGCTGCTGGAGACTTTGGGCCGCGATCTGCGGGAGTTGCAGCGCGGCCTGCCCGCTGTGCCCGACAGCGACGAATACCTGCGTGCCGCAACGCGACCGAACACCCTCTTGGGTTGGTTGCAATCGGATCTGAGTGCCAACGCGCTGCGGCCGCAGGGCCGCAGCTTCGCCGTATCCGACCGTTCGGTGCAGGTGCACAGTTGCCACAGCCCGGCCCGCCAAGTCGACGTGCTGCGCGAAGTCCTGCTGGGGCTGCTGCACGACGATCCGACGCTGGAGCCCCGCGACATCGTGGTGATGTGCCCCGACATCGAAACCTACGCGCCGTTGATCGTCGCCGATTTCGGGCTGGGCGAGCTGGCCGGTGACACCCACCCGGCGCATCGGTTGCGGGTGCAGCTCGCCGACCGGGCATTGACCCAGACCAATCCGCTGCTGGCGGTGGCCGCCGAACTGTTGGAGATCGCCGGCAGCCGCGCCACCGCCACCGCTGTGCTCAACCTCGCCCACACCGACCCGGTGCGGGCGCGGTTCGGCTTCACCGACAACGATCTGGCCCAGATCACCACCTGGGTGCGTACCGCCAACATCCGTTGGGGTTTCGATCCGCACACTCGTGAGCGCTACGGGCTGTCGCACATCGTGCACAACACCTGGCGATTCGGCCTGGATCGCATCCTGACCGGGGTGGCGATGTCCGATGATTCGCAGGCCTGGCTGGATACCGCACTCCCCCTCGACGATGTCGGCAGCAGTCAGGTGGAGTTGGCCGGGAAGCTGGCCGAGTTCATCGCCCGGTTGCAGTCGGCGGTCGACAAGCTGGACGGCACGCGCCCGCTGGCGGAGTGGATCACCGCGCTGCGCGACGGGGTCGCCGAGCTGGCCGATGCCGGCACCGATGCTTGGCAGAGCGCGCATCTGCAGCGGGTGTTGGCGCAGGTGCTCGACGACGCCGCGGCCCGCAGCGACACCGCGCTGCGGTTGCCCGATGTGCGCGTGCTGATGGCCGGTCATCTGGCCGGGCGCCCGACCCGGGCCAACTTCCGCACCGGAACGCTGACGGTGTGCACCATGGTGCCGATGCGGTCGGTGCCACACCGGGTGGTGTGCCTGCTGGGCGTGGACGACGGGGTGTTCCCCCGGCTGGATCTGCCCGACGGCGACGACGTGCTGGCGCGGCGCCCGATGACCGGGGAACGTGATATCCGTTCTGAGGACCGGCAATTGCTGCTGGATGCGATCACCGCCGCCACCGACAAGCTGGTGATCACCTACACCGGCGCCGACGAACACAGCGGCCACCCCCGCCCGCCCGCCGTCCCGTTGGCCGAGTTGATCGACGCCCTGGACCAGACCACGCCCGAACCGGTGCGCGAGCACCTTGTGGTGGAGCATCCGCTGCAGCCGTTCGACGTCAAGAACGTCGAACCCGGCCGGCTGATCCCCGATGTGCCGTTCACCTTCGACCCGACCGTGCCGCTGGCCGCCAGAACCGCCGCCGGAACCCGACGTGCCGCGCGGGAGTTCATCACCGAGCCGCTGCCTGCACCGCCGCCGGGAGACGTTGCGCTCGTCGACCTGCTGAAGTTCTTCAAGGATCCGGTCAAAGGCTTTTTCAGTGCGCTCAACTACACGCTGCCGTGGGAGGTCGACGAGGTCGAAGACGGTATGCCGGTCGAGATCGACGCGCTGGGCGAATGGGCGGTCGGCAATCGCATGCTGCACGACATGCTGCTGGGCACCGACCCCGCCAATGCCATCGCGGCCGAGTGGCGCCGCGGCAGCCTGCCGCCCGGGCAACTGGGCTGGCGCACTGCCAAACAGATCCGCGATCGGGTCGTGCAATTGGCGGCTGCGGCGCTCGAGCATCGCCAAGGTTCTCCCACGACCTACGACATCGATCTGGATCTCGGAGGTGGGCGCCGGCTGACCGGCACCGTCACCCCGGTGTTCGATGCGACCACGGTGTCGGTCAACTACTCCAAGCTGCGGGACACCCATCTGTTGCAGGCCTGGATCCCGTTGGTGGCGCTGGCCGGCATGCGTCCCGACGTCGAGTGGACCGCTCGCTGCATCGGCCGCGACCGAGGCGGTGAACGCGCCCTGCAGCGGGTTTTCGGGCCGCCACCCAACCCGATCGAAACATTGCGGGAGCTGTTGTGGCTCTACGACACCGGGCGCTGCGAGCCGCTGCCGCTGCCGATCAAGACGTCGTTCGCGTGGGCCGAGAAGCGTCACGCCGGACGCGACCCGGTTTGGTACGCGAGCAGCAAATGGACCACCCAGCGCTACCCCGGCGAGGACGCGGAACCCGCCAGCGTCCGGGTGTGGGGTCCCCGCGCGCCGTTCGAGGTGCTGGCGGGCCCGCCACGTCCGGGTGAGGAGATCGACGGTGAGGACACCCGGCTGGGCGCGCTGGCGGCCCGGCTGTGGCTGCCGCTGCTGCGCGCGGAACGGCGGGTGCGGTGATGGAACGCTTCGATCTGCTGGGCCCGCTGCCGGCCCGCGGCACCACCACGGTGCTGGAAGCCAGCGCCGGCACCGGGAAGACGTTCACGCTGGCCGGTCTAGTGACCCGCTATCTGGCCGAGGGGCACGCCACCCTGGACGAGATGCTGCTGATCACCTTCAGCCGCGCCGCCACCCGGGAGCTGCGTGACCGGGTGCGCCGCCAACTGGTGGAGACCTTGGCCGCGCTCGACGGCGCCAGCAGTCAAGAGCCCAATGACCTTGTCGCGCATCTGTGCAGCGGCAGCGCCGACGAGCGGGAGCTGCGCCGTCGCCGCTTGCGTGATGCGTTGGCCGGCTTCGATGCCGCGACCATCGCCACCACCCACCAGTTCTGCCATCTGGTGCTGAAGTCACTGGGCATCGCCGGTGACACCAGCGCCGGCGTCGAGTTGGTGGAAAGCCTTGACGACCTGGTGGTACAGGTCGTCGACGACCTGTACCTGGCGAAGTTCGGGACGCAGCGCGACGAGGTGGCACTCAGCTACGCCGACGCCCTGAAACTGGCGCGGGTGGTGGTCTCCGATCCGTATGCCCAACTGCGCCCGCAGGATCCCGAACCCGACTCGGTGGCCGAGGTGCGGCTGCGCTTCGTCGACGCGGTCTGCACCGAATTAGAGCTGCGCAAACGCCAGCTCGGCGTATTGGGGTACGACGACCTGCTGCGCCGGCTGGCGGATGCGCTGGAACACGAAGATTCCCCGGCCCGCCAACGAATGCGGCAACGCTGGCCGATCGTGATGGTCGACGAGTTCCAAGACACCGACCCCATCCAGTGGCAGGTGATCGAACGCGGCTTCGTCGGGCATTCGGCGGTGGTGCTGATCGGCGACCCCAAGCAGGCGATCTACGGGTTCCGCGGCGGCGACATCTACACCTACCTGCAAGCCGCCCGCACCGCTGGGCAGCAACGCACCCTGGCGGTGAACTGGCGCAGCGACGCGGCGCTGGTCGATGCGCTGCAGACGGTGATGGGCGGTGCGGCGCTGGGCGATCCGCAGATCGTGGTCCACGACGTGGAGGCCGCGGTCGGCGGGTCCCGGCTGGCCGGTGCGCCCAGCATCGCGCCGTTTCGGCTGCGGGTGGTCGGCCGCGCGACGTTCGGCGTCAGCGCGGATCGTGTCGTCCCGATGCCCAGGCTGCGCCGCCACATCCCCGATGATCTCGCCGCCGACGTCGCCGCCTTGTGGGCCAGCGGCGCGACATTCGACGGCCGGCCGATCAGCCCCGGCGACGTGGCGGTGATCGTCGAGAACAGCAAGGACGCGGCCGCCTGCCAAGACGCCTTGCTGCGGGCGAGGATTCCCGCGGTGTTCACCGGCGATGCCGACGTATTCTCCTCGGCGGCGGCCGCCGACTGGTTGTGTCTGCTGGAGGCGTTCGAAGCAACCCATCGCGCTGGGCTGGTGCGTGCCGCCGCGGCGACAGTGTTCTTCGGCCATACCGCCGCCACGCTGGCCGACGGTGGTGACGCGTTGACCGACACCGTGGCGTCGACCTTGCGAGACTGGGCCGATGAGCTGCGGCTGCACGGACCGGCGGCGGTATTCGAGGCGGCGCAGTTGGCGGGGCTGGGGCGCCGGCTGCTCGGCGAGTACGGCGGCGAACGCACCATGACCGATCTGGCGCACGTTGCGCAGCTTCTGCATGAAGCCGCGCATCGCGATCGGCTGGGCCTGCCGGCGTTGCGGGATTGGTTACGTCGTCAGTGCACGGAAGGAACCGGCGGCGGGCAGCACAATCGTCGGCTGGACTCCGACGCCGCCGCCGTGCAGATCCTGACGGTGTGGGGTTCCAAGGGTTTGCAGTTCCCGATCGTGTACCTGCCGTTCGCGTTTAACCGGCACATGTTCGACGAGGCCATCCCGCTCTACCACGAAGCCGGTGTCCGCTGCCGGCACGTCGGCGGCCCGGACAGCTCCGACCACACCGAGGTGCAGCGGCTGAGCCTTGCCGAGGCCGCCCGCAACGACATTCGGCTCGCCTATGTGGCGTTGACCCGCGCACAGTCGCAGGTGGTGGCGTGGTGGTCGGCGTCCTACGACGAACCCAATGGCGGTCTGTCCCGGCTGCTGCGGGGCCGTTGCCGGGGCGAGGCACCGGTGCCGGATCGCTGCGAACCCAAACCGTCCGATGACGAAGCCCTGAGTTGCTTTCGCGAGTGGGAGGCCGCCGGCGGTCTGGTCATCGAGGATTCGGTGATCGCCCCGTTGGCCCCGGTCGCCCCGGTGCAGCCTCCGGATGACTTGGAAGCACGGCACTTCCACCGGCACATCGACACCGGCTGGCGGCGCACGTCGTATTCGGGGCTGATCCGGCATGCCTCTGAGGGTGTGGCGGGCGGGACGTCCGGGGTGCACAGCGAACCGGAGCTGACCGCCCGCGACGACGAGGCCGACGACGTCCCGATGGCGGTGGCGGCGCCGCCGGTTGGAGCGGATCTGGTCTCGCCGATGGCCGAGCTGCCCGCGGGGGCGGCATTCGGTTCGCTGGTACACGCCGTGTTGGAGACCGCCGATCCATTCGCCGTCGACTTGGTGGCCGAGCTGGAAGCCCAGGTACGCGTGCACGCCGCCTGGTGGTCAGTCGATGCCGAGCCTGCCGCGCTGGCCGCGGCCCTGGTGCCCATGCACGACACCCCGCTGGGGCCGCTGGCCGACGGCCTGACCCTACGCGAGATCGGCACCCGGGACCGGTTGCGGGAGCTGGATTTCGAGATTCCACTCGCCGGCGGGGATGTTCGGGGCGTGGCACCGGACGTGCGGCTGGCCGAAGTCGGGACACTGTTGCGCGAGCACCTTTCCGCCGACGACCCGTTCGCCCCGTATGCCGACCGGCTGGCCACCGAGGCCCTGGGCGGCCAGCCGCTGCGCGGCTATCTGTCCGGCTCGATCGACGTGGTGCTGCGGGTTTCCAAGCAGCGCTTTCTGGTGGTCGACTACAAGACCAACCGGCTCGGCGACACCGCCGCCGATTACGGCTTCGATCGGCTCACCGCGGCGATGCTGCATTCGGACTATCCGCTGCAGGCCCTGTTGTATACCGCGGTGCTGCACCGGTTCCTGCGCTGGCGGCTGCCCGGCTACGACCCGGAGAAGCATCTGGGCGGGGTGCTGTATCTGTTCGTGCGCGGGATGTGCGGACCCGATACCCCGGTGCTCGACGGGCATCGTGCCGGGGTGTTCGACTGGCGGCCGCCGGCGGCGCTGGTGGTGGCGTTGTCGGACCTGTTGCACGCAAGGCGGACGGCATGAGCGAGTTGTTGGAGTGGCGAGTGGCCTCCCGAGCCGCCGGGCTGTTGCGGGATTTCAATCAGGCCGGCGTGCTGGATGCCGCCGATGTGCATGCCGCCCAACGCATCACGGCATTGGGTGGTGAGCCTGATGAGACGGTGGTCTTGGCGCTGGCGCTGACCGTGCGCGCACTGCGACACGGGTCGGTGTGCCTGGATCTGTCGTCGGTGGCCGCCGACACCGACGGCGCGGAGGTGTCGTGGCCGGAGCCGGGGGCATGGTTGGCCGCGGTGCGCGACAGCCGGCTGGTGCAGGCGCAGGTGCTAAGGCTCTACGACATCCCTTCTGGCGGGCTGCTCTACCTCGACCGGTATTGGCGTGAGGAGGAGCAGGTCTGCACGGACTTGCTGGCGTTGTCGGCGCCCGGGACGGTGCCGGCGGAGCTGCCCGCCTTTGAGCGGCTTTTTCCGCCCGGCAAGTTCGATGAGCAGCGCGCGGCCGCCGAAATCGCGCTGTCGCAGCCGGTTACGGTGCTTACCGGCGGGCCGGGCACCGGCAAGACGACCACGGTGGCGCGACTGCTGGCACTGTTGGCCGAGCACGCCGAAACCTCGGGTACGTCTGGGCTGAGGATCGCGTTGGCCGCCCCGACCGGTAAGGCCGCGGCTCGGCTGACCGAGGCGGTTGCCGCAGAGGTGGCCGAGTTGGAGCCGGCGGATCAGGCGCGGCTGGCCGGACTGGGTGCGACCACGTTGCACACCCTGTTGGGTTCGCGGCCGGACAGTTCGGTGCGGTTCCGCCACGATCGGGCCAATCGGCTACCGCACGATGTGATCGTCGTCGACGAGACGTCGATGGTGTCGCTGACACTGATGGCCCGGCTGCTGGAGGCGATGCGTCCGGATGCCCGGCTGATTCTGGTGGGCGACGCCGACCAGCTGGCGTCGGTGGAAGCCGGTGCGGTGCTGGCCGATCTGGTGGACGGGCTGGCGGCGCGGCCGGACACCCGGGTGGCGACGTTGCGGACCTCGCACCGGTTCGGCGAGTCGATCGGCGCGCTTGCGGTGGCGATCCGCGACGGCGACGCCGATCAGGCGATCGCGCTGCTGGCAGCCGGGGGCGACCACGTGGAGTGGATCGACACCGACCACGCGGGGGACGTGGCCGAGCGGTTGGCGGCACTGGTGCTTCCCCACGCGTTGGCGGTGCGCCAGGCCGCGCTGCTCGGTGATGCCACCGCAGCGGCGGCCACGCTGGATGAGCACCGGTTGCTGTGTGCGCACCGGGAGGGCCTGCACGGGGTGCGGCACTGGAACCAGCAGATCCGCCGTCTGGTGGCCGAGCAGACCGGTGATCCGATGTGGACCGAGTGGTATGCCGGGCGGCCGTTGCTGGTGACCGCCAACGACTACGGGCTCGGGTTGCGCAACGGCGATACCGGGGCGGTGGTGGTCCGCAACGAGGGGCTGCGTGCGGTGATCTCGACGGCGTCCGGACCGTTGGAGTTCGCCACCAGCCGGCTGGCCGAAGTCGAGACCATGTATGCGATGACGATCCACAAGAGCCAGGGCAGCCAGGCCGGCGAGGTGACGGTGCTGATGCCGCCGGTCGAATCGCGGCTGCTGACCCGGGAACTGTTCTACACCGCGGTGACGCGGGCCAAGACGAAGGTGCGCGTGGTGGGATCGGAGGCCTCGGTGCGGGCGGCGCTGGGTCGCCGGGTGGTGCGGGCGTCCGGACTGGCGCTGCGCCTGCGGGAGACGTAACAAGCTTTGTACTACAAATTGGTAGTACAATTTTGTCGTGGCCGAGGTCCCGGTGCGCGAACTGAATCAGAACACCTCCGGTGTGCTCGCGCGCGTCAAACGGGGCGAACAGCTTGAGATCACCGAACGGGGAACGGTGATCGCTCGTCTGGTCCCCGCTACGGAGGATCCGCTGACCGAGATGATTCGATCCGGGCGTCTGCGTCCGGCGACCGTCAGCGGGCCGGCGCCTCGTCCTTCCGGACCGGTGATCACCGATCACGAGGCCGGGGAACTGCTCCGCGAGATGCGGAATGACGAGCGCTACTGATGTTGTATCTGGATACGTCGGCGCTGGTGAAGCTTGTCCGGCGCGAACCGGAGACCGACGCGCTCGCCGATTGGCTCGACGCACGGGAGTCCGCCCCGTGGGTGTCGTCAACGTTGATCGAGGTCGAACTGCCTCGCGCTATTCGGCGGACGGATCCCGCCCGCCTGCCCGATGTCCCCGCG
>Ga0182738_1000784_pt1 | contig 42587 bp, 33 predicted proteins | sample eDN5th30CBELigMG_FD_128876 | JGI IMG/M metagenome (GOLD analysis project Ga0182738, IMG submission 128876) | Enriched Miracle-Growth compost microbial communities from Emeryville, California, USA - eDNA 5th pass 30_C BE-Lig MG (version 2)... ...
AAGCCTTCAAATACGAACTGATGCCAGACGGCCAGCAGCAGCGCCAGATGCGAGGCTTTGCTGGCTCGTGTCGGTTCGTGTTCAACAAGGCACTGGCGTTGCAGAAAGAGAACTACGAGGTTGAGAACAAGTTCATCGGCTATGTTGCGATGGCAAAGCAACTGACGGCCTGGCGCAACAGCGCGGAGACGGGTTGGCTGAAGGATGCCCCCGTCCATCCGCTACAGCACGCACTCAAAGACCTCGAGAAGGCCTACAAGAACTTCTTCGAGAAGCGCGCCGACTTCCCGCGCTTCAAGCGTAAAGGGCAGTCCGACAGCTTGCGCTACCCCGACCTGAAACAGATCAGGCTCGATCAAGGCTGGTTCGAGTTTCGCCGCCAGCTGGAATACAAGCTGGCATGGAACGGCGGGCATCTCATTGTAAGAGCGGGAACGCCCGGTTCGCCTGTGAAGTGAGCGGTGCGGCAAGGCCGCCAGCAGCAGGAACCCACTGAAGCGGCTCAGGGGCGGCTCAATGCCTCTCCTGAGTGCCGTAGGAATCCTACGCCTTCAGGCGGGGGAGGGTGTCAAATCGCACACGACCAACCTTCTCTTCGCTCCTTTAGTAAGAGGAATGCTGTCGACTTCCCGCGCAGAGATATCGAAAAAGCCGCCCCAACGCTTTTGCTGACCCTCAAGGACGTAACTGATTTGTTCATCCGATAATTGTCCTTCCTTCGGTACCAGCAAAATGGTTATAGCTCCAACTTGCGATTGCCTTATTTGATAGTACTTCACAAAGTTCCAGGTGGGCTCATCAATCACGATTGACAACCCTGGAATCCGATTTCCTGATTTATCGATTAGAAACTCTTGCGCCCTACCATCAATCTTCTCAAGCTCGCCATTTTTTCCGATAAAACCAAAATCCTTGGTGCAATATCGAATCAAAGGCATTACGTCATTCCAAAGTGAAGTACCCACAATCTCGAGTTGGTCTTCAACACAACGATTTTCAAAGTAACCGTACAAGGGATTCAGGCGGTAAGGGGACATTTGACCCCGGTACTCGGCAAACGCAATGGTGGTACGTTCCGTTTGACCGTAATTAAGCAGTATGGGCACCTGGAATAGCTCAAAGATTTTTTTCAACTGATAGTCGAGAGCAGGTTCCGAATTCAGAAGAACGGCCCGCACGCGAAAATCAAGTTGACCGGGTTCTATCAGTTTTGCAAGCTCATACAGAGAGCTTGGATACGCATTTATATATTCAGGCTTGTACTCATTCAGGTGTTTCACGATCTCGTCCCGCCAACGCTCGTTCACGTGATAAGGCGAGAGCATAAGCTGTCTACCCAACCTCCAGATCGGATATTCTTCTACTTTGCGTCGGGCAATGGCCCCAATCCTCACACAGAGTGAGCGTTCGAGCGAAAGACCGAAACGGGTCAGTTCCCAATGAAAGAACGCTTTTTCGATATCTGCTAACCGTTTATTCCGCCATACGCCGATTCCCTGTCCTGATGAGCCTCCGCTGGTTTTATAATGAATGCGTGTGTTCCGATAACGGTCGCTAAGGAAGCGGTCTTGCTGGTTCATAATCGTTTCTTTTTCCAGGAATGGAAAAAATTGAAGCAATTCCGCCGGATTTTCACTTCGTTTAATATCTGCTGCGGTAAGCGGTATCGACTCCCGGTAAAAAGGAACATGAGTGATGGCTTCGCTCAGAATGAAACGAAGCTTTTCGGCGACAACCTGCTGCAACAACTCGCCGTCATTCTGACATCTGCGGAGAAGCGAAAGTACCTGGAAGTAGTCGGGGTGATGCAACAGGCGGGAAGGAATCAGATGACGGTATTTATAATATATTTGTTCAAGTTGGTCGTGATCGATAAGCATGGGTTAATTGTCTTAAAATGTCGATTACAAACCTCTACGCCAGAGCCTGCGGCTTAACATTTCCTGCAATCTACTTAGAGGGCTGACGAGGTATCTAGACGAGAGGCCTTTCAAATGTCCTAACAGAGCACTTTCAATTATTTATCGTTGCTGTAAAGCTCGAGGGAGTCACATTTTTGAAGCCAAGCTTTTCCAAGGTCCTTGCTTCGGCTGAAAAATCCCGATTCAAAAGTCCGCTGGCAATTTCAATCAAGGCATTGGCCATTGGCGTCCTTATATCCATGAGTTTTCCAATTGACGCCATAAGTCCCAAACCCATAGGAACGTCCTCTGTGATAAAACGGGTTTGCATGTTGGCCGGGCCTTTTGGACCTCCTTCGGCAGCATAGTTCCGAAATACCTCCAGCGAGGGCACCGAAAGATCTTCCCCATTACGAAATTTGAATTCATCGAAATAAACCGCCGGTTTTCCTCCCGTCGCGGTGATGATCTGTAGTTTTTCCTCGTCCAGTTTAGCCAGCAGGTTCAAAACCGAGGGGGTAAAGGCTTCTCTATACATCCAGAATTCTCCGTTTGAGAATTCAATACGACTGGCCGATAGCAGACTTCCAACCGTATGAGCGATCAGGTTGGGGTTGTGCATTGCAGACTCTACTACATTCGATCTAGTGGCGACGTAGGTTGGAAAAATAGAGGATGCTATGTTAAGTCCTTCCTTGGCACGTCCTCTTGGCAGGAATGCCAGAGCGTTGCGGGCATTTCGCCACAAAACGTTGACAACGCCGGGCTCGGTGATGCGAGCGTCGTATGGAAGGCTCTCTCCCTCTGCCAGAATGACATCTTTTCCTGCCTGGTATGGGAGAAAATAGCATGAGCCCATGTAACCCGGGGCAATTAAGACGAATTGTCCATCTGAAAGATAGGGGCCGACAAGCCGAGCGACGCTTTCCTGATGGGTCGACTGCGTTATCACCATAATAAAACTTGGATTTGTCGAAAAGGCCTCTTCAGGATCACGCGTCACTAGATCTAAAGGAACACGCTTCTGAACGCCGCCTTCAGGATTGATTTTTAAAGCTATCTCGCCTTTTCGCTTTATAGTCTCAAAGTTATCGTCATGTAAAGAATGCGAGGTTTTGAGTAAGGTCACCCGATGTCCATTAGATGCGAGCAAGCCGGCATGAGCACACCCCGCGTTGCCGGCCCCAACGATCAGTACATTCATTTGCTTCCTCCTGAGCTTGTCTTGGCGATGTAGTAATAATAGTAGTAGTAAGTAGGGTAAGCAGGCTCTGTAAGTTATATTTTCCGCGCTTATGTAAGTACATAAAGAGGCGCAACATTAAACGGTCGAACGATGATTTGTCATTCAGGCTGCAGCCTTTGCAAATAATGCCCGTTTCCTGGGTACACTTTTTAGCTCTACCATAGCTGCATAAACGAACATTGCAGGGAACTTCCACCTTGACTTCCTGACGGCTAAAGGCCATCCGATTTGGAGCGCAGGTTGCCTCTTCCCAATGGAAAGGAAAGGGTTTTTGCAGAGGACTTTTGATTATCCTGATTCAAATCGTCCTTCGGTTACCATCAAAATATATTGATAAGGGCAGACGGATGCCTTTCCGCGTCAAGCAAATCGCAAGCAAATCGCGATATCGGCCTGTGAAACCTTCCGCTCCAATTACAAGAAACACTCTAGAAGGCGAGAGAGCGGTTCGGCTGGAGCTATCGTTAGGGGTAAACGTAGGCTAAAACTTCAGCTTCGACAATAGCCCGAGCGGACTACCATACATGAAAAGATACTGTCTTTGGAGGATATGGACGATTACAATGAGAAAGGAAGTTGAAGTTGGGCAGTTTGAGCAATGACTGTTATATCATCAGGATTGCCTATCAATACATGACACTCCCCAAAGCATCCAATCTGTTTTTACTTCTCGCAGAGAACAGTATTCGTCTCTTATAGAGTGAGGGGTAGCTCGAACAATAGCACAGCTACCGCCTCCCAACTGGCTTCCTAATTTTTCGCCTGATCGACCAGCTTGTTCTTCTTGATCCAGGGCATCATATCGCGCAGTTTGGCGCCCACCTGCTCGATCTGGTGCTCGGATGCGAGACGGCGGCTGGCTTTGAGCATGGGTGCGCCGGCGCGATTTTCAAGGATGAATTCGCGGGCATATTCCCCCGTCTGAATCTGGCGCAGAATCTTGCGCATTTCAGCGCGGGTGGCGTCGGTGATCACACGGGGGCCGCGCGAAATGTCTCCATACTCCGCATTGTTGGAAATGGAGTAGCGCATGTTGGCAATGCCACCTTCATAGATCAGGTCGACGATCAGTTTGACTTCGTGCAGGCATTCGAAATAGGCCATCTCCGGCGCGTACCCGGCTTCCACCAGGGTTTCGAAGCCCGCCTGGATCAAGGCGGTCAAGCCACCGCACAGCACGACCTGCTCGCCGAACAGATCGGTTTCGGTTTCCTCGCGGAAATTGGTCTCGATCACGCCACCCCGGGTGCCGCCATTGGCTGCCGCATAGGAAAGCGCCAGGTCGCGCGCCCTGCCGGATTTATCCTGATGCACCGCGATGAGTGAGGGCACACCTCCGCCCTGGAGGTAGGTCGAACGCACCAGGTGGCCAGGCCCCTTGGGGGCGATCATGATGACGTCCAGATCTTCCCTGGGTGAAACCTGGCCATAATGAATATTGAAGCCGTGGGCAAAGGCAAGAGTGGCACCTTTCTTGAGGTTGGGTTCGATTTCGGTTGCGTAAACGGCAGCGATCTGCTCATCGGGCAACAGGACCATCACGACGTCTGCATCCTTTACCGATTCAGCCACTTCTTTGACGGTAAGGCCGGCCTTTTCCGCTTTGCTCCAGGAAGCTCCCTCCTTGCGCAGGCCAACTGTTACCGTCACGCCGGAATCGCTCAGATTATTGGCGTGGGCGTGCCCTTGCGACCCGTAGCCGACAATGGTGACCTTCTTGTCCTGAATGAGCGACAAGTCGGCGTCTTTATCATAATAAACGTTCATGATTTCCTTTATGTTCAAAATAGAAAAGCGCCGTTAACCGCCCAGCCCGCAAGGCTCGGCTCTTCCCGGCGCAACCGTTGCTGGATTTTGCTAAACCTTTAATATCCGTTCGCCGCGACCGATCCCGGATGCACCGGTGCGTACCGTTTCCAGAATGGTGGTGCGATTCATGGCTTCGATGAATGCATCGAGCTTGGAACCCGTACCCGTCAATTCGATCGTGTACGACTTATCGGTGACATCAATGATGCGGCCGCGAAAAATATCAGCCATGCGCTTTATCTCCTCGCGATCATTGTCCACCGCCCGCACCTTGATCAGCATCAGTTCGCGCTCGATGTGATTGCCCTCACTCAAGTCAACCACTTTGACCACTTCGATGAGCTTGTTCAGTTGCTTCGTGATCTGCTCGATCACATCGTCAGACCCCGTTGTGACCAGTGTCATGCGAGACAGGGTGGAATCTTCAGTGGCGGCGACGGTAAGCGATTCGATATTGTAGCCACGTGAAGAAAACAGGCCGGCGACGCGAGACAAAGCGCCCGCCTCGTTTTCCATCAAAAGTGAAATGATATGCCGCATATTTATTTTTATACCAGGATCATTTCAGAGAGACCTTTGCCACCCGGCACCATCGGGAATACGTTTTCGGTCTGGTCGGTGACGAAATCCATGAACACCAGTCTGCCCTTGAGCTTGAATGCCTCCTGCAAGGCAGCTTCGACATCGCCGGGCTGCTCGATTCGCATGCCGACATGTCCGTAACTCTCCGCCAGCTTCACGAAATCGGGCAGCGCGTCCATGTAAGACTCCGCGTAGCGGTTGCCATGGAAGAATTCCTGCCACTGCCGCACCATTCCCATATAGCGGTTATTCAGGTTGATGATCTTGAGCGGAAGGTGATATTGCTTGCAGGTCGACAACTCCTGGATGCACATCTGGATGCTGGCTTCGCCAGTAATGCAGGCCACGTGCGCGCCTGGATTAGCCATCTGGACCCCCATGGCTGAAGGCAGGCCGAAACCCATTGTTCCAAGCCCTCCGGAATTGATCCATCGCCGCGGCAGGTCGAATTTGTAAAATTGCGCTGCCCACATCTGGTGCTGGCCAACATCCGAGGTAATAAAGGCATCGCCGTTCGTTACCTTGTAGAGTGTTTCCACCACCATCTGTGGCTTGATGATCGCGCTTGTGCGGTCATACCTGAGACAGTCGCGTTCGCGCCATGAATCGATCTGGGTCCACCAGGCGTCAAGGGTGTTCTGATCGGGCTTTTCCTTGCGCAGTTCAAGCAGCTTGATAAGCTCATCCAGCACATCGGGAACATTGCCGACGATAGGCACATCCACCTTAACCCGCTTCGAAATGGATGAGGGATCGATATCGATGTGGATGATCTTCCGATCTGCATTGTAGAAATGCTTGGGGTTGCCGATGACGCGATCATCGAAACGGGCGCCTACCGCCACCAGCACATCGCAATGCTGCATCGCCATGTTGGCCTCGTAAGTGCCGTGCATACCCAGCATGCCGACAAACTGACGGTCTGTTGCGGGATAACCGCCCAACCCCATCAAAGTGTTTGTGCAGGGAAAGCGCAGCAGACGCACGAGTTCCGTCAACCGGGCAGCGGCATTACTGAGGATGACTCCCCCTCCGGTGTAGATCATCGGGCGCCTGGCTTCCAGGATCAGTTGAACTGCTTTTTTGATCTGACCGGCGTGCCCGCGGATATTTGGATTATAGGAGCGCATTGTGACACGCTCGGGATAAGCGAATTTTGTTTTCTGCTGACTCACATCCTTTGGGATGTCGACCAGCACTGGACCGGGACGTCCTGTCGAAGCGATATAGAACGCTTTTTTGATGGTGGTGGCAAGCTCTGCGACATCCTTCACCAGAAAGTTGTGTTTCACGCAGGGGCGCGTGATGCCTACGGTATCGACCTCCTGGAACGCGTCCAGGCCGATGGCATGGGTAGGCACCTGGCCGCTGATGATGACGAGGGGGATCGAATCCATATAGGCGGTGGCGATGCCGGTCACAGCGTTGGTCACGCCTGGTCCGGAAGTGACCAGTGCTACCCCTACCTTGTTGCTGGAGCGGGCATAGCCATCCGCGGCATGTACTGCGGCCTGTTCGTGCCGCACCAGGATGTGCCTGACCTTATCCTGCTTGAACAATTCGTCATACAGGAACAGCACAGCGCCCCCGGGATAGCCGAAAATATGTTCTACCCCTTCCTCCTGTAAGCAACGCACCGTAATTTCGGCGCCCGTCAATTCCGCGCTCATGCTTTCCTGCGTTTCAAGATGTTGAATATCGGCAATATATGTTGGGTTAAACATTGAACAGTAACGGTTAGGTGACTTTTGGTCAACAGGTTCGATATGGAATCAACAGGTATGCGAGGCAATCTCTAAATGCGCTAAAACCGTTATCCGCCGCACAATTTGCAAGCGGTTCAGGAATGACAGCTCAGGAAGCCATGAATCAGGGCAGGGCAGATTTCAAGGCCCTGCTTCTGAAGAACACACGCATACAACCGCAGTATCGGGTCGTAACGTCACGATACTTGATTCTGCGCTCCATGAAGGAATGAAAAGCTTAACTTTTACTATCCTTTTCATCCCCTTTTCGATACGGACATGAGGGCTTGATGCAATCCGCGTAAAGTGAAAGCGAATGCTCGTGTATGGCAAATCCGCGTTCGCGGGCAATCTTGATCTGACGCTTCTCGATTTCAGCGTCATAAAATTCTTCCACTCTGCCGCATTGCAGGCAGACCAGATGGTCATGGTGGGCGTCGCTGGCAAGCTCAAACACTGCCTTGCCGCCTTCAAAATGGTGGCGCTCGAGCAACCCGGCCTGTTCAAACTGGGTCAGTACCCGGTAGACCGTGGCCAGACCGATATCATCGCCTTCGCTGATGAGCGTTCTGTAAACATCTTCCGCGGAGAGGTGCCGGACAGGACTGCTTTCGAACAGGCTCAGTATTCTAAGGCGCGGCAGCGTAGCCTTCAAGCCCATGGTCTTAAGATTGCTCGGGTTACTCATAGTGCATCCAATCGTCAAGTTATTTGCTGTATCATATAACGTTAAGTTTGCTTTGGAAACCTACGTCGCCGCGATGCGCGCAAGAATTATCACGTTGGCTGTTCTGCTGCTCGCGGGGTGTTCATCGGTTCCTTCCTTGCTCTACAAGATAGAGATTCAGCAAGGCAATGTCATTACCCAGGAAATGGTGAACAAGCTGAAACCCGGCATGACTCGTTCGCAAGTACGCTTTGCACTGGGTTCGCCCATGATCAGCGATGCATTTCATGAAAATCGCTGGGACTATCTATACCGATTTGAGCAGAGGGGAAGGCTGATCGAGCAGAGAAAGCTCACGATCTTTTTTGAAGACGATCATCTGGTGCGTATCGACGGATCGTTCACTACTCCGGTTGCCTTTCTGCAGCCTCAGGGGCCGGCAGCAGGTACTTCGCCTGAACCGGCCATGCCGCTCGGTGAGGCAGCTATGGAAAAGCGCGACAGTTCGATCCCGGCTCAAGTGCCCGCCGCTGTGCCGCTTTCAGTGCCTCCTTCAGCACCTCCTCCGGCGCCTGTTTCGGGCGGCACTGAGACAATGGGCACTGTACCCGCCTTGCCCGCCTTGCCCGTCTCTCAACCTCCTTCCCCGGCGGCATCCCTTTCAGCCGGTTCGGCCGAAGTTTCTTCGAGTGCTGCTTCAGAGGCGCCCGCGGTGGAGAAGCCGGGGCCGAGGCAAGTACCCTCGCGGGCGACGGATACCGGAATTATGGATGCAGATCAGCCAAAGGAATAGGACAATTTTGCAAGTCAGTTTATCAGAAGGAAGCCGACATTGAATATTGCTGTGGCTGGAAGCTCCGGGCGCATGGGACGCGCTTTACTGGAGGCTGTTGAACGGGCGCCGGATCTGCGCTTGAGCGCCGCCCTCGAGCGGAGCGGAAGCCCTTATCTTGGAAAGGATGCGGGAGAGTTGATCGGGGCGCCCTGCGGGATTGAAATTACCGATAACGTTGATACGGCGCTTGATGGAAGCGAAGCGCTGATAGACTTTACCCGTCCGGAGGGAACGTTGCTTCACGTTGCCCGTTGCCGTGAGAAAAACGTAAAAATGGTAATCGGCACAACCGGTTTTTTGCCCGAGCAGAAAGAAGCGCTCCGAGCTGCCTCCCGAGACATTGCCATCGTACTGGCGCCTAATATGAGCGTGGGCGTGAATGTCACTTTGAAACTGCTGGAGACGGCGGCCAGGGTCCTGAATGAGGATTATGACATAGAAGTTATCGAGGCCCATCATCGCCACAAGGTGGACGCGCCTTCCGGCACCGCGCTGCTGATGGGCGAGGTAGTGGCAAAAGCCCTGGGTAAAGAGCTTTCCGAGGTCGCCGTTTACAGCCGCGAGGGCCACACAGGTGAGCGGGTGGCAGGGTCCATCGGCTTTGCCACTGTTCGCGGCGGAGATATCGTGGGTGATCATACCGTCATGTTCGCGGGAACCGGCGAACGTATCGAAATTTCGCATAAGGCCAGCAGCCGCGCAACATTTGCCGAGGGGGCATTGAGAGCTGCCCGCTTTCTCGCGGATAAACGCAACGGCATGTTCGACATGCAGGACGTGCTGGGGCTGAGGCAGTAAGCGGCGGTTTCAGTCCTCGCATTCCCACACTATACTGCCGGTTCATTGAAGCATCGTCCTTTTGGACGTATAATTTCCAGATTTGAAGCGGCGCGAACAGAACCTGGCGCTGTTTCTGCCTTGCCCCCAATTCCCAGGAGCCTTCGTGTCACAACATTCGTATGCCGTCCTTGCGCTTGCTGACGGCACAGTTTTTCGCGGCATGTCCATCGGCGCGGAGGGTATCAGTACAGGGGAGGTGGTCTTCAACACCTCGATGACGGGATATCAGGAAATTCTCACGGATCCCTCCTACTGTCGCCAGATCGTTACCCTCACTTATCCCCATGTAGGCAATACAGGCACCAATCCGGATGACGTGGAGTCCGGCAATATCGATCGGATATATGCTGCCGGGTTGGTGATAAGAGATCTGCCGCTGGCTTCCAGCAACTGGCGCGAAACGCAGACGTTGCCGGAGCGTCTCAGGCAGCAGGGAGTGGTCGCCATTGCCGACATCGATACCCGCAAGCTCACACGCATTCTGCGGGAAAAGGGCGCTCAGGCAGGTTGCATCATCGCGGGTCAGCCGGACGAAGCGGAGGCTCTGAAGCTGGCCAGGGGGTTTCCTGGCCTTGCCGGGATGGACCTGGCCAAAGTGGTAAGCTGTCTGCAGCCTTATGAATGGAGCGAAGGGGAATGGCGGCTTGGGCAGGGCTATCCGGTTCAATCTCACCCCCGTTTTCATGTTGCAGCGATGGATTTCGGAATAAAACGGAACATTCTGCGCAAGCTCGCACAGCGCGGATGCCGGGTCACCGTATTCCCCGCGCGGACAACCGCCGATGAGATTCTGGCATCGCAACCTGATGGAATATTCCTTTCGAACGGACCGGGTGATCCCGAGCCTTGCGACTACGCTATCGAGACAACCCGAAGATTGCTGGAAAAGGAAATACCGATTTTCGGTGTGTGCATGGGTCACCAATTGCTGGGACTGGCAACAGGCGCCAGAACCATAAAAATGAAATTTGGTCATCATGGCGCCAATCACCCGGTTCAGGATCTCGAGACGGGAAAAGTGATCATAACCAGTCAGAATCACGGGTTTGCAGTGGATACGGCCACTTTGCCGGCAAATGCAAGAGTTACGCATTTATCTCTATTCGACGGCAGTTTGCAAGGATTTGAGCTGGCAGGAAAGCCTGTATTCTGCTTTCAAGGGCATCCCGAAGCGAGTCCGGGCCCACACGATCTGGACTATCTGTTCGATAAATTTACAGGATTGATGGAGAGAAAACGGACGAAAGCGATATGAAGCCGGGAAGCCGTCCGTCCTTTCCCGTTTTTGTCCCTCCAACTTATGCCCAAACGTAACGACATCAAGTCCATCCTTATCATCGGCGCAGGTCCCATCATCATCGGGCAGGCGTGCGAGTTTGATTATTCCGGCGCCCAGGCGTGTAAAGCGCTGAGGGAAGAGGGTTACCGGGTCATTCTGGTGAATTCCAATCCCGCCACGATCATGACGGATCCCGAAATGGCCGATGTGACCTACATCGAGCCTATCATCTGGCCCATGATCGAAAAAATCATTGCCGTTGAACGCCCGGATGCGTTACTGCCCACCATGGGTGGCCAGACAGCATTGAACTGCGCACTGGACCTGGCAAAGAACGGTGTGCTGGACAAATATGGAGTCGAATTGATCGGCGCTTCGCGCGAAGCAATCGACAAAGCCGAGGATCGCGAAAAATTCAAGCAGGCCATGACAGGCATCGGTCTGGGTTCTGCCCGCTCCGCCATTGCCCATAGCCTGGAGGAAGCGCTGCAGGTCCAGGCAATGGTGGGTTATCCCGCCATTATCCGTCCATCATTCACGCTGGGGGGTACTGGCGGTGGTATCGCCTATAACCGCGAGGAGTTTCTCGATATCTGCGAGCGCGGGCTGGAAGCTTCCCCGACAAAGGAACTGCTGATCGAGGAATCGGTTATCGGCTGGAAAGAGTTCGAGATGGAAGTCATACGCGACAGGAAAGATAATTGCATTATTGTCTGCGCCATCGAAAACGTCGATCCCATGGGTGTTCACACAGGCGACTCCATCACGGTTGCACCCGCTCAAACGCTGACCGATAAGGAATATCAGATCATGCGCGACGCCTCAATAGCGGTCCTGCGTGAAATCGGGGTTGAAACTGGCGGTTCCAACGTGCAGTTTGCCATCAATCCGGAGGACGGGCGCATGTTCGTAATTGAAATGAACCCCCGGGTTTCACGATCATCCGCGCTGGCTTCAAAAGCCACCGGATTTCCCATTGCCAAAGTGGCGGCCAAGCTTGCCGTGGGTTACACCTTGGACGAACTCAGGAACGATATTTCGGGTGGGGCAATGCCGGCATCCTTCGAACCGTCCATAGATTACGTCGTTACCAAGATACCGCGGTTTGCCTTCGAGAAATTTCCCCAGGCCAACGATCGTCTCACCACCCAGATGAAATCGGTAGGAGAAGTCATGGCCATCGGCCGGACATTTCAGGAATCTCTGCAGAAAGCGCTGCGCGGACTGGAGATCGGGGCTGATGGACTGGACGAAAAAACGACCGATATTGAAACTGTCGCGGCCGAACTGGCGTATCCTGGTGCTGAACGAATCTGGTATGTTGCGGACGCCTTTCGCTGCGGTATGACATTCGATGAGATACATGCGCACACCCACATCGATCCCTGGTTTCTGACGCAGATTGAAGATTTGATACGGCAGGAACGGTCGATTGCGGGAACGGCGCTGGATGCGCTTGATTTTTCCACGTTCCGCAAGCTGAAACGCAGCGGTTTTTCCGACCGGCGACTTGCCCGACTGATGAATGTGACACCTGAAGCGGTCCGCTCAAGGCGTCATCAGCTCAATCTGCGTCCGGTGTACAAGCGCGTCGATACCTGTGCGGCCGAATTCGCGACATATACGGCCTACATGTATTCCACCTATGAAGAAGAATGCGAAGCACTGCCAAGCGATAATAAGAAAATCATGGTGCTGGGCGGGGGGCCTAACCGCATCGGTCAGGGTATCGAGTTCGACTACTGCTGTGTCCACGCCGCTCTGGCTTTGCGCGAGGATGGTTTCGAGACCATCATGGTCAATTGCAACCCTGAAACGGTTTCGACCGATTACGATACGTCAGACCGTCTTTATTTCGAACCTCTGACGCTGGAGGATGTGCTCGAAATAGTAGCCGTCGAGAAGCCTTTGGGTGTCATCGTGCAATTCGGGGGCCAGACTCCGCTGAAGCTTGCGCGCGATCTCGAGGCAAATGGCGTGCCGATTATCGGTACCAGCCCGGATATGATCGATTGCGCCGAGGATAGGGAACGTTTTCAGAAAATGCTGCACCAGCTTGGGCTGAAACAGCCTCCCAACCGTACGGCGCGCACGGCGGAGGAAGCTCTCGCTGCAGCGGAGGAGATCGGTTATCCGCTGGTGGTACGCCCGAGCTATGTATTGGGCGGTCGGGCCATGGAAATCGTCCATGAGCAGGCGCACCTGGAGCGTTACATGAAAGAGGCGGTAAAGGTCTCGCACGACTCCCCGGTGCTGCTGGATCATTTTCTGAATGATGCGGCGGAAGTGGATGTGGATGCTGTTTCGGACGGAGAGAACGTCCTGATCGGGGGCATCATGGAGCACATCGAACAGGCGGGCGTACACTCAGGCGACTCAGCCTGTTCGCTGCCTCCCTACAGCTTATCTGCCCGGTTGCAGGATGAGTTGCGTCGTCAGACTACGGCAATGGCGCGCGCTCTCAACGTGGTGGGCCTGATGAACGTGCAATTCGCCATCCAGAACGATGTCGTCTATGTGCTGGAAGTCAATCCGAGAGCGTCCCGCACGATTCCTTTCGTCTCCAAGGCTACCGGCATCCCACTGGCAAAAATATCCGCCCGCTGCATGACAGGGTTGAGCCTGATTCAGCAGGATGTGGTTCGTGAGGTAATTCCGGACTATTATTCGGTCAAGGAAGCTGTCTTTCCTTTTATCAAGTTCCCCGGCGTGGACACCATACTGGGACCCGAAATGAAATCGACCGGTGAAGTGATGGGAGTGGGGCAGACATTTGCAGAAGCCTTCGTCAAGTCCCAACTGGCGGCGGGAGTGAAACTTCCACGGAGCGGGAAGGTCTTCATAAGCGTACGCCACGCGGACAAACCGCGCGTGGTTGAAATCGCCCGCAATCTTGCTCAGTTAGGGTTTACGCTTTATGCTACCCGGGGCACTGCCGCGGTTCTGAGTGCGGCAGGCCTGTCGGTGACGCCGGTAAACAAAATGTCGGAAGGACGTCCCCACATCGTCGACATGATCAAGAATGGGGAGATGGACTTGATCATCAATACAGTGGAAGACAAGCGGAGCGTTCACGACTCTTACTCCATTCGTCACGCGGTACTGCAGGCGCGGGTGACATACTATACTACGTTAGCCGGAGCGCGGGCCGCCTGCATAGGCATGGCAAACATGCAGGAATTACACGTCTACGGGTTGCAGCAACTCCACGAATCGGGGGGGGCTTTGCTGAACGCCGCTTCCTGAAGTGAGAACTTTGAATTCAAATTTTGAATTGCCCAAGGAGGCCATGCTCCAGTACAGCAATATCGAACAACAGGCACACCCGATCCAAGACAGGTAGCAGAAGAGACTATGAGTACAATTCCCTTGACAGTGACAGGCGCGGGAAAACTGCGCGCCGAATTGCATGAGATGAAAACGGTTCATCGTCCCGCTGTGATTGCGGCCATTGCGGAAGCTCGATCCCATGGTGACCTTTCCGAAAACGCCGAATACGAAGCGGCCAAGGAACGTCAGGGTTTTATCGAAGGACGTATCGCTGAGCTTGAGAGCAAGCTCTCCAATGCACAGATCATCGATCCGACGACGCTGGATGCGGATGGAGCCTGCGTGTTCGGCGCAACCATCGATCTAGAGGATGTCGAGTCTGCCACAACCGTTACTTATCAGATTGTCGGGGATGATGAAGCGGATATCAAGGAGGGAAAGATTTCCATCAGTTCCCCTATCTCTCGCGCTCTGATAGGCAAATATCCGGGGGATGTGGCTGAAGTGATGGCGCCGGGCGGGGTGCGGGAGTACGAAATTCTCGATGTGAGATACATTTGAGAAGGCTCCCAGGCGCGGAGCCAGGAACTCCCGCACTTTATTTGAATTTGAATAATATATTTGAATAATATATAGGTCCTGTCCGAATGTGTTCTCTCCGGGACGCATTTCTTCGGATAGGAGTATGGGAATATATATCTATCTATATCGATCCATGATCGGAACCGCCAGGGCCAATGGGCACTTCGGTTGATTCATTGCCAATGAACTCATCCCCGGTTTGCTTCAGTTCTTTATTTTTTCGGGTTCGGGACGGTAAATCACCAGCATTTTGCCGATGTGCTGCACCGGTGCAGCGTTGAGGCGTCCGCAAATTTTCTCCAGTAACGCGTTTCGTATTTCCCAGTCGTCACTCGCCACTTTGATTTTGATCAGCTCGTGGCTTTTAAGTCGCTGATCCAGCTCGTTCACCACATTGTCCGATAAACCCGCTGCGCCTATCCAGACGACCGGCTTGAGAGCATGCGCGCGCGCCTTGAGCTCACGTCGGAAATCTGGAGTAAGTGCTAACATATCTTCTTTCACGACCATCAGTTTACGCGATGAAGCGGACCAAAACCAGCAAAGCCTGGATGAAGGAGCATGTAAATGACTTTTTTGTCAAGCAGGCGAAAAAGGAGGGCTACCGCTCACGCGCGGCCTATAAGCTGATGGAGATCGCCGAACGCGATCACTTGTTCAGGCCGGGCATGACGGTAGTAGACCTTGGCGCCGCTCCCGGCGGGTGGTCGCAGGTAGCGGCGGAGAAACTCACGGGGAAGGGTAGGCTGGTTGCCGTGGATATCCTGGAAATGGCGCCCATATCCGGCGTAACCTTCATTCAGGGAGATTTCAGCGAGGCGTCTGTCCTGGCTGAATTGAAGGAACAATTGAAGGATTTGCCTGTTGACCTTGTAATTTGCGATATGTCGCCTAATATAACGGGCATAGGGATAATTGATCAAACGCGTGGCATGCATCTGGCGGAGTTGGCTCTCGAGTTTTGTACCGAGCGGTTGAACTCTGGCGGCAACTTCCTCGTCAAAGTGTTTCAAGGTTCTGGTTTTGACGAGTTTTTTCGCGCGATGCGCGCTACATTCAATCGGGTGGTAACACGTAAACCCCTGGCATCACGGGGTCGAAGCAGCGAAATTTATTTGCTGGGACTGGGGAAACGGGGTTGAACGTTCCCGGCTCACGCGCCAGCGCAGATAAATATGGATATATAGGGGCTGGGAGGTTGCAGATCCCTACGCGAACCTGGAGGCTGGTAGCAGGGATAACGGCTATTCTAAATCTAGAAATGGGTTTAGAATGAAACATTCGAGTATTTTGACGGCGCAAGCCAAGGAGCTACTTTGAACAATCTCATTAAAAACATGGCCATCTGGCTGGTGATCGCTCTTGTGCTGATGACGGTGTTCAATCAGTTCAGTACACGGCAGTCGGGGCAAGCACCGATGGAATATTCCCAGTTCATCGACGAGGTGAAGCAGGGCAGGATCGCCAAAGTAACTATTGAAGGCCGCACGCTGAAGGGTACGAAAACCGATGGCAGACGTTTTACGACGTACACACCCTCGGACCCGTGGATGGTGAGCGATCTGCTTAAGGCGGGTGTCATCATAGATGCCAAGCCGGAGGAAGAACCTTCTCTCCTGATGAATATCTTCGTTTCCTGGTTCCCCATGCTTCTGCTGATCGGGGTATGGATTTTCTTCATGCGGCAGATGCAGGGCGGGGGTCGTGGCGGCGGCGCTTTTTCATTCGGGAAAAGCAAGGCGCGCATGCTCGACGAATCCACCAACCAGGTAACGTTTGCCGACGTTGCAGGTTGTGAAGAAGCCAAGGAGGAAGTTTCCGAGCTGGTGGAATTCCTGCGCGATCCCAGCAAGTTCCAGAAACTGGGGGGGCGTATTCCGCGCGGCGTGCTGATGGTGGGAAATCCGGGTACGGGTAAGACGCTCCTGGCGCGTGCTATCGCGGGCGAAGCCAAGGTCCCCTTCTTCAGTATTTCCGGCTCCGACTTTGTGGAAATGTTTGTCGGGGTAGGTGCAGCCCGAGTGCGCGATATGTTCGAGCAAGCGAAGAAGCATGCTCCCTGCATTATTTTCATTGATGAGATCGATGCAGTCGGACGTCAGCGTGGCGCGGGTCTCGGTGGTGGCAATGATGAGCGCGAACAGACGCTCAATCAGTTGCTGGTGGAAATGGATGGTTTCGAAGGAACTGCGGGCGTGATTGTCATCGCAGCTACCAACCGTCCGGATGTGCTCGACCCCGCGCTGTTGCGCCCCGGCCGTTTCGACCGGCAGGTGACAGTACCGCTCCCCGATATACGGGGCCGTGAGCAGATATTGCATGTGCATATGCGCAAAGTGCCGATCGCGCCTGATGTACATGCTGAAACCCTCGCCCGCGGAACTCCCGGGATGTCCGGAGCCGATCTCGCCAATCTGGTGAATGAGGCAGCCCTGTTTGCTGCGCGCAGCAACAAACGGCTCGTCGACATGGAGGATTTTGAGCGGGCCAAGGACAAGATCTTCATGGGTGCGGAGCGCAAATCTGTTCTGATGCCGGAGCGTGAGCGGCGCAATACCGCCTATCATGAATCCGGGCATGCGGTGGTTGCCCAGTTATTACCCAAGACCGACCCGGTACACAAGGTTTCCATTATCCCACGGGGGCGGGCACTGGGCGTGACGATGCAACTGCCGACCGAAGACCGTTTCAGTATGGACCGTGAGGAAATCCTGCAGAATATTGCGGTTCTGTTTGGCGGACGTATCGCCGAGGAAGTCTTCATGGGCCAGATGACGACCGGCGCATCCAATGATTTTGAGCGTGCGACAGAGATGGCGAGACGCATGGTCACCCAATGGGGCATGTCTGATTCACTTGGTCCGATGGTTTATGGCGAGAACGAGGGAGAAGTGTTTCTGGGTCGTTCCGTCACAACCCACAAGAATGTCAGCGAAGCGACCATGCAGAAGGTGGATATAGAAATTCGCCGCATCATCGATACGCAGTACAGTCTGGCGCGCAAGCTGATCGAAGAAAACCGCGATAAGATCGAGGTTATGGCCAAAGCGCTGCTGGAATGGGAAACCATAGACGCGGAGCAAATCAGCGATATCATGGAAGGCCGGTCACCTCGGCCTCCCAAGCCAAGCAGGACTGCTCCAACGCCGCCCAAGGATAATGCTCCCCCTGCGGCGCCTGCACCCACAGCGACACCAGCACAGGAAGCTTAGGCAAGGAAGTTACTGTTCAACAGTAAACAATGAGAAAGGCGGTTCATACCGCCTTTTTCATCCGTCTTTTTCGTCCCATCTTTTTCCTACCGCCTTTTCCAGTTCGTAGAAAAGAAAACTACTCCGCAATGGGTGAATCCTGGTGTCACCATCTTCTATCCCGCCTGTAGAAATTTCCAGTTCCCCCCATCGCCCTCTTGTAATGGGCGTTGTCAACATAACCCCTGATTCCTTTTCGGATGGCGGCTTATTCGCTTCGACTGAGCATGCCCTCAGTCATGCTTTCCGCTTGGTCGAAGAAGGGGCAGATCTGCTGGACATCGGCGGTGAATCAACACGTCCTGGCAGCACCCCGGTTTCTGTTGAAGAGGAATTACGCCGAATCATTCCGGCGGTGGAGGCACTGGCAAACCAGAATGTGCAGGTTTCGGTCGATACTTCCAAACCCGAAGTCATGCGAGCTGCCATAGCCGCGGGGGCAGTGATGATTAACGATGTGAGGGCACTCCAGATCCCCGGTGCGCTGGAGGCGGTCGCAGAAGGAGGCGTGACGGCTTGCCTCATGCATATGCAGGGCGAACCCGCCAATATGCAGGTCAATCCTCAATATGATGATGTGGTGCATGATGTCAAGGTTTTTCTGAAGCGGCGTCTGGAGGCTGCGCAAGCTGCGGGTATTCCGCGGGAGCGACTGGTAGTCGATCCGGGCTTTGGTTTTGGTAAAAACCAGGTTCATAATATTGAACTATTACGCCATCTCGATCAGTTTCTCGATCTTGGAGTACCGATACTGGTAGGTCTCTCGCGCAAATCGATGCTGGGAAAAATCACGGGCAGTGACATAAATAGCCGGATTCATGCCGGCATAGCGGCAGCACTGATAGCGGCGATGAAGGGTGCAGTCATCCTTCGGGTGCACGACGTCCGGGCGACTCGGGATGCGCTCGCCGTTTACAATGCCGTTTACGACCGAGGCTCCGTCCGGGAGAATGCATCATCCGCTCACTTCATGGTGGAAACCCTCAGTTGAATTCAATTCATTTCGATAACCAATGGATCTCCTCCAATGACAAGAAAATATTTTGGGACCGACGGCATACGCGGACGTGTAGGAGAAGCGCCTATCACGCCCGAATTCGTGATACATCTGGGTTATTCTGCCGGCAAGGTTCTGACCTCCTCGGACTGGCATCTTTCAAAAGGAGAGCGCCCGGCAGTATTGATCGGCAAGGATACACGCATATCAGGCTATATGCTGGAATCCGCGTTACAGGCAGGGCTTTCCGCAGCGGGGGTGGATGTCCTGCTTTCAGGGCCTATGCCCACTCCCGCGGTTGCCTATCTCACCCGTGCCCTGCGTTTGCAGGCAGGCATCGTCATTTCCGCTTCCCACAATCCTTTCGAGGATAACGGCATCAAGTTTTTTTCTGCCCTCGGCACCAAATTACCCGATGCGACCGAGCAGGAGATTGAGGCGGGATTGAAGGCGCCTCTCAAAGCAATGCCATCGGCGCAGCTCGGAAAAGCGCGGCGCGTCAATGACGCAAGAGGACGCTATATCGAGTTTTGCAAAAGCACCTTTCCAAATCACCTCGATCTGCGTGGCCTGCGGATCGTGGTCGATTGTGCCCACGGCGCCACGTATCAGATTGCCGGCCCTGTACTGCACGAACTGGGCGCCGATGTGGTGGCGATTGGAATCCACCCCGACGGCCTCAATATCAATCACGAGTGTGGCGCAACGCATAGCGCGACCTTGCAGGAAGCGGTCCGGCACCATCGTGCAGATATCGGAGTGGCATTGGATGGGGACGGTGATCGCGTAATCATGACTGATGGCGAGGGTGTGCTTTACGACGGCGACCGGTTGATCTACATCATCGCGAAACATCGAAAACAAAATGGACTGCTCAAGGGGGGCGTGGCAGGTACGCTCATGACGAATCTGGCGATTGAAAACGGTTTAAAGAAACTGAATATTTCTTTTGCGCGCGCGAATGTCGGCGATCGCTATGTGCTGGAACTGCTGCAGAAAAAAAATTGGCAGCTGGGCGGCGAAGGCTCAGGCCACATTATCTGCCTTGACAAACATACCACGGGTGACGGAATCATTTCGGCATTACAGGTACTCTACGCCATGCGTGATTCCGGCAAGACCTTGACCGAGCTGGCATCGGACGTGACGCTCTATCCGCAGCAACTGATCAATGTCAGAGTGCCCAAGGGATTTGATGCGCACAACAGCCTTGCCATCAAAGCCGCTCAGTCAGAGGCCGAGCGTGATCTCGATACCACGGGCCGGGTACTTCTGCGCGCCTCGGGTACGGAACCCTTGATAAGGGTAATGGTGGAAGGCGAGTCCGGGCAGAAAGTCAAGCACTGGGCGGAGAAAATAGCGGAGGTTGTGCGAAATGCGGCGATGACAGGAGAGAGGCCGGCTGAGAAGGCTGTGCCGAACTGAATCAAAGGAAATTTTGCCTTTTACCCTGGTTAAAGTTTTTTCTACCAGTTCTTTTTGAGAAATTAATTCATGGAGAAATCCCTTTCTGTACCGTATCTGCTCTGTATCTGCTCCGGGCCACAGGATGTCACAAAAACGTAATACTCATGACCTAGCATGGCGATGCTGAGAAAAGCATGGTCTGTTTAATTGAACGGGGAATGAAATGTTGAAATCATTGAGTGGTACGGGACTGACAATGTCAGCGATGTTGGGCGCAGTGTTGAGCGTCACCAATATTTCCATGACTGCCGGGGCGAATGCAGCAGGACTGGTTAAGATAGATGGCTCAAGCACCGTTTTTCCCATTACCGAGGCGGTAGCGGAAGATTTTCAGAACGCGAAGAAAGGGGCGGTAAGAGTAACCGTCGGTATCTCCGGTACTGGTGGAGGTTTCAAAAAATTCTGCCGCGGCGAAACCGACATCGTGAACGCTTCCCGTCCCATTCTGCAGAAGGAAATGGAGGAATGCAAAAAATCCGGTATCCAGTACGTTGAAATGCCGGTAGCATTCGATGCGCTAACGGTGGTGATCAATCCCAGGAATGACTGGGCAAATACGCTCACTGTGGCTGAGCTGAAGAAGATCTGGGAACCCGAAGCACAAGGTAAAATCACCAGATGGAACCAGGCCAATCCGGCATGGCCCGATGAGAAACTGAAGCTCTACGGAGCGGGCGCCGATTCGGGCACTTTCGACTACTTTACCGAAGCGATCGTAGGCAAAACCAAGTCCAGCCGAGGTGATTTCACTGCTTCCGAAGACGACAACGTACTGGTGCAGGGAGTCGCCAGCGACAAGAACGCACTTGGCTTTTTCGGTTTTGCCTATTATGTTGAAAACCAGAAAAAGCTCAAAGCGGTGGCCATCGATTCGGGAAAGGGCCCTGTGCTTCCCTCCGAAAAAACAGTGGAAGATGGCAGTTATCAGCCTTTATCCCGCCCGATTTTCATTTACGTGAATATCAAATCGGCGGAAAAACCGGAAGTCAGGGAACTGGTCGAGTTTTACATGAAAAATGCGCCTGAACTGGTAAAAGAAGTGAAATTTTTTCCGCTGCCACTGCAAGCCTATAGCACCAATCTTGAACATCTCACTAAAAAGAAGGTGGGAACCGTTTTCGGCGGACGGACGGAAACGGGTGTCAGGGTAGAAGAACTGCTCAAGCGCGAAGCGAGCTTATAACAGCAGATCCAACTACGGACTCTTGATTCGGGAGTTCCCGTTTTGCCCCAAAGATCCGAGTGCGCGGATGATGCACTGTCCGCGCATTCCTTTTTCCGTTCGCCTTGAATTCTTCGCAAAATCCTCTCTAACCTCAACCACGACCGCTTTTTCCGACACGTCCCCGCCCCAACCCCCTCCGTGCCGCTGAATCCTGTAAAATCAGGATTTTTAGTCAGTCTTACTTATCAAAGGGAGAAGCCGTGGCTGTAGTTCGTTTGCCGGATGGTTCGGAGCGCGTATATGAGCATCCTGTAACGGTGGGTGAGGTTGCAGCTTCAATAGGCGCTGGGCTGGCTCGTGCTGCGCTTGCAGGCAAAGTGAACGGCAAGCTGGTCGACCTTTCCGCTCGTATCGAAAATGACAGCGACGTAGCCATCATCACGGAAAAGGATGCGGAAGGGCTCGAGATCATCCGTCATTCCAGCGCCCATCTGCTGGCGCATGCGGTGAAAGAATTGTTTCCGGAAGCGCAGGTTACGATTGGACCGGTAATCGAGGACGGCTTTTATTACGATTTTTCCTACAAGCGGCCATTCACCCCCGAAGATCTGGCGGCAATCGAGAAACGCATGGCTGAAATCAGCGTGCGCAACCTGAAAGTCGAGCGTCAGGTTTGGGATCGATCCGAGGCAATCAATTTTTTCAAGAACCAGGGCGAACACTATAAGGCGCAGATCATCGAAGCCATTCCCGGCGATGAGGACGTTTCCCTGTATTCTCAGGGAAATTTTACCGATTTGTGTCGTGGTCCCCATGTCCCCACCACATCCCGCCTGAAGGTTTTCAAGCTGATGAAACTTGCGGGCGCTTATTGGCGCGGCGATTCGCATAACGAAATGCTGCAGCGGATCTATGGCACCGCATGGACTAATAAAGACGATCAGAACGCCTATCTGCGTCGTCTTGAAGAAGCGGAAAAACGCGATCACCGCAAGCTCGGCAAGCAGCTGGGTCTGTTTCACCTGCAGGAAGAAGCGCCTGGTATGGTGTTCTGGCACCCGAAGGGATGGGTTATCTGGCAGCAGGTCGAACAGTACATGCGGGCCATCTTCCGCAATAACGGCTATCTCGAAATCCGCACGCCCTCCGTACTGGACAAGGGTTTGTGGGAGCGTTCCGGACACTGGGAAAACTTCCGCGAGAATATGTTCGTAACGCAGGCCGAAGACCGGGAATTTTCCGTCAAGCCGATGAATTGTCCAGGGCATGTGCAGGTGTTCAAGCAGGGGCTGAAAAGTTATCGCGACCTGCCGCTTCGGCTCGCGGAATTCGGTTCCTGTCACCGTAACGAGCCCTCCGGCGCACTGCATGGGATCATGCGGGTGCGAGCATTCACTCAGGACGACGCTCACATCTTCTGCACAGAGTCCCAGGTGCAAGATGAGGCCGTCCAGTTTATCGATCTGTTGCAGAAGGTTTACAGTGATTTTGGCTTTAATGACATCCTGGTGAAACTTTCCACCCGTCCCGCGAAGCGGGTAGGTTCCGAGGAGCAGTGGGACAAGGCGGAAGAGGCGCTGCGATCCGCGTTGAATCATAAAAATCTCATCTGGGAACTGCAACCCGGTGAAGGCGCGTTCTACGGGCCGAAAATAGAGTTTTCGCTCAAGGACAGTATCGGCCGCATCTGGCAGTGCGGCACCTTGCAACTGGATTTTTCCATGCCGGAGCGTCTGGGGGCAGAATTTGTGGCTGAGGACAACTCCCGGCAGATACCGGTGATGCTTCACCGCGCAATCCTCGGCTCATTGGAGCGTTTTATCGGCATTCTTATCGAAAATCATGCGGGAGCGCTGCCGCTATGGTTGTCGCCGGATCATGCGGTCGTACTGAATATCTCGGAAGGGCAGGCCGATTATGCCAGAGAAGTGACCGAAGAACTCAGACGAGCTGGTATTCGGGCGTATGCGGACTTGAGAAATGAAAAAATAACTTATAAAATACGGGAGCATAGTCTGCAAAAACTACCCTATCAAATCATTGTGGGTGACAAGGAAGTGGCAGCGCAGAGAGTGGCTGTACGTACCCGCGCTGGTTCTGACTTGGGTCAGATGACATTGCGGGCGCTGCTGGACCGTCTTGAGGAAGAAATCCGCACCCGGGCCGGAGCAGCTTGATTTATTAATAGATTTTAGGAGTTACTATAGTTCAGGAAAAAGCAGCACGCATCAATTACGAGATTACTGCGCCCGAGGTGCGCTTGATTGGTGCAGATGGAGAGCAGATAGGTATAGTCCCTCTGGCAGTCGCCAACAATCTGGCGGAAGAAGCGGAGGTGGATTTGGTTGAAATCGCCCCTACCGCCAAACCTCCCGTATGTCGCCTGATGGATTACGGCAAATTCCGGTATCAGGAAAGCAAGAAAAAGCACGAAGCCAAGCTCAAACAGAAACAGATTCAGATAAAGGAAGTCAAGTTTCGTCCCAATACCGATGAGGGTGATTACAACATCAAGCTGCGCAATCTGATCACTTTCCTGGATGAAGGCGATAAAGCCAAAATTACCCTCCGCTTCCGCGGTCGGGAAATGGCGCATCAGGAATTTGGAGTGCGGCTGCTGGAGCGGATAAAAGGCGATCTGGAATCGCATGCGGTAGTGGAGCAGTTTCCCAAAATGGAGGGACGCCAGATGGTGATGGTGTTATCTCCACGAAAGAAAGAAGTAAAGAACTCCAAGGAAGTAAAAACCTCCAATCCAAAGGAAACAAAACCGAAGACTGCCACAGAAAGTCAGCCTGAGCGGCGCTAGCGCACTCGTTTTTTACCGATTTCAGGTTCATCCGGTACCTGGACCCGTTGGATGGAAATCGGGAGATGCGAGGCAGGGATATAGCGTCCAGGATGGAGAGGCAGGTATGGTAATTTCCTGTCGGTCTGACACAGTTTCATTTCATAGAATCCTCGCAAGGAAACCCGTGACTTTAGTCGCGGGAGGAATTGCGCCTATCGTGTTGTGGTATAATCGGCCCAATGGGTTTGCGATAACCAAGCACGCCCAGGTACGCGTTGTTCTGGCCGAGGGGCTCTCGGTGTCAGCCTATGGAGAAACTGTAAGACCTGTCTGCATGCGTTTGTGTGGAACGGCAAGGTTCTGTGAAGTGGGAATCCTCCGTATTCAGGCGGGGGAGCAGTCAATGAAAACAAGTGACCCCAGGGTTTAAAGCGTTCCATTCGGGAAACACCTTGTGTCATGTTAAAGCAGGAGCAAAGTAATGCCAAAGATGAAAACAAAGAGTGGTGCGGCGAAACGTTTTACGGTGAGAGCGGGTGGTACCGTGAAGCGCTCGCAGGCATTCAAGCGTCATATTCTCACCAAGAAAACGACGAAAAGCAAGCGCCAGTTGCGGGGTTCCGTAAACGTGCACTTCAGTGATGTGGCGTCTGTACGCGCCATGATGCCCTACGCGTAGGAGGAGACTGATATGCCAAGAGTGAAACGTGGTGTAACAGCTCACGCCCGCCACAAGAAAATACTGGACCTGGCGAAAGGTTATCGGGGTCGCCGCAAGAACGTCTATCGCGTAGCGAAGGAAGCGGTGATGAAGGCAGGACAATACGCCTATCGTGATCGCCGCCAGAAGAAACGCGAGTTTCGAGCCCTTTGGATCGCCCGCATCAACGCCGCTGCCAGGGAGTGCGGTTTGTCGTACAGCGTGTTCATGAACGGCCTGAAAAAGGCCGAGATCGAGGTTGATCGCAAGGTCCTGGCGGATCTGGCGGTATTCGACAAGCCGGCCTTTGCAAAAATAGCGGAACAAGCCAAGGCCACTTTGGCCGTTTAGGGGCGTTTTTGCAAGCCCGGCGTGAACTCGGGGCTTCGTTCGCGTTTCCGGGATTAAAAGACTGGGAGGAGGCTAAAGGCAAAAACGCCTGGCCTCCTCTTTTCATATGCAGAGTCCAATTTGATCAAACTGTTATTTGAATGACTCACCTGGATCATCTTCTTGCCGAAGCAATTGAGCTGTTCAATCGAACAGATGACATGGCCGAACTGGAACAGGTCAAGGCGCGATATCTGGGCCGGCATGGGCAACTGACCGAACTGCTCAAGGGATTAGGCAAGATTCCGCCGGACGAACGTCCCGCGGTGGGAAGCCGTATCAATCAGGCGAAGGAGGTGCTGGAGGCAGCGCTGAGCCGCCGCCGTGAGGCGATACAGGAAAAGAAGCTGGAAGAGCAGTTAATAGGGGAAAAGCTGGATGTCACTTTGCCGGGACGTGGAACAGGAATGGGTGGACTTCACCCCATCACGCTCGCACTCGACCGGATTCAGTCGCTGTTTCATTCCGTCGGATTCGCGGTAGCTTCCGGTCCCGAGATCGAAACCGATTTTTATAATTTTACCGCGCTGAATATTCCGGAAAACCATCCCGCCCGCGCCATGCACGATACTTTCTATGTCGATGACGAAAACGGCGGCGCAGGCGAGCACCTGTTGCGCACCCACACGTCACCCGTTCAAATACGGTACATGGAAAGCAATCCCCCTCCCCTGAAGGTGATTGCGCCAGGGAGGGTTTACCGTTGCGATTCCGACCTGACGCATACTCCGATGTTTCATCAGGTGGAAGGTTTATGGATCGATGAAAGCGCCAACTTCTCGGCTTTGAAAGGCATTCTGTCTGATTTCATGCAACATTTTTTCGAGCGCGACGATCTGCCGGTGCGTTTTCGTCCTTCTTTTTTCCCTTTTACCGAGCCTTCAGCCGAAATGGATATTGGTTGTGTAATGTGCAAAACCGGCTGTCGCGTATGCAGTTTCACCGGGTGGCTGGAAGTGCTGGGCTGTGGAATGGTACATCCCAATGTCTTCAAGCATGTCAACATAGACAGCCAAAAGTATGTCGGCTTTGCTTTTGGTTTAGGCGTCGAACGTCTGGCGATGCTGAGATATGGGGTAAACGACCTGCGACTGTTCTTCGAAAATGATTTGCGGTTCCTGAAACAGTTCAACTGAAACTTCAGCTCAGGAATATAAAAAGAAAAAATATAAAAATCCACACGAAAAATAATGCATGGTGATATGCGGCAGGATTCAGATCACCTAAGAGTGATGGCGGAGCGATCTTTGGTCGCAGGGTCAGTGTATGAGAGTATCCAAAATTGGAGACAAGGCCCAGGACTGCGTTCATTTCTCCGCTGAACGGTAAAATTTATGAAATTTTCAGAAAACTGGCTGCGTACTTTTGTAAACCCTCCCTTATCGACGCGTGATCTTGCCCATGCGCTGACGATGGCAGGACTGGAAGTCGAGAGCGTCCAGCCGGTTGCGCCGGCCTTTGACAAGGTGGTGGTAGCGGAAGTGTTATCCGTCCAGAAACATCCCGGGGCGGATCATCTGCAGGTTTGCGAGGTGAGAACCGAAGCAGATAATGCAGGAAATAATGTGCCCCTGCAGATTGTCTGCGGCGCCGCCAATGTTCGTGCCGGTATAAGAGTGCCATGCGCTCTTCCAGGAGCGCAATTGCCAGGTATGTCCATAAAGCAGACCAGGATACGCGGAGTCGAATCCGCGGGAATGTTGTGTTCAGCCAGAGAACTGGGATTGGAGGATGCTTCATCCGGTCTGTTGCTGCTTCCGTCCGATGCGCCGGTTGGAACAGATTTTCGCGTCTATTACGACCTCGAAGACAATCTTCTCGCTCTCAAACTCACGCCGAACCGCGGCGATTGCCTGGGGCTATCCGGCATAGCGAGAGAAGTGGCGGCAATTACTTCCCAAAATCTCCAATCCGTCGAAATCAAGCCTGTGCCAGCACAGGTTGCCGAAATCCTGGCAATACATATGGATGCGACTGCCGCCTGTCCACTCTACTGTGGTCGGGTGGTACGTGGCATTTCTCTTGATGTCGCTACGCCGCAATGGATGGTGCAGCGACTGGAACGCAGCGGTTTGCGCGCCATCAACGCAGTGGTGGATGTGACCAATTATGTCATGCTGGAGACGGGCCAGCCTCTGCACGCTTTTGATCTTGCAAGAATACAGGGTGGCCTTGCCGGCTCCATCCATATCAGGTTCGCCAGACCGGGGGAAAGTATTGAATTGCTGAATGGCGAGAATCTTGTACTGCAACCCGATATGCTGGTTATCGCAGATGAGGCCAAGCCGCTGGCGCTGGCGGGTATCATGGGTGGGAATGAAAGTGGAGTCACGCCTGGGGCCGTCGACTTGTTTCTGGAGAGCGCTTTTTTCACCCCCGACGTTATCGCCGGCAAATCCTTTTCGCTCGGGTTCAGCTCGGATTCGGCCTATCGTTTCGAACGGGGCGTCGATTTTGGCGCCACACGAGCAGCAATGGAGCGCGCAACCAGCCTGATTCTGGATATCTGCGGGGGTAGGGCCGGACCAATTACTGAACTCCGGGGGAGTTTGCCGACGCGTGACCCCATTCGACTGGATCTGGAGCGAGTCGGACGAGTGTTGGGTGTGGAACTGGATGAAGGTCACGTGGCGGAGCTGTTGCACCGACTGCAGTTCGGTTTTCTGAATACCGACGCGGTATTTTACGTGACGCCTCCAACTTACCGCTTCGATCTTGCCATAGAAGAAGATCTGATCGAGGAGTTGGCGCGTATGTACGGATACAACCGTATCGCTGCGACCATGCCGCGAGCGAAACTCAACGTACTTCCTGCGCCCGAAACCCGGCGAACACGATCAAGCCTGCGACAAATTCTGGTGGCCCGGGATTACCAGGAAGTCATCAATTATGCTTTCGTCGAAACCTCGTGGGAAACGGAGTTGGCGGGCAACAGGACGCCTGTTGCATTGAAAAACCCTTTATCCAATCAATTGGCGGTAATGCGTAGCAGCCTTTTGGGGGGGCTCATCTCTAATCTCCAGTTCAATCTCAACCGTAAACAATCCAGGATTCGCCTGTTTGAAATCGGCGGTTGTTTTGAGAAAGATGGGCAGACCTACTCGCAGCAGGAAAAGCTGGCAGGACTCTGCTATGGGGACGTCGTGGAGGAGCAGTGGGGTTTGCCTGCCCGACCGGTGGATTTCTATGATGTAAAAGCCGATATTGAGGCGCTGTTGTGGCCCGGGGAGCTTAGCGTCACTGCCGTGCGTCATCCAGCCCTGCATCCGGGCAAGTCTGCGGAGATTTCCATAAATGGTCGTATTGGCGGTTTTCTGGGGGAGCTTCACCCCCGCTGGCAACAGAAGCTGGGGCTGTCGCGATCCGTCGTCCTATTCGAATTGAACATGGATGTCCTGCTGGCGCGCCCGCTGCCAAAGGCTTCCGAAATTTCCAAATATCCCCCGATCCGACGGGATATCGCTGTGCTTGTGCCGAAGGATGTCAGCGTGCAGGCGATACTGGACAGCATGCGGAGCGAGAAATTATCCATCATTTCTGAAATTGCGCTCTTTGACGTATACCAGGGAAAAGGGGTGGAAAGCGACAAAAAAAGTCTTGCATTCCGTATGTTATTACAAGATACTGAAAAAACTTTAACTGACGCACAAGCTGATCAGGCAGTCGCAAAGCTGATAAGTATTCTTGAAAACAGGTTTGGAGCAAGACTGCGCAGTTGATCGGAAGATAGAACACGATGTTTGAGAGTGATAAAAGTGAGAGGGAGACTATGACCTTAACCAAGGCCGAGCTGGCGGATTTGCTCTTTGAAAAAGTCGGTTTCAACAAGCGCGAAGCCAAGGACATGGTGGAGTCTTTTTATGAAGAAGTTCGCATTGCGCTGCAAAATGGCGACGGCGTCAAGCTATCGGGATTCGGCAATTTCCAGTTACGCGACAAGCCCCAGCGTCCCGGCCGAAATCCCAAAACGGGTGAAGAAATTCCTATCACTGCCCGCAGGGTAGTTACTTTCCATGCCAGCCAGAAACTGAAGGCGATGGTTGAAAAGAATCAGCATGGCAAAGATAACGCCTGATACCCCGCTTACCCCTATTCCCGCCAAACGCTATTTCACGATTGGCGAAGTAAGCGAACTATGCGGCGTGAAGCCACATGTATTGCGTTATTGGGAGCAGGAGTTTACGCAACTGAAACCCGTCAAGCGCCGGGGTAATCGGCGCTACTATCAACACCACGAAGTGCTGCTGATTCGCCGCATTCGGGAGTTGCTCTATGAGCAGGGCTTTACCATCCATGGCGCACGCGCCCGGCTGGGGCAGGGTTTCGTCAATCCCCTGCCGGTTGCATCACTTTCCTCATCTATCGATCTGGCATCGCTCCGTAGCGAGATCGAGGATGTGCTGGGGTTGCTCCGCTCCTGAATTCTCTCTTTTTCAATTTTATGGGCTGCAAGAGGTTGGTAAAGCGCTGGCTGACATCCGATTGACGCTCGTTGAGGACTATTCCCAGGTTTCCAACCTTTCGGGATTATTGGGTTTATTGTTATAATTCGCCACGTCGGGGCGTAGCGCAGCCTGGTAGCGTACTTGCATGGGGTGCAAGTGGTCGGAGGTTCAAATCCTCTCGCCCCGACCAGTCAAGCTTATCAACAAGTACTGTCATGCGCAGTGGAGGTTGAGCGCATCTATCTTCCCTATAAGCTGAAACGATCACCTGGGGCATGTTCAAATGCGCATACTGCTCAGTAACGACGATGGGTATTTTGCGCCAGGTCTCACTTGTCTTGCGGAAGCGCTTTCCGCCATTGCGGACGTCGTAGTCGTCGCCCCGGAGCGTGACCGAAGCGGCGCCAGCAATTCGCTTACGCTGGACCGGCCTCTCAGTCTTCGTAAATCCCACAACGGGTTCTATTATGTCAATGGCACGCCGACGGATTGCGTGCACCTGGCGGTTACAGGCATGCTCGACACCCTGCCTGACATGGTCGTATCCGGAATCAACGATGGCGCCAATATGGGGGATGACACCATTTATTCCGGGACGGTAGCGGCGGCTACTGAAGGCTTTTTATTAGGTGTACCTTCCCTTGCCATTTCACTCGCCGGTTTTTCGGCCGGAAATTTTCCTACTGCCGCGCGTGTCGCAACTGAAATAGTGCGTCGCTTTGAAACAGATAAACTTCATGGACCCGTGCTGCTGAACGTTAACGTACCTGATATCCCATACGATGAGTTGCAGGGCCTGGAAGTTACGCGACTGGGGCGCCGGCATAAAGCGGAACCCGTAGTAAAATATAAAACCCCACGCGGCGAGACAGTATATTGGGTGGGTGCGGCAGGGCCCGCGCAGGATGCCGGAGAGGGAACAGATTTTCTCGCGATTCAGCGCAACCGCGTATCGGTGACCCCATTGCAGATCGATCTCACGCGGTATGGCCAGCTGGACGCGGTAAAGGAATGGCTGAACAGTCACGCTCTTGCCAGCACGCGGAGTTGAAGGGCAGGTGTTCAAGGCAGATCGGGATTGAACGTTCACCATTCCGGAATCGGCATGACTTCACAGCGCACCCGGGCGCGCATGGTTGAGCGGCTGCGCACGCAGGGTGTTACGGATGAAGCAGTGCTCGCGGCCATGACTACCGTTCCTCGTCACATCTTTGTGGAGGAAGTGCTGGCAAACCGTGCTTACGACGACGTCGCGTTGCCGATCAATTTCGAGCAGACGATTTCGAATCCGTTCACTGTGGCGAGAATGAGCCAGTTGCTGCGCGCGGGTTCCAATCCTGGCAAGGTGCTTGAGATTGGTACGGGTTCCGGCTATCAGACTGCGGTACTGGCGCAGTTCTCGCGGGAAGTCTATTCGGTCGAGCGAATCGGGCCTCTGCTGACGCGCACTCGCAGACGGTTAGGAGAGTTGCGCATCAACAATGTGCGCCTGAGGCATGCTGACGGTCTGCTTGGTTTTTCCGAAGCGGCGCCGTTTGACGGAATCATTCTCACGGCTGCAACACCGCACACACCTCCGGCACTACTTGAACAATTAGCCATTCGTGGCAGAATGGTATTTCCCAGGGGAACCAGTGAGCAAGTTTTGTGCGTTATCGAACGCAAATTGCAAGGTTATACTGAGACAATACTGGACGAAGTCAAGTTTGTCCCAATGATACCGGGAATCTGGCAGCGTTAGGAAACCGCAACGATATCGAGCGAGGGAAACGAGACAACAATGAGTGCTACACGAATCAGGTATATGAGTCTGAGCAGTAATCTTTCCGGCCTCGACGAGGGTCTTCCTCGCACATTTTTCGCGCAGCGGTATGTTGTCCCATACTGCTTGTCTCTCGCATTATGCTTGCTGATTGCCGGTTGTTCATCCACGCCCCGTCAGGGGCCAATGAGTAACAAGGCCGTGCCGGACCGGCAAAAAAATACCGTTTCAACATACTCTCAGCCTCAACGACCTGGCGTGCATATCGTTCGCAAAGGGGATACGCTCTATAGCATTGCGACGAGCAATAATATTAATCCCAGGGATCTGGCGGTGTGGAACAATCTCCCTGATCCAGGCGCAATCCGGATTGGCCAGGAAATCTTTTTATCCCCCGAGGGGCCGGTAGCGGCGCAGCCAACGCTGTTCGCCATTCAGGAGTCCGTCCCATCTTCGTCCATAGTAGCGCCAGCATCTCCGCCACAAATCAGACAAGACAGTATGTCCATGCCGGAAGCAAGACAACCGGTCCCGGTCGGAAAGCTGAAAACAGAACCAAAAGCACTCAAGCTGCCTTACTCGGAACAGGCCCTTGCGCAGATGAAAAGCCGGACGGATACAGCGCTGCCGGTAACGGTGGTAAAGACCGCGCCAGCTATCGAAAAAACTATGCCTCCCGAAATCAGTAAGATTTCCATCCCTCCGGCGGAAGCTGTCAGAAATAATGCTCAGGGCGAATGGGTATGGCCCTCCAAAGGCAGGGTATCCGATCTCTTCTCGGAAAGCACCAAAGGCATCGATATCGTGGGAATGAGAGGACAAGCGGTAACCGCGTCCGCAGGAGGGAAAGTGGTTTATAGCGGTGAGGGTCTGCGCGGGTACGGCAAACTGATCATTATCAAGCATAACGAAACCTATCTCAGCGCTTACGCACATAACAGCAAGCTCCTCGTGAAGGAAGGGGAGACGGTGATCAAAGGACAGAAAATTGCTGAGATGGGAAGCACGGACGCCGGTCTTGTCAAGCTCCATTTCGAAATTCGAAAGAATGGCAAGCCGGTCGATCCTCTGAAATATTTACCGGGTATTTCCGGGTGAATCGAGGATGAGCTCATGATGAACCAGCAAGAATACACTGACGAGGAAGAACTCTTCGAGAAGGAGGATTCACTGGAGCAGGACGATGGGGTTGCCGACATGCCCTCCAGCGCAGTAACGGACACATCCAGCGACTTTTTATTGACCGATGTTACTCAAATCTATTTCAACGAGATTGGCCATAACGCCCTGCTGACCGCGAAGGAAGAAGCGGAATTGACTCGCCGCGTCAGACAGAATGATTTTGCCGCACGGCAGAAAATGATTGAGTGTAATTTGCGACTGGTGGTCAATATAGCAAAACATTATACTAATCATGGCGTCGCCCTGCTCGATCTGATAGAAGAAGGCAACATGGGGATGATGCACGCGCTTGATAAATTCGACCCGGAACGAGGATTCCGCTTTTCGACCTATGCGACCTGGTGGATACGCCAGAATATCGAGCGTTGCATCATGAACCAGTCGCGCACCATTCGTCTTCCGGTCCATGTCATCAAGGATTTGAACATCATATTGCAGGCTGCCCGCCATCTTGAAGCACATACAGGAAAAGAACCCAAAGCGGAGGATGTCGCCCACCTGCTGGGGCGAAGGGTCAAGGAAGTGCAAAGAATGTTGTCTTTGAACCAGAGCATGATGTCACTGGACGCGCCGCTCGATGTTGATCCATTGCTGTCGATCGGCGATGCAATCGCGGATGATCAGAGTCCCGGCCCCGACCTTATGTGGGAGCAGTCCGAGATAAAAGGCCGTGTACAGGAGTGGTTAAACCGGTTAAATGATAAGCAACGCTATATCATCGAGCAGCGCTACGGACTTAATGGTTATGAAACCCAGACCCTGGAGCAACTGGCCGCAAGTCTTGATCTTACCCGCGAACGCGTGCGCCAGATTCAACTGGAAGCGCTGCAAACCTTGCGCATGATACTGAGGTGCGAGGGCGTATCGAAGGACGGCGTATTTTGAGGAACCGCTGATCAGATCTTCCGTAGCGCGCGTTGGCCACTGGGATTTATTCAGTGATTCCTTAATTTTTCAACCTTCTGGAGTTGTCAACCCCGGATACTCAACAGCGGTTTGAGCGCTTCGGCGACAAACTTTCATTTCACAAGTCATTTCACCCATCTCGTTCGGTTTGGACTGTTTAAACTCTTTGGTTTAAACTTTGATTACCGAACTTATGGCATTCATACTTGTCTAAAGTAAGGATATACTTGAGGTTTGGCTAGGATTCGGCTTCGTCGCCAAACTATTTCCGGGTAAAGTAAGTAGTAAGTGTAAATCCGCTTTCGAATATAAATCAGAGCTAAGTCCCGCCATTGCCTTTTGCGATGAAATTTTCACTTTCCAGGATATATCACAATCACCGCCATGTCTGAACCACAATTTTTTGCCCCCGATCCAGGGTTGTGTACAGAAGAAGAGATTTCCTATCTAGTTCATACGTTTTATGCAAGGGCCAGAAAGGATCCACTGCTCGGTCCGATCTTCGACGCTCATGTTGCTGACTGGGACGCGCATTTCGTGCAGATGATCAATTTCTGGTCGATGAAGCTGCGGGGAACAAGCAGGTTTCGTGGCGCGCCCATGCCCAAGCACGTAGCCCTGCCCGGACTGAAGCCGGAATTATTCGAACGATGGCTTCAACTTTTTCACCAGACCACGAGTGAAATGGAAAATGCCGACTTACAGTTCAATGCGGATATGCTGGCACGGCATATCGGCAGCAGGCTTTGGCTGAGGTATCAAATGGAGCGCTACCCCAACAGGCAGCTGGTGGAGCTCTGCGGAGCGTAGTCCCATTCTGAGAGTCGCTAACGGATGGTGCAGTCGTCCTGACGAAATCAGAAGTGGTGGTTGAGTTGAAAGGAAATGATGTGCGCGCCTGTGTTGAATGAGCCGCGTACCACCTGAAGCAATGGGTTCGGGAAGGTGGGACGATCGATCTCCGCTCCTTTGAAGAACACATGTGAATACCCTACGTCAATCGACGTTCGCTCACCGATTTTCTGGTTAAGGCCCACCGCTAACCAGAAACGATCGGAGTCCGGCAGACGTACGGTTCGATCCCTGGCGTTACGCACGGGGGATTGGTCGTAGGCGAACCCGGTGTGGAGCCGAAGGCGGTCCGTGTACTGATATTGCATCCCAAGACCCACGCGGAAACTGTCTTCGAATCCCAGCCGTTCATTTGCGAGAATGGCGCCGGAAGTACGGCTCGTAGTGATAAGTGCCGGTATGTGACCCCAGCCCGTCCAGGTCAGGTCTGCAAGCAATCGCAATCGATCGCTCATCATGTGAGAGATTGCCAGCGACGCACTGTTTGGAAGCTCGAGAGCGACCGAAGCAGGAATGACAGTGCCAGGCGCGCTCAGGTTGCCGTCAACTTTCAAATCCACTGTCGATCTGTAAGTCAACCCCATGCGCGTGGACGGTGAAAACCGGAACATGACGCCGAGGTTATAGCCAAAGCCCACATCATTCCCTTTCACCTTTGTTTCAACGTCTACCGGGAGAGGCAGCAGGGATGTTACGGGCGCCATGCTGCGCAGATCCGCGTCAAACTTCACGATATTCAAACCCGCCCCAATCGACACATCCTCGTTCAACTGCCAGGCAAAGCTCGGATTGAAATTAATCGCCAATACTTCAGAGTATCTTCCCTGATAACGGCCGATAAAAGTCTTGCTCCATTCCGTGGAGTCGCCAAAGGTGGGGGATACCCCCAATCCGAGACGGAAGGCAGAACCAGAACCCAGCGACATGCTCCAGTAAAAAGAGGGAACTGGCGAGAGACCTCCGGCCTGGCCGCCATTATCGCCCAAGGGATAGCTGAGGAAAGGATTGCTGCCCGTATCCTTGAATCTCAAGGATCGGATGAGCAGGTTGCCCGCTCCGGAAACATGATGGCCGGGGGCAAGGTAGGTCATGCCAGCCGGATTGAAATAAATCGTGGATGCGTCCTGCGCGGCAGCTGCCGCACCGGCATAGGCGTAACCGTTTCCGGCTCCATTCTGGTTTTGCAGAGCGAATCCTGCCGCGACAGCGCCATTGGCAAGGAACAGGGTTCCTGTCAACAGTAAAGGCGTCAATAGTAATCTGGAGGGTTGCATGACTCGGGCCTGCCGATTTGAGAAGTTCTATTACGACCGTTATCGATGCTTGCACATGTAATCAAGCATAGTCGATATTTCGGTTCTTGTTAAAAATTCTGCCAATCCTGCCTTGAGCCAGCGCTGGGTAGGTATTCCTGTTTTCGGATATACTTGCCCTCATAAATATAATTTTCCTTGCAAGTGCATTGGGAAATAGAACTGGAACTCTGTCTCCGTTTTTATCCGTATCATCGGCTCTATATTTTGCGGGAGATGACCCGTATGTCAGGTATCAGCATGCGCTGATCTCTTGTCAAGATTTCAGAGGAAAGCGCGGCGATCAAATTTAAATTTTTATGCCACCACATGGGAGTGAAAACAATGAGCAATCAAAATACCGGTAGCGCCCCGTATGTTCTGCCACCTCTACCCTATGCGGATAACGCACTGGATCCCGTCATTTCGGCAAATACGCTTGGCTTTCACTACGGGAAACATCACAAGACATATGTCGACAATCTCAACAAGCTGGTTGCAGGTACAGATCTCGCGGATCTGTCTCTGGAGGAGATCATCACTTCCACGGCGGGCAAGGCAGACAAGGTAGGAATCTTCAATAACGCTGCCCAGGTATGGAACCATAACTTTTACTGGAACAGTTTGTCGCCCAAGGGCGGGGGCGAGCCACCCGCGTCGCTGAAGCAAAAAATCGAGACCGCTTTCGGCAGTGTGGAGGTGTGCAAAAAGGAACTGGCGACGGCAGCTACAACCCAGTTCGGCAGCGGATGGGCATGGCTGGTAAACGATGGCGACAAGCTGCAGGTGATAAAGACGGGTAACGCGGATTTGCCGCTCACAAAAGGAATGAAGCCGCTCTTAACGATCGATGTCTGGGAACATGCCTACTACCTTGATTATCAGAACCGGCGTGCGGATTATGTCAATGCTGTGCTCGACAAGCTGATCAACTGGGGCTTTGCAGCTGACAACGATAAATAATACCGCGACCTGCTGATGTGACGATACCAATTTCAGAACAAGTCGAAATCATCAAGCGTGGTTGCAGCGAGCTTTTGCTGGAAGACGAGCTGGAGCAGAAGCTTGCCCTGAATCGTCCACTCAGAATCAAGGCTGGATTCGATCCCACAGCCCCGGACTTGCATCTGGGTCATACCGTTCTGCTGAATAAAATGCGCCATTTACAGGATTTAGGGCATCACGCCCTATTCCTGATTGGCGACTTCACAGGGATGATCGGCGATCCCAGCGGCAAAAATACGACGCGTCCTCCACTTTCCCGCGAGCAGGTAGCCGAGAATGCGAAATCCTACCAGGACCAGGTGTTTCGCATACTCAAACCTGAACAGACCGAGGTGGTGTTCAATTCTGCATGGATGGATAAGCTGAATGCTGTCGATCTGATCAAACTGGCTGCAACTCATACGGTCGCGCGTATGCTGGAGCGGGACGATTTTGGCAAGCGTTACCAGGGCAACAAGCCCATTGCCATCCATGAATTTTTATACCCGCTGATTCAAGGCTATGACTCGGTAGCGCTCCACGCGGATATCGAGCTGGGAGGTACTGACCAGAAATTCAATTTGCTGATGGGACGGGAGTTGCAGAAACACTTCGGGCAAGCATCGCAATGCGTCATCACGATGCCGCTTCTCGAAGGACTGGATGGCGTCAACAAAATGTCCAAGTCCGCCGGCAACTACATCGGAATCACCGAGAGTCCGGGGAACATGTTCGGCAAGTTGATGTCCATTTCCGACGAACTGATGTGGCGGTATATCGAGTTGTTGTCGTTCGAGCCGCTGGGCGTCGTTCGCCAGTGGCAGCAGGATGTAGGGAATGGACGCAATCCTCGCGACATCAAGGTAACGTTTGCGCAGGAGATCGTTGCCCGCTTTCATAGCAGGCGGGATGCGGAAGCCGCTCTCACCGATTTCGAATCACGCTTCAGGCGGGGGGGGATTCCGGATGATCTGCCGGAAAAGATACTGCAAGCCGGGAAAGAGGGACTGCCGATAGCGCAGTTGCTCAAACAGGCGGGTCTCACCGCCAGTACCACCGAAGCACTGCGCATGATTGAGCAAGGTGGTGTAAAATTGAATGGCGAGAAGGTGAGCGACAAAACTTTCAGGCTGCCTTGTGGTCAAAAGGTAGTAGTGCAGGTGGGCAAGAGGAAGTTTGCCCGAGTAACAGTCTCTGAAGAAAAATAAAAAATTTAGCAAAAACCCTTGACCGGGTATCTGGCATCTGTATAATGCCGCCTTTCGCTAGCTGACATCGGTTACAAAGTTTGTCAGCCAGTATCGCTCTTTAAAAATTTACAGCCGATAGGTGTGGGCACTTGAACGGGACATACGGCTGTTTCGTGTTTTTAGCGAAGCAGCCAGTTCCAGGAATCGAAGTGCTCGCACAACGTACCAAGATTCTGATCATCCCGGTCACTCGGGAGAAACAGAATCGAATAACGTCAAGCGAGAGTTTTACCAGTATTGAACTGAAGAGTTTGATCCTGGCTCAGATTGAACGCTGGCGGCATGCTTTACACATGCAAGTCGAACGGCAGCACGGGGGCAACCCTGGTGGCGAGTGGCGAACGGGTGAGTAATACATCGGAACGTATCCTTAAGTGGGGGATAACGCACCGAAAGGTGTGCTAATACCGCATAATCTCCGAGGAGAAAAGCAGGGGATCGCAAGACCTTGCGCTTTTGGAGCGGCCGATGTCTGATTAGCTAGTTGGTGAGGTAAAGGCTTACCAAGGCGTCGATCAGTAGCTGGTCTGAGAGGACGACCAGCCACACTGGGACTGAGACACGGCCCAGACTCCTACGGGAGGCAGCAGTGGGGAATTTTGGACAATGGGGGAAACCCTGATCCAGCCATGCCGCGTGAGTGAAGAAGGCCTTCGGGTTGTAAAGCTCTTTCAGCCGGAACGAAACGGTCACGGTTAATACCCGTGACTACTGACGGTACCGGAAGAAGAAGCACCGGCTAACTACGTGCCAGCAGCCGCGGTAATACGTAGGGTGCGAGCGTTAATCGGAATTACTGGGCGTAAAGCGTGCGCAGGCGGTTTTGTAAGTCAGATGTGAAATCCCCGGGCTTAACCTGGGAACTGCGTTTGAAACTACAAGGCTAGAGTGTGGCAGAGGGGGGTGGAATTCCACGTGTAGCAGTGAAATGCGTAGAGATGTGGAGGAACACCGATGGCGAAGGCAGCCCCCTGGGTTAACACTGACGCTCAGGCACGAAAGCGTGGGGAGCAAACAGGATTAGATACCCTGGTAGTCCACGCCCTAAACGATGTCAACTAGTTGTCGGGTCTTAACGGACTTGGTAACGCAGCTAACGCGTGAAGTTGACCGCCTGGGGAGTACGGTCGCAAGATTAAAACTCAAAGGAATTGACGGGGACCCGCACAAGCGGTGGATTATGTGGATTAATTCGATGCAACGCGAAAAACCTTACCTACCCTTGACATGTGCCGAAGCCCGCCGAGAGGTGGGTGTGCCCGAAAGGGAACGGCAACACAGGTGCTGCATGGCTGTCGTCAGCTCGTGTCGTGAGATGTTGGGTTAAGTCCCGCAACGAGCGCAACCCTTGTCATTAATTGCCATCATTCAGTTGGGCACTTTAATGAAACTGCCGGTGACAAACCGGAGGAAGGTGGGGATGACGTCAAGTCCTCATGGCCCTTATGGGTAGGGCTTCACACGTAATACAATGGCGCGTACAGAGGGTTGCCAACCCGCGAGGGGGAGCTAATCTCAGAAAGCGCGTCGTAGTCCGGATCGGAGTCTGCAACTCGACTCCGTGAAGTCGGAATCGCTAGTAATCGCGGATCAGCATGTCGCGGTGAATACGTTCCCGGGTCTTGTACACACCGCCCGTCACACCATGGGAGTGGGTTTCACCAGAAGCAGGTAGTCTAACCGCAAGGAGGGCGCCTGCCACGGTGAGATTCATGACTGGGGTGAAGTCGTAACAAGGTAGCCGTAGGGGAACCTGCGGCTGGATCACCTCCTTTCTAGAGAAATTCCCGTTTGAGTGCCCACAACCTATCGGTTGTTTAGAAAAGCAAGGCTAGGGGGCTAAGGAAATAGGCTTGAGAACCACGAAAGGGCCATCTCTTTGTTTCCAGGCTCTGTTCAGGGTCTGTAGCTCAGTTGGTTAGAGCACACGCTTGATAAGCGTGGGGTCGGTGGTTCAAGTCCACCCAGACCCACCAACTAAAAGGGGGTGTAGCTCAGATGGGAGAGCACCTGCTTTGCAAGCAGGGGGTCATCGGTTCGATCCCGTTCACCTCCACCAATCAGAAAAGCAATTACCTAATTAGAAGCCAGAAGTAAACGGAAGGGTTTACTTCTGGTTTTTAACCAGCGGCTGTATTTCGGGAACATTCAGGTTTTCGAGGTTGTTTTATTCAATCCTGAATTCCTTGTATTTGGTTCCCGACGTTCTTTAACAATCTGGAAGAAGTAAATATTCCGTATCGAAGGATACGTTGCCTGACGGATATGTTGTTTTTTATCTTTAAGGTTGCGTTTTCCCGAGAAACGGAATAATGGGTTAGATTGTATCGACGTATCGCATTTTTAGTCGGATGCGATGCGAAGCAAACACCTGTAACCACCGGTTTGGAAGATGGAGAGGAGTTGGTTTTTTCAATGACATCCGATTCGGCTTCTAAAGCCCTTAAGGTTATAGGATCAAGCGAATAAGTGCATGTGGTGGATGCCTTGGCGATTACAGGCGATGAAGGACGTGGAAGCCTGCGAAAAGCTTCGGGGAGCTGGCAAACAAGCTTTGATCCGGAGATGTCCGAATGGGGAAACCCGGCCCGCAAGGGTCAACCTTGGCTGAATATATAGGCCAAGCGTAGCGAACCTGGTGAACTGAAACATCTAAGTAGCCAGAGGAAAAGAAATCAACCGAGATTCCCAGAGTAGTGGCGAGCGAAATGGGAGCAGCCTCCAATTTTTAGCACTCGAACTAGTCGAACCGTTTGGAAAGTCGGGCCATAGTGGGTGATAGCCCCGTAGGCGAAAGTTCGAGTGTGGAACTAGGATTGGGACAAGTAGGGCGGGACACGTGGAATCCTGTCTGAATATGGGGGGACCATCCTCCAAGGCTAAATACTCGTAATCGACCGATAGTGAACCAGTACCGTGAGGGAAAGGCGAAAAGAACCCCGGGAGGGGAGTGAAATAGATCCTGAAACCGCATGCATACAAACAGTGGGAGCGGACTTGTTCCGTGACTGCGTACCTTTTGTATAATGGGTCAGCGACTTACATTCAGTAGCGAGCTTAACCGTATAGGGGAGGCACAGCGAAAGCGAGTCTTAATAGGGCGATTAGTTGCTGGGTGTAGACCCGAAACCAGATGATCTACTCATGGCCAGGATGAAGCGGGGGTAACACCTCGTGGAGGTCCGAACCCACTAATGTTGAAAAATTAGGGGATGAGCTGTGGGTAGGGGTGAAAGGCTAAACAAATCTGGAAATAGCTGGTTCTCTCCGAAAACTATTTAGGTAGTGCCTCACGTATCACCTTCGGGGGTAGAGCACTGTTATGGCTAGGGGGCCGTTTAGGCCTACCAAACCATGGCAAACTCCGAATACCGAAGAGTGCGAGCGTGGGAGACAGACATCGGGTGCTAACGTCCGGTGTCGAGAGGGAAACAACCCAGACCCTCAGCTAAGGTCCCAAAGACACAGTTAAGTGGCAAACGAAGTGGGAAGGCTAAAACAGTCAGGAGGTTGGCTTAGAAGCAGCCATCCTTTAAAGAAAGCGTAATAGCTCACTGATCGAGTCGTCCTGCGCGGAAGATGTAACGGGGCTCAAACTGTGCACCGAAGCTAGGGATTTACACGCAAGTGTAGATGGTAGGAGAGCGTTCCGTAGGCCTGCGAAGGTGGCTTGTAAAGGCTGCTGGAGGTATCGGAAGTGCGAATGCTGACATGAGTAGCGATAAAGGGAGTGAAAGGCTCCCTCGCCGTAAGCCCAAGGTTTCCTGCGCAACGTTCATCGGCGCAGGGTGAGTCGGCCCCTAAGGTGAGGCAGAAATGCGTAGCTGATGGGAAACTGGTTAATATTCCAGTACCTTTGTTCAATGCGATGTGGGGACGGAGAAGGTTAGCTCGGCCGGGTGTTGGATGTCCCGGTTGAAGCGTGTAGACGTGCTGCTTAGGCAAATCCGGGCGGCTTAGTTGAGGCGTGATAACGAAACACCCTTCGGGGTGCCAAGTGAGTGATACCCTGCTTCCAGGAAAAGCCACTAAGCTTCAGTTGAATGAAGACCGTACCGCAAACCGACACAGGTGGGCGGGATGAAAATTCCAAGGCGCTTGAGAGAACTCAGGAGAAGGAACTCGGCAAATTGACACCGTAACTTCGGGATAAGGTGTGCCCTCGGTACGTGTAGCGCCTCGCGCGTGAAGCGGATGGGGGTTGCAAAAAAATGGTGGCTGCGACTGTTTAATAAAAACACAGCACTCTGCAAACACGAAAGTGGACGTATAGAGTGTGACGCCTGCCCGGTGCCGGAAGGTTAAGTGATGGGGTGCAAGCTCTTGATCGAAGCCCCGGTAAACGGCGGCCGTAACTATAACGGTCCTAAGGTAGCGAAATTCCTTGTCGGGTAAGT